>Ga0247839_1003150_pt1 | contig 23263 bp, 18 predicted proteins | sample LaCruzMarch2015__6_FD_192405 | JGI IMG/M metagenome (GOLD analysis project Ga0247839, IMG submission 192405) | Freshwater microbial communities from meromictic Lake La Cruz, Castile-La Mancha, Spain - LaCruzMarch2015_16m | ecosystem: Environmental > Aquatic > Freshwater > Lake | place: Spain... | reverse complement strand
AATGTCACCCATTCTCCTGGCTCAAAAGTGCTTAGATAAGACCTTCGATCTTGCTCTCTCTTTTTTCCTCAATTTGTCAAAGAACTGGGCCACTTTTTTTTCCTAAAAAAGTGTACGCCTAGAAAAATGAACATCATCAATTTCGGCTTGTACAAAGCCTATTTCGACCCGACCAATAGCGGCGGAGCCACGGGTTGGAATCTCACGGCGTGGTGGATGAATACGCTCTTTTTTGAAGGCACCATGCGCGGGATGTTTTCCATGTTGTTTGGAGCAGGCATTCTGCTGTTTACAGGCCGTTCGTCCGAAAACCAGCAAGGTAGTGCTGTAATTGACCTTTTTTTCCGCCGCTTGTGGTGGATGCTGATTTTTGGTATCATTCATTGTTATCTGCTGCTCTGGGAAGGCGATGTATTGTATTGCTACGCACTGGTGGGTATGTTTGCTTTCAGTTTCAGGCATCTGGTACCTAAACAGCTGATTACGGGCACTGTTGTGATCCTGCTCCTGGCCACTGCATGGAACCTCAAAGATTATTTTCAGGTAAAAAACACTTATGAGGCCTCCGTTGCGGCAAGTTTAAAGCAAGAAAAAGGACAAACCTTAACGAAAAAAGAAACAGCAGCCATTGAAAAATGGACGGCTAAAGTCAAAGAAGTGAAAGCCAACCCCAAGGACTTGAAAAAAGAAATGGCCGCGAGAAGCAAAGATTATTGGAGCATTGTGATGCACAAAGCCCCGGATAATATGGCCGCAGAAACCTTTTTTGTGTACCGATACAATTTTCTGGATACCCTCGCCATGATGCTATGGGGGATGGCCTTTTTCAAAATGGGCATCCTTAGCGCGCTTAAATCAAGGCGGTTCTATCTGCTGATGGCTTTAATCGGTTATGGCATCGGCATTCCCGTCAATTATTATGAGGGCTGGCTACAAGTATCCCATCATTTCTCCGTTGAGTCCATTTATCAATCCTGGTTGACTTACGATTTGGGTAGAGTGGCCACCACTTGTGGGCATGTAGCGCTCATCATGCTATTTGTCAAATCCGGTATTTTGCCCTTTTTGCAAAAAGCCCTGGCTGCTGTCGGGCAAATGGCTTTTACCAATTACGTTTCCCATTCGATTATCTGCAATTTCATTTTCCTGGGCTATGGCTTGTCGATGTACGGCAAATTGCAGCGATACGAGTTGTATTACATCGTTGCCGGCATCTGGATTTTCCAATTGATTGTCAGCCCGATATGGTTGAAATATTACCGTTTTGGCCCCTTGGAATGGGTATGGCGGAGTTTGACGTATTGGAAGATGCAGCCTTTTTCAAAAGTGCAACCCAAAAAGTAAAAAATGACTTCATCATCAACTGTAAGGAAACATTTTAGCATGAAAAACACCACCTTCATCCTCTGCTGCCTGTTTTGCGCAGCCTTGCTCCAAAATGTAGGAGCACAATCCGCAGCGAACCCTAATCCGCCTCAGCGCCGCCTTCGCGAAGTCAGCTTCCACGGCAGCGGCTACGCACGCGGCCTGCAACACGGCCAACAACTGAAAAAAGAAATCGGCGAAATTGTCGCCAAATGGAAAAAAAGCGTGGAAAGCCAGTTAGCGAAACCGGCCGATCAGGTGGTGAAGGATTTTTTTGCCTACGCCCACTTCGATGAAGCCATCAAAAAATGGACGCCCGATTTGTATGAAGAGGTGCGCGGCATTGCCGATGGCTCAGGGCAGGCCTTCAACGACATCATGGTTCACAACCTGCTCGACGAATTTTGGGTCTGGCAGGATGCCCGCGACAAACACCATTGCAGCGGCATCGGCGTACCTGCCCGCGACGGCAACCCCGGCTACATCGCCCAAAACATGGACTTGGAAGGCTACACCGACGGCTATCAGGTCTTGATGCGCTTGGCAAAAACCAAACAAACACCCGAACAACTCATCCTGACCTATCCCGGCCTGATTGCCCTTAATGGGCTGAACGAAGCGGGCATCGGAGCCTGTATGAACACCCTGATGCAACTCAAAGCCAACGCCACGGGTTTGCCCGTCGCTTTCGTCGTGCGACACATCCTCAACAGCACCGACAAAGACGAGATATTGCGCTTCATCCAAAGTGTACCCCATGCGTCGGGGCAAAACTACATCATCGGGATCAAGGGCGAAGTCTATGACTTTGAAGCGTCTTGCAACAAAGTCGTACGTTTTGACCCCAAAAATACCAACGGCACGGTGTACCACACCAACCACCCCGTCGCCAACGACGACCTGAAAGACTGGTACAAAGAGCCAGAAAAAGGAAACAGCTCCATCCGCCTTGCTTCAGTGCAGGGGCACATCGCCGCACTTCCCAACGCCAAAGACGTCGACATCAAAGCCGCCTTGCGGGCCAAGGACGACCCGGGCAACCCCGTTTGCAGGGCTTTTAATGGCTGGGGTGGTACCTTCGGCTCGGTGGTAATGACCCTGACCGGCAATCCCAAGCTGCAAATCACCGCTGGGCCACCGGATGAGTCGGAGTACAAGGAAGTGCAGTTCAGTAAGGGCAAAGGAAAAACTGAATAATGCGATCTGGTGACTTTTTCTAAAAAAACAACAATACAATGAGTGAAATGAATAGCTTCCCTTCACAGCATCCTTGGGATAGAAACTTCTTTTTATTGATGATGAGTTTTGCCTGGTTGGCATTGCTTTCGGGGTTTATCAATGATGCTTTTTTATTATCTGCAGCAGGCAGGTTTCACTTTCCCTGGGTAGTACATCTTCATGCATTGGTCTACTGGGGTTGGGTGGTTTTATTTACCGCTCAGCTACTTTATATTAGGAAAAACCAATTTCAACTGCACAAAAAATTGGGCATGGCTGGAGTGGCGATGGCTGTAGTGGTAGTGATCATGGGTATAGCTACTGCATTGATAACCGAACATGTGAAATTTGGAACTCAATATTCAGACCCTGCTTTTGTTAGCGTTATGCTGGGCGATATGCTGGTGTTTACCGGCCTTGCTACATCGGGGCTTTACTTCAGAAAAAATCCATCCGCACATAAACGTTTGATGTTATTATCCACACTCATACTTACGGATGCTGGTTTTGGCAGAGGGCTCAGTGTATGGCTGGCTTCGTTGATGGGAAAACCCTATTAAACACCTAAACCTCTTTTCAATGAAAAAGACAATGGGGGAAGTTGGGAGGTAGATAGTACGGAAGGGCTTGGAACTAAATTTATCATTCGTTTAGTGTAGACTTGTAAACAGCGCCAACATTTTGTACTTTTACGATCAAATAACTGGATGATGATCAAGATTCCATACGGCGAAAGTGATTTTAAAACCTTGATGGCAGGAAAATATTTCTATCAGGATCGTACACAGTTCATTGAGAAATTGGAACAATGGAATTCTAAATATCCTGTTTTTCTGCGTCCGCGTCGATTTGGGAAAAGCCTTTTTATCAGCACCTTGCACCATTATTATGGATTGGAGCACAATGATGATTTTCTAAGCTTGTTTGGTCAGTTGTACATTGGCGAAAAACCTACCCCGCTGGCCAACCAATATCTGGTTTTGCGCTTTGAATTCAGCCGCATTGATACGGCGACACATGAGCGTACATACCAGGGATTTTTAACCAATGTGTTATTGGGAGCACGAAGTTTTATAGCTGCGTATCGACAATTTTTTTCCGAAGCAGATAAACAACTCATTCTGTCTCGGGTTTCGCCCGAAGCGGTTGTCAAAACCATTTTTGGTCTTACTGCGGAAAAAAATCTCCCTTACAAAATTTATCTACTCATTGACGAATACGATCACTTTGCCAATGAATTGCTGTCTTTTGACATGGAACGTTTCAAATCGGATGTCAGTAGAAATGGGTTTGTCCGCAAATTTTACGAAAGCTTCAAAACAGCCACGGGCGAGGGGATAGTTGACCGAATTTTCATTACAGGGGTTTCACCGATTACTTTAGATTCGTTGACCAGTGGGTTTAACATCAGCAGCAACATTAGCCTGAATCCCATTTTTCATAACATGATGGGCTTTACGCATCCTGAGGTAGAAGCTATTTTGCACGAATCGGCTATTCCGATCGAGAAAATACCCGAAATGATGTCGGATTTAGAAGCTTGGTATGATGGTTATTTGTTTACAGAAGATGCCCATACCTTGTTGTTTAACCCCGATATGGTGCTGTATTTTTTGAGAGAATACAGCATCATGAACAAATACCCTGCGGTCATGCTGGATACCAACGTGATTTCAGATTATCGAAAAATCAAAAATATCTTTAAAATAGGTGGCGAAGAGGACGCCAAATATGAATTATTGGAGACATTAGTTGAAAAAGGGCATATTGAGTTTCCTCTAACCCATCTGTACAATTTAGAAGCAGAATTTACGGAAGACGATTTTTTGAGTTTACTCTACTATATGGGTATGCTTAGTTTTAGAGGGGTTGCAGATATTGGTTGGCGCTTCGAAGTGCCGAATTATGTCATCAAAAAGCTCTACTTTGAGTATTTTACGTCCATTTATTTAGCCAAAACACGCTTTGCCAAAACCAAAAGACCAATCGTTCAAAGCATTTCTGCCTTGATTAGCGAAGCCAATCCCGAGCCTTTTTTCAAGCTTGTGGAATATGTGCTGGCCGAAAACCATTCCAACCGCGATGAATTGTCCTACGGCGAAAAACATTTGCAAACCCTGATGATTGGCCTCTTGTTCCCCTACGAATCCTATTACATCCACAGCGAATACGAGGCCAGAAAAGGCTACCCTGACATTTTCCTGGAAAAAATGCCCAACCGCCCAGTCAAATATGACATTGTACTGGAATTGAAATACGTCAAAAAATCAGCTGAAAAAACCTTGGGAAAAGTCATCCAGCAAGCAGAAATCCAATTGGATGAATACATGACCAGTGAGCGTTTTTCTCGTCCGGATGTACGCGGGTTTTATGCTGTTTTCTTGGGTGGCGAAGTTTATCAATGGAAACAATGGGAGAAATAGGGTGTGATGGGATTGGTAGATGCAGTATTTCTATATTAGTGGCAAACTTCAATTTTACAGCTTGTCGAACTGTTAAATAAATCTGAATTTAGCAGGCTATAAAATCAAAACTTGCTAAGTTCAACGTTTATCCACTTGACCGCTCCATAGAGTTGTCAATAACCAATAAAAACAAATACAATGCCTAAAAACCAAGTCCTCCTGCTTATCTTGAGCTTATGTTCAGCTGGATTTCTCCAGGCCCAACCCTCCAAGGTGGTGGCGAGCAATCCTGTTTCCTCCATTTTGAAAAAAAATGTAAACCTGATGGTCCGTTTACCTGACAGCTACGCTGCTTCCCAACAAAAGTACCCTGTCCTGTTCTTTCCACAAGTGACAGACGAAATGGTGGAAGAAATTGCGGTGTTGACCCAAACACTGCACAAAGAAAACGGCACGCCCGAAATGATCGTGGTAGGCATCAACGTGGAAGACAAGCTGGAAAGAAGCCAGGAAAACGCTGTGTACGACAAATACCTGTCCTACCTGGAGCAAGAATTGATCCCCTCCATCGAAAAAAAGTACCGCTGTAGTGGGCAGAGGGTATTGCATGGCAGATCGCTGTCGGGTTCTTTTACCTTGTACGCCCTGCTGAACAAACCGACCTTATTCAACGGCTACATCGCTGCAACCAAGGAATGGTATGAAGACAACAATGATTTCTTCACGGGATTGGCCAACAAGGCACTGCAAAGTGCCGACAAATTCAAGGATCGGAAAATCTTCCTGGCCAGCTTGAACGGAGCTTATAGCAACAGCAACATTGCCGAAGTGAATGAAAACATGACCGCCTTCGCTAAATTATTGGCCAGCAAATCGGGCAATAAAATCGCGAGTAAGTACCAATCCTTTGATGATTGGGGCATATCGCCATATCCAGGCTTTAAAGAGGGCTTGCTCTTTGTAGCGAAAGCGGGGAAATAGTACCAGGCGCAAGCTGGCCTTCGGCGAAGCGCGACAACATTTTTTTAGCCACAAATGACACAAATTTTCACAAATCAAGCCACGAACTTTAGCTGCGAGTTGTAAGAAGTAATAATCACAATGTCTCGCAGCTTTGCTGCTCGTTTTTTATTTAACCGCGACGACGCGACGACGCGACGTTACGTGTGCTTCGCACACTTTTACGTCGTTTAACGTCGCTCATTTGGCGCAGCCAAATAAATCGTCGCGCCGTCGCGGTTACAAAAAGAGCAGCGAAGCTGCAAAAAAACGTTTAGCATTACTTTTTACAGCTCGTGGCTATCGTTCGTGTTGGAAGCACAAACGCAAGTTTGTGCCTTAATTTGTGAAAATTTGTGTCATTTGTGGCTAAATCTCTAAAAACACTTCACCGAAGGTGGTGTGCCAAACTTTTGTCATCTTCCAATCTCCAATCTCCAATCTTCAGCATCTATGTTTCAACTCATCTTCCTTTATCCACCACCAGCTGATGTAGACCAATTTGAAGCAGACTTCGCTGCACATTTGGTACTTTTGCACGAAAAAGCAGGCATTCCAACTGGTTCAAAACCTTACACGGTGATCAGGTTCATGCCGACTCCCGACGGAGCCCTCGTTTATTACCTGATGCTTACGCTGCATTTTGACTCGGCAGAAGCTTTGGACGCTGCGGCGGAATCTGCAGCCATGCAGGAAGTGGGCACGGATGTATACCGGATTTCGACGGGCGGTGTGCCTGCTATTTTGATGGGCAATGTGGAATAACCTGGCTAGCATAAGTTATAAGTGGTGTTTTTCAAACGAATGACCTTATTATTAATCTGACGTAAAAGTTTAGCACCCACCTTCGGTGGGATGCTTTTTAAAAAAGAAATAGCCACAAATTGCACAAATTAAGCTACAAACTTGCGTTTGTACTCTCTTCACGAACGGAGTTCGTGTCTTAATTTGTGAAAATTTGTGCAATTTGTGGCTAAAAATTTGTTTTGTTGCCTCGCCGAAGGCGGGGTGCTAAACAATTACAAACGAGGAAGAAAACCCAGAGGAAAAGCGCTTAGCCTCTTAGACCGACTGGTCTTACACAGCGATGCTGTTTTAGCATTTGCCGAATTTGAATGCGTCCCATTTACCAATAATCAAGCTGAAAGAGATATTCGACCTGTAAAAACTAAGCAAAAAGTCGCAGGGTGTTTTCGAACAGATCAGGGTGCTGATATTTATGCTCGAATTCAAGGTTTCATAAGTACCTGTCGTAAGCATCAACTCAATGTTTTCAATGAACTTCGTGCTGCTTGCAGCACCGAAATATATGTCGCGCCCTTCGGGCGCTAAATAGTTACAATTTTTGATTGAAAAAATGGGAATTTTGAGCAGAGTATTAGTTCATTCTACTCAAAAAACTCTCCATGAAAACCATATACAACTGGTTCTGGCAGCACCGCTCTGGCGATTTCCTGCATTGTGATCGCATCCAGCATCAACAGAAATGAATTTTGTTGCTCTGCATCCAATACAATAGAAATCAATATCCCATCTTCATCATTTTGGCTTTGTGGAGAAGGTTGAAAGAAAGGTTCACCCGGATAACAACCTTCTTCATGCCAGTAAAATGCATCACCTGTTTTGCTGTTGATCTTTACTATGCTGTTGTAAAAACCTTGGGGTTGGGAGGGATGTACACTTACTCCATAAGTAAACATGTAATCACCATTGGTGTTGTAGCGATTGTAATCAATACGGGGTAATTCAATACAGGCATTGCTGACGGTCTCGGCATGGTATTTCTTGCTGCGCAGGTTAAAACGATACCGTCTTAAGGTTCCTTTGGGGAATACTGCGTCTTGTTTTTCTAATTCTTTGAGATAGTACTGATTGATGATGGACGCATCATCGTACGCATTGATGTCCATGATGAGTTCCTCACCTTCTTCCCATGCATTTACATGATGAAAACTGAAGAAGGCTTCGGTATTAAATTTTGCTTTGAGTTTGCCGCTCGCTTTTTCAATGATGTAAATAGCAGCCCCCTCTTTTGCATTCCAATGATGATTTTCAATATAGGGTCGTTTCCAAAACAGCAATTGAATCGGCACAACGGTTAAAGGTCCTGCGGCAATGATGAAGTAATTTTTACTCATGCCAAAACCATGCAAGTAAGCTGGCTTTTGTACGGGTACGCTTGCAATAGCCCTACTGCCCGGCTTGCTCACATCATACAACTTATAAAAACTCTGCATGCCAAATTTTACCACCAAATTATAGGCATGTTCATCTTCCAGGTGTGGATGGGCAGTTGTTTTGTAAGCAAAACCTCCAGGTACAGGCTCACTCACACCAATCGTTTTCAAGGTTTGTGGGTCAAATTCTACCTGCATAGGCGTTTCACCCAGTGCCATAAACTTACCTGCAATCTTTGCCACATTCACTTTGGGGTTATCCGTCATGTTTGGCAAAGTAGGAAAAACGTATGATTGCACTTTTTTGAAAATAGTTTTACAGGGGTCACTGGCAAATTCTGAAAATTGAATATCCCCCGTTTCTGTAACTTTTTTGTACGACTCACATTCAATCATCACGTTTTGATAAGCTACTTTGCCATTGGCAATATCAAACTTGTGCAAAGCCCCCATCGCATCAAACCAATGATTCAATCTTTTATTTTCTAGTTGAAACATACCGGGGCCATTGCGAATGTATGAGCCTTGAAGCCAATCAGGGATGGTTCCAGTAACAGGCACATCAGCCAAACTGTACGTCTTTTGATTCTGTGCAACACCGAATGGAAAAAATGAAGCCATGTTAATTGTTTATTGTTCAATAGCTGCCGCTGCTATTTTGCCGGATGCCATTACTGCAGGTACGCCTGCACCAGGATGAACACCTGCACCCACAAAGTATAAATTGTCAAACCATGTTGATTTTACCTGCGGACGAAAATAACCACTCTGCATCATGGATGGTTTGATGGAAAAGGCAGCACCTTTGTAGCTGTTTAAATTGTTTTGGAAATGCAAAGGTGTCACTGCATGTTTGGCAATAATGTTGTCTCGCAATTCGGGCAAATAATTTTCTTCCAAAAATCCGAGTACTTTATCGATATACTCATCCATCAAATCATTCCAGTTGATTTTTCCATCAAGGTTAGGCACAAGTGACAATACATAGAAACAATCGCATCCTTCAGGTGCAATGGTATCATCAGTTTGGGAAGGCATGTGCAGGTATAAACCTAATTCTCTGGGCAAAATTTTTCGCTGGAAAATGTCCCGCATCAGTTTGTTGTAATCATTTCCCAAGATCAAATTATGATGCGATAATTTGCCGTCCTTGTATTTCTTTTTTGTACCGAAATAAATCACGACCAGTGAATTGCTGTATTGCAAATTGCTAAGCCAGAGATTCATTGTTTTTGGCAACAATGTTTTCGGAATATAATTTTTGTAAGCAAAAGCAACATCACCATTGCAAACGACTTCATCCGCTTCATGCACCGAACCATCTTTTAAGGCTACACCTTTAGCCTTTTTGTTCTCGATGAGGATTTGCTGTACCTCTGAATTTAACTTTATCGTTCCGCCGCATTCTTCAAATAGTTTGCACAAGGCTTTAATAATGGCTCCTGTACCACCCACACAATAATGAACACCCCATTGCTTTTCAAACTGAATAATGAGTCCGTAGATAGAAGGGGTATCAAACGGGTTACCGCCAATTAACAGGGGATGAAAGGAGGCTACTTTTCTAAGAAAATCATGTTTGATGTATTGTGCTGCGAATCCATACATACTTCTCCAAGTGCCCGTTTTAAGCACATGCGGAAAGATGCGCAGGAAGCTCCAAAGGGTAGGAAAGCTTTTTTCCGTAAAAGGATGAAACCAATTGAAAATGTCTGTTACGCCTTTTATAAATTTTCTGTAACCTGCAACCTCATCCGGGCTGTATTTTTTTATTTCCTCTTCCGTTTGTAGTTGGTTGCGCCAGTAATCAAAGTGATCCCCATTGCCGTTAAAGATCCTGTAAAATGGATCAAGCGGAACCAACGTCAAATAGTCTTCACGCTTTTTTCCTGCCAACTCAAAGAGTTCATCATATTGATGAGGTGCCGTGATAACTGTGGGTCCTCCATCAAATTTAAACCCGTTGATTTCATATTGATATGCCCGGCCACCAGGTTTGTCAGATTTTTCAAAAATTGTTACTTTATGCCCATTAGCTGCGAGACGAATTGCAGCAGACAAACCTCCGAAACCACTTCCGATAACCGCTATTGTTTTGGATTGCTGCTGCATGGTTTTAATAGCGTATGATGATGGTGAGTGAAGTTTCGGTTGTATGTTGAAAAACGCACTGTTTATAGCTCGGTCCGCTGAAAAGATTTTTTACGTTCTTGCTCACACCATATCCTTCTTTGGGAATACCCAGCCGGTTGGTATTCAATACACCGTCATTGTTGGTATCATGAAATAAGGCTATGGCATAAGTGCCTCGTGGTACATTGCTGAATTCCAACATTGCAGTACCATTCGCCGCATTAGTACGCGCTACCTTATAGGCAGCGGAGGCATCGCCAGGAAAGCCTTGGCTTGATGCAAATAGCGCAGCGAGTACTTCTCCTTTTTCAGAAGAAACCCCGGTTACTTTTACTTTTACGGATGCATCCGCTCGCACCTGTAATGTTTCATGCCCATGATTGGCAAGCAAAAAACCGATTGTGATTATGATGAATTGTATCATGTGGGCTGAAACAATTAAATCGGACTATTGTTTAAAGCTCGCTTAATTCTGCTGGACACGTTCAGAAAAGGTGGAAGAAGCCCGATTTTTTAACTTTCTTATGGCATAATCATCAAAAAATGTCCCGCGGTATGAGCACACAGATGAAGTTTTTGTTGGGAATTGTTATTCAGTTTTTTACTCCGTTTGGCATTTTTGCACAAACAACCAGTACCATCAATGGTTTTGTACGAGATGCTAGAACACTCTCGCCATTAGAAGGCGCTACCATCAAAATTGTTAAGGGTGAATCAATTGCGATTGCCGACTCAAATGGTTTTTACCGCATCACTAATATTCCTACTAAAACATGGAACGTAGAGGTGAGTTTCGTCGGTTATCGAAGCGAAACAAAGTTTGATGTTCCAGTTACGTCTGGTAACACAGTAGAATTAAACTTTGATTTGGAACCGCAGTACAAAGAACTTGCGGAGGTAGTGATCCGATCAAATTATATCAAACCGACAGGTGTGGTAAACTCTGTACAAACGCTTGGTATTACAGAGATTGCCAAATATCCCGGTGCCAATTTTGACGTCTCAAAAGTAGTGCAGTCGCTGCCTGGTGTTTCTGGCTCAGTGGGTTTCAGAAATGACATCATTATTCGAGGGGGTGCGCCTAATGAAAATACCTATTTCTTGGATGGGATTGAAATTCCCACCATCAATCACTTTGCAACTCAAGGCGCGGCGGGTGGCCCGGTTGGATTGCTCAACGTTTCATTCATTCAGGATGTAACCTTGCACACGTCTGCATTTCCCGCCAGGTATGACAATCCCCTTTCGGGAGTATTGCAATTCAAACAACGCAAAGGGAATCCCGAGAAATTCCAGGGCAATTTTCGATTGAGTGCTAGTGAAGCAGCATTAACGACAGAAGGCCCACTGGGTAAGAAAAATGGCAAGACGACATTTCTTGCATCGGTTCGCCGCTCTTATCTCCAGTTTATTTTTCAGTTGATTGATCTGCCATTTCTTCCTGATTATTGGGACTATCAATACAAGGTATCACATAAAATTAACAACAAAAATGAACTCAACTTTATCGGTATCGGCTCTATAGATAATTTCACGTTCAAACGTCCTGATGACCCCACGCTTGAGCAATTGGCTATTCTGGAGCAGATACCCTTAAACACACAGCGTACCAATACCATTGGTGTTTCCTGGCGTCACAGCATTAACAATGGTTTCACCTTGTTGTCAGTAAGCAATAATCGCTTAACAGGTACCGCTGATCAATTTCAGAACAATGAAAAGCCTGCTGAAAACGAACGCATCCTTGGCTACAAATCAACCGAAGATGAAACCCGATTGCGTTATGAGGTAAATTATTCCAACAATGGCTGGCAACTGAATACAGGCTTAGTGGGTATTTACGCTCGATATGACAATTCAACTTTTCAACGCAGACCGGGTTATTTAGCTAATTTTTCTACTGACATTGATTTTTTGCGTTATGGATTATTTGTAAATGGAAGTAAACGTTTTTTTGAAGGTAAATTCCTGCTTTCTGCTGGATTGAGAGTAGATGGCAATACTTTCACTACCAGTGGGAATGAGATTGGTCGCACTTTATCACCACGTATCTCAGCAAGTTACAGTGTGTCACCAAAATTCAGCATCAATTCTTCAGCGGGTAGGTATTATAAAATTGCACCATACACCATTCTTGGATTCCGATTCAATGGTATTTTGGCAAACGAAAATGTAGAATACATCAAGAGTGACCATTTGGTAACGGGGTTTGAATTCAACCCTAAATCTTCAACCCGCATTACACTTGAGGGTTTTTATAAATGGTACGATAATTACCCCGTTTCCATTGACAAAGGAATATCACTTGCCAATCTTGGTGGCGATTTTGGAGTGCTGGGTAACGAGCGTGTGAGCAGTAATGGGCAGGGTAAAACCTATGGCTTTGAGTTTATGTATCAGGAACGACTGTCCAAAAATTTCTATGGTATTCTGGCTTACACGTTTTACTACAGCTTGTTTACAGGCCTCGATAACAGGTTCATCCCATCAACATGGGATAACCGCCATCTTGTCTCCTTCACAGGTGGGTATAAATTTAAGCGCAACTGGGAGTTGGGGATTCGTTACCGTTACCAAGGAGGTACGCCGTATACACCTTATCATATTTTTAACAGCCTGGAGAACTATCCTTTTACCAATGCAGGAGTGCTTGATTATTCAAGAGTCAACTCCCAAAGATTAAGCGGTTTCAACGCTATGGATGTACGTTTGGATAAGAAATGGAACTTCGAAAAATGGACATTGGATTTATTCCTGGACATTCAGAATTTCTTCAATGCAAAAAATCCAACTCCACCCGGTTTTACCTTGCAACGCAATGGGGATGGAGGGATTGCTACTTCTAATAACTCTGCTTACAATCCGGGGGTATTTGGAAATCCTGCATTGCCTAATAATCGTCAAATAGCTATTCCGGTCATTTTGCCCAATACCAGCGGCGCCAGATTACCGAGTATGGGATTTGTAGTAGAGTTTTAACTGGTCAGGTCTTTTCCCAACAGCACTTGTTTGTCCACAACTCAGAAATCGCTAAAAAAGGTGGATATTGTTCAAGCACAGCCCCTGCTTGGGATAGGGCTTGTATCCCACTCTCGAACCCGTTGATCATTTTGTCCGCGTTAGTCTGTCAAGCCCCATATCGAACGAGTCAACAGCAATGTGTACCGGATTTCCAAATTGCACTTGCCGGTTGGGGAATATTTCATACATTTTCGGTACAAAGGTGATGTTGCAGTGCATCGCTTCAGGATAGTGATGTAGATTTTTTATGTTGGATTTGCACCTCTCAAGAGAAAAACCCGTTCGTAGCGGCTGAACCCGATCACACACTATAGCCGAACACACCTGTTCAGAACCGAACGCTCAGCACCGAGTGAACTTTTTTTAATTTAATAAAAATCAGCTAGTTATGCAAGTGGCATAAAATTTGGGGGCACAAACTCCAAAAGCCACTACTATGTTCCGAAATTATTTCAAAACATCCTTGCGTTTATTGCTCAAAAATAAAGCATACTCTGCCATCAATATTACGGGACTAGCCATCAGCATGGCTGCGTGTATTGCTATCTTGTTGTTTGTGACTTATGAACGAAGTTTCGATAATTTTCACACCAAAAACATTTATCGCCTAAATGAAGTGCAGCAATTTGAGGGTATGGTGGCCTCTCAGAAAGTAGCACTTTCCATGTTTCCGATGGGCCCTACCCTAAAGGAAGAGTTTCCCGAAATCAGGAATTTTACCCGGGTGATCAGTGATGGTCAGATGCCTTTAAATTACGGAGATAAACGATTGTTTCTGGAGCAGGTGTTTCAGGTAGATTCCAGTTATCTCAATATTTTTGACTTTGTATTGACCAAAGGGGATCGACAAACGGTGTTGAATGAACCCAATAGCATCGTATTGACCCAAGAGACTGCTGAAAAGTTTTTTGGCAATCAGGATCCAATCGGAAAAACGCTTTATTCATACGGCAACGATACAACCAGTCTGGTGGTCACTGGGATCTTGGAGAACGTACCGGCCCATTCACACCTTCAATTTGAAGCGCTCATTTCTTTAAGCACTTACGCACAACCTGATTGGATGAATGGCTGGGAGGGCAATTGGTTAAGAACCTATCTGGAATTGACACCTGGAGCCAACGTGGCAGCGCTGGAACAGAAATTCCCGGCCTACCTCAAAAAATTCATGAGCGAGGATGAAAATTGGAAGAGCTATCAATTGTTTTTACTACCGCTCAAAGACCTGCACGACAAGGCCATGGACATTGGGCTGGACGAGCTCAATTACCGCAAGTTTGATGGCAATTATACCAAGCTTTTTTTCATCATAGCGATGATTGTATTGTTGATCGCTTGTATCAACTTTATCAATCTTTCCACCGCCCGTTCGGCTGAAAGAGCGATGGAAGTCGGCGTTCGGAAATCAATTGGTGCGTCCTATTGGCAATTGGCCCTGCAATTTATGGGCGAATCCGTGTTGATTTCCTTTATCGCCATGTTGATCGCAGTTGTTTTAGTGGCGATTTTGTTGCCCGCCATCAATCACCTCAGCGATCGGGAATTGACCTTCCCGCTGTTTAGCAATTGGAAGTTGAGCCTGTTCCTCATCTCGGGCACCCTCTTGCTCGGCGTTTTAGCGGGTTTTTATCCTGCCGTTTATTTGTCCTCTTTCCAGCCGATCAAAGTGCTCAAAAACGCTGTACACAGCGGCCATGGCAAGGGGTGGTTGAGAAATGTGCTGGTGGTTGGCCAGTTTGCTTCGGCTATTTTTCTGATCATCGCAACAGTTTTGACGTTAAAACAGCTGGACTTCATGAAAAACCGACAAACTGGTTTTGACCGGGAACAAGTGATCAACATATCCCTGAGTCAAGGAGGGCCAGTGAACTATGACGCCCTGAAAAAGAACCTGCTCAACAACAGCTTGATTACAGGGGTTACGGCCGCGCAGGATGAGTTGGGGAGCCACCTGGATCAATCGGGTATTGGATTTAGAGGGGACGGGCCACTACGCGAATTGACTTCGACTCGCCTGATTGTTGACCCGGATTACCTTTCTCTCTACAAAATTTCCTTGGCAGCGGGCAAGAATTTTTCGGATGCACCATCAGCCAACGGGAGAGAATACATCATCAACGAAGCGCTGGCAAAGGAGTTGTTAAAAGACACGCCCAATGAGGATCTAAACTTCCTGTTGGGCAAACAATTTGGATTTGATACACTCGGACAAATTGTGGGCATTGCCAGAAACTTTAATTTTAACTCTCTGCACCACAAGATCGAGACAATGTTCATGTTCAACTTTATCGATTGGGGCTTTGGCACCATGTCCGTAAAAATAAACGGGGCAAAAACCAAAGAGTCCTTGGCTCTTATTCAATCGGTTTGGGAAAAAAATTGTCCAGGCTTGCCCTTTAAGTACGAATTTTTAGACGATCATTTTGAAGAGTTGTACCGCGCCGACGCACAAGTGAGCACAGTGATTGGGGTCTTGGCGATCCTGGCCATCATTATTTCCTGCCTGGGCTTATTTGGTTTGGCCTCCTATACCACCGTACAACGCACCAAAGAAATTGGCATTCGCAAAGTATTGGGCTCAACAACTGCCGGAATTACTGCCTTACTGGCGAAAGACTTCCTTCGTCTGGTGGTCGTGGCCATTCTGATTGCCTCACCCGTAGCTTACTACTTGATGCAAAAATGGCTAAGCTATTTTGCCTATCGTATTGATATTCAGTGGTGGGTATTTGCGGTAGCAGCAGTGGCCGCCATCGTGATCGCGTTTTTGGCCGTGGGCTCACAAAGTGTGCGGGCGGCGCTGGCCAATCCGGTGAAAAGCTTGAAAAGCGAATAATTTATCGCCCTAAAAAAATAATGCAGTATTTTTCATAAATACATTGAATTTTACCTACTAGCCCAAGTCTTCCACCATTAAAACCCAAGGGGGCAGGTCATGAGGCCATGCACCAGCTTTGTAGCTGTGGGGTTATTGAGGGAGACTTGGACGAGCGGAGTATCCAGGTGAAAAATGGCTTCGTTTACAAATTGAATCCCTTCCTAGCCTAGTGTAATCAATTGGAAGTGATTCCGCGTCCACATTCAGAATGATGGATATCTGGTAAAGATGTGGTATCTTTCAACCAATTTGTTAAAACAGGTATAGCATACTTGCGTATAAAACCCTAAATTAGGTGACAAAATCGAACTACATGGAGAACCCATTTTTACATATTGTTTCAGATCCAGAAATTCTGAGTGGAAAGCCTTGTATTGCTGGAACGCGCATTAGCGTAGAGCTCATTATGGAATGGCTTGGCACGGGAGGTACAGTGGAGAGCATTACCGCGAAACACCCTTTGTTGAATGCGGATTTGGTGATGGAGGCGATTCGTTATGCGGCACGGTTTGCCAAAAACGAAATCATTATTGAAGTGCAGACGGCGGCATGATCAGCATCAATCTAGCTTTCTAACTCAACAATTCTTTGATTTTTTCATTTTATTCGATATATTTGTACAGGAAAAATTTAACGCTATGAGCAGTGAAGATCGGATTATTTTGGACTATATGGCGATGCTAAACCACCTCAGTTCTGATTTGAAGCTGCGCCTGATCATGCAATTGACCAACAGTCTCAGGAAAGAATATGTAGAAAGCATTCCAGAAAAAGATGAGTCTTGGAAACACTTGTTTGGAGCATGGCGGGATACGGATGAAAACTTAGCACAGTTCGTTAGGGAGCAGAGATTGCCTGGTCGTGAAATTCCAAGCTTTGACTAATGAATGGCTATTTACTGGACACAGATATTTGTATTTTTTTCCTTCAAGGGAAATATGGACTTTCCGACAAGATCGGAGCAGTTGGCATTGAAAACTGTTTCATTTCAGAAATCACCATTGCAGAATTACTTTTTGGTGCTGAAAACAGTACAAATTATGAGAAGCACATTGAAGAAGTAAGTTTGTTTGAGCAACATTTTCGGATTATACCCATCTATAACGTCTTGACTACTTATGCCAAGGAGAAAACGCGCCTTAAAAAAAAGGGGAGCATCATTGCTGAATTTGACCTGTTGATAGGCTCGACAGCATTGGCACATAATCTGATTATGGTAACCGGAAATGGTAATCATTTTGGCAAAATTCAGGGTATTCAAATTGAAGATTGGATCAAGCGCTGATTAGACAGCCATTTAATCTGATAGTCTAAGTCATTAAAAATCAACAAAAAAAACATCACCATAGTCGCTGGTGCAGTGTCTCCTAACCTACACTCACTATCCCTGCGTCTTCAAGTCGCACGAGTATGCACACTGGTACGAAAAAAGCACAAACTCGTGGATTAACTCGTAAGTTGTGATAAAAATCGTGTAAACCTGGCTAACCAGGCTTAAAATTTCAAACACCCGATGGCAAACGTCCAACTCCACCTAACCGAAAAAAACGGCTACTTTTTCATCGAAGACCAAGGCATCATCCAGGCCCAAATGACTTTCATCTTCGCTGGCCCTGAACGGATCATCATCGACCACACCGAAGTACAACCTGGCAACGAAGGCAAGGGCTACGGCAAACAAATGGTCAGCGCGGCAGTTGATTATGCCCGCGAAAAACACATCAAAATCCTTCCACTCTGCCCATTTGCAAAGAGTGTGTTTGATCGGACGCCGGAGTTTCGGGATGTGCTGTAAACAACTAAACTCCTTTTCAAACCATGTACCAGCGGGGCGCACTGGCAGACAAATTGATAGAATAAACAAGAGGTTAGTTGTTAGACTAGTGGTTTCAATCTGACCCTTGCCAGGAGGACAATAAGCGCAAACTCGTTTGTCGAACAATGCACTTTCTGCCAACGTTGAATAAAAAATCAACGAACCATGAAAAGGAACTGTTTGATCATTTTTATATGGCTGGTTGGGTTAGGCAAACTCAGCGCCCAATGGACACCAGATATTGCTACCTTGAATTATAAAACGGGATTGAACGAGGACAGCACCAGCATCCGTGCACTATATGCTATACGCATCATTCCGAACGAGACTTACCACAACGAATTCCTGATTTTTGTACCTGAGCGCCTGGATCGGCAATACCTTCGTAAGGAATTTTTCAACCTCTCAACCCTACAGTCTGTCAAGCCCCATATCGAGCGAATCAACAGCAATGTGTACCGGATTTCCAAATTGCACTTGCCGGTTGGGGAATATTTCATACATTTTCGGTACAAAGGTGATGTTGCAGTGCATCGCTTCAGGATAGTGATGTAGATTTTTTTATGATGGATTTGCACCTCTCAAGAGGCAAACCCGTTCGTAGCAGCTGACTAAGCGTCGGCACGTTTGCAGAACTAACCCCTTAACCTCCAAAACCACTACTCATGAAACCAACAATCGCACTATTTACCTTCCTTGTTTGGATGTGTTCTATTCCATCCCATGCCCAATCGTGGCAGTGGGGCGCCCACGTCGGCGCAACGTACAGCAAAATGATTTGGGCGGATAAAGTCAAAGACAGCCCTTTGGAACTCCCGGAAACGCCATTCAGGCTCTCTTTTGCGCTGGGCCTATCATCGAGCTACCGATATTCTACCCGGTTTTACAGTCCGTTCCAACTTGATTTTTACAACAAGCGCTTTTCCGTCAGCACGGGCGGTACCGTGTTTGCCTTAGATGATCAGGGGCAATACATTGCCATCCAGGCGGATTATCTGGATTACCAGCTCAACCAGCTTGCTTTTTCTGGGGGCATAGGGTACAATGTACTGAAAGGACTCGCCGTGGAAGCCATGCCCTACTTTCATTTCAGCTTGGGTACACAAAAAATAAAGGTAGCCAATGTCATCGGGTGGCGGAAGGATGTCAATTTCCAGCAGGAGTACGACTTTGGTATTTCGGGATACCTCCGGGGAGATGTTGGCAACTTTTACGCCAAGGCGGGCTACCAGTATGGGCTTAGAAAAATGGAGGAGTACGCCATTTTTGACGACATCGGGCAAGGGTTGGGAAAACTACCCGCCAGGAATACGATGTTCTTGTTGATTGTGGGCTACTCTTTTTAGCCTTCGAACACCCGCAGGGGCAGGGACATATCCGCATGGCAATTGACCAAGTTTTTGGTAGTTCTACCAACGTTTTACATACCTATTACAAGTTTTTACAATTAAAAAGCGGCAGGGCAACCTCCCCTTACTGGCGAAAGACTTCCTTCGTCTTTGGTGCTGAACTATGAACACTATCCATTAACTTTGAAAAAAAAATAAAGTGAAGGTTCATTCGGTGTTAATCTAATTTGAAACGTTATATGGAACGCTTTTTTCCCAATCAAAGATACACCAGCAAAGGTGAACCTGAACTAGGTATTGGTATTGTAACAGAAACCAGCAAAGGAAAGGTCAAGCTGTACTTTCCCAGATCCAATGAAATACGACTATATGCATTGGAAAGTGCTCCCTTACGTCGAGTTGTGTTTAAATCCGGCGATATCATCATAGATACAAAAAAACAATCATTGCTGATTAAACAGGTTGAACTAGAGGGTGAGTTGTATCTGTATTACGGGAAAGACAGAACATTGTCTGAGGCCGAACTCGGCGATGTGTCAGCAAGACATGGTGCCGACGACAGACTTTTTATGGGTGATGTAGATGCTCCACAAACCTTTGCCTTGCGCAGAGAGACACTACAACACGATTACAACCGCAGATTATCTCCAGTAAATGGATTTGTGGGCGGTAGAATCGATCTTATTCCTCACCAACTGTACATTGCTCATGAGGTGAGTTCACGATATGCTCCTCGTGTCTTACTTTCAGATCAGGTTGGTCTTGGAAAAACCATTGAAGCTTGCTTAATCCTTCATCGCTTGTTGTTAAATGGACGAATTTCGAGGGTAATCATTCTCGTTCCAGAGTCTTTGGTACATCAATGGTTTATAGAAGTTCTACGTCGGTTTAACCTGTGGTTTAACATTTTCGATGAAGATCGCTGTGCCTCACTCGATGGCAATGCCCCAGATGGTAACCCCTTTCTCGACGATCAACTGATTATTTGCAGTACTTCATTTTTGGCCGGTTCAGCGAAACGAACCAGACAAGCACTGACTGCTGGTTGGGATATGCTCGTTGTAGACGAAGCACATCATTTGGAATGGTCTGTTGACAAAGTGAGCCCGGAGTATGGGATGGTGGAACTATTGAGTAAAGCAGCCAAAGGATTACTGCTCCTCACTGCTACCCCGGAACAACTAGGTGAAGAAAGCCATTTCGCACGACTTCGATTACTAGACCCAAACAGGTATTCGAATTATCAGGATTTCATAAATGAGCCTTCTGACCATAAAAACATTGCCACTATTGTGGAAAAACTGTACTCCGGAAAAAAATTGCAACCTGACGATACAAAAATATTAGCATCCTTTTTCCCAAAGGAAAGAATACTATCCTTAACAAAAGGAGGAGATGTTGCCAAGGACAATCTTATTGAAGATTTATTGGACCAGCATGGCCCAGGCCGAGTGTTGTTCCGAAATACCCGATCTGCAATGAGTGGTTTCCCAAAGCGAAAGGCGCATCTAATTCCCATAAACGTAACCAAAGATAAGGCCCTTTGGCTTCAGCGCCTGGCGAATGAGTTTGCCCACGATATGGAGCCCGGAGCTACTGCAAACAAACAGGAATTTTGGTTTGCCGAAGACCCTCGAGTTCATTGGCTTTTAACTACAATGAAGAAACTGTATCCTGCAAAAGTACTGCTCATATGCAAGAGCAAAGAAAAGGTGCTTGCATTGGAAAAATTCTTAGTGAAGCGTGCCAATCTCAAAACGAGTGTTTTTCACGAAGACCTTACCATTGTTCAACGCGATAGAAATGCGGCATGGTTCTCAGAATCAGCTGGCGCTCAAATCCTCCTTTGTTCTGAAATTGGCAGCGAGGGGCGAAATTTTCAATTCGCCCATCACCTCATACTCTTCGACTTGCCGCTTCATCCCGAATTGTTGGAGCAGCGCATCGGGCGCCTCGACAGGATTGGTCAAACAGAAGATATACATATTCATGTCCCTTACCTGGCCAACAGCCCACAGCATGTGTTGGTAAGGTGGTATCACGAAGGGTTAAATGCCTTTGAAGAGAACCTTGAGGGGGGAAATGAAATATCGAAACTATTTCGTGACCAACTGCTAAGCTTATCCAACGCTCCTTCCTGCTCAGATTTTAGCCCGGAACTAGAAGCATTGATTACCAAAACGTCCATTTTTCAAAAAGAACTTCAGCAAAGCCTCGCTGAAGGACGTGATCGATTGTTGGAGATGAATTCTTTTCGCCCCAGGATAGCAGCAAAACTAGTGGAGCAAATTAAAAAAGAAGACTGCGATAAGAGCCTTGAAAATTATTTCACAAAAGTCTTTAGCCATTTTGATATAGAAATGGAAGATCTTTCTGCTCGAACCTACTTTTTGCATCCTGCTTCTACAATCACTGAGGTATTTCCCGCTATTCCGCCTGAAGGTATAAGTGTTACATTCGATAGACAACGCGCGCTTAGTCGGGAAGATATTGGTTTCCTTAGTTGGGATCATCCCATCACAACTGGCGCTATCGACATGGTGCTAAGTTCTGGGACAGGGAGCGCTAGTTTTGGCGTTCTTAGAGGAACCAACAGCCGCGGTATTCTGCTTGAACTACTTTTTGTTCTTGAAACATCGAGAGACCGAAGCATATATGTAGACCGTTTCCTTCCAAATACACTATTAAGAATTGTAGTTGATCATCTTGGCAACGATGTAACAGATCAGTATTCTGTTGAAACATTAGACAAAAAAATGATTCCTGGACAAATAGACGCTTTGCTGGATAATCAAACGTTAATGGAAACGACTCTGCCCAATATGATTTCAGCAGCCACGAAAATGGTTGAAGAACAAAGTACAAAAGAAATAAAAAATGGATTGCAACGCATGAACCTCACACTGAATCATGAAATAGATAGACTAAAAATATTACAGCAAAAAAATAAAAACATCAGACCAGCAGAAATTCAGACAGCACTCCATGAACAGCTGACCCTAACTTCGCTCATTAAAGATGCACGCGTAAGGTTGGATGCCATTCAACTTATACTTTGCGCCGGATGATCAGGTGATTTTGTTCCCGCTAGTCCAAGGCTTTTACCCGCTGGCCTAAACCTAGAAGACTCACCAACGTTGTGCTTTGGGCGTTAATCGGCAGAATTGGGCTAGCAGGTACTGGCCATGCTGATGGGCAGCACAGCATGACCTGAATCAAAGTTTTCAAAAATAGATTTACCTTTACCTAGGACTCTTCAATAAGTCAATGAAAACTACAATACGCTTTCTTCCATCCTTATCTTTGAGGTGGCTACACAAAAACTTGAATCACTTATGCCATTACTCCGCTTCTTTCTATTTTTTTGCTGTTTAAGCAATATCGCTGACCTCTGCGCTCAATCTGCTGAGGAAAAGTATGCTATACGCCAATTCGCCCACGAATTCATGGCGGCATATAACCGACAAGACGTAGCGGCATTACGCGCCATGTATACGAATACGACCCACAACGCCGATGACACAATAGCTGGAACCTATTACAACTTCATTGCAAAATCATTTGAAGACAATTTCATCGTCAATTACATCACGCTACTGGTGCATCCACTCGATGTGATTTGGTCAGATGCCGAACGTACTTTAATAGCCATCGGCACTTACGAAAGGTATGGCACTACCAGTGTCTACAACAATCCACATCACCAAAAAAATGCCTACCGCAATGCAATGGTTAATGAGGATGGAAAGTGGAAAATTTCCAAATCAGAGGTTACACCCTTAGTCAAGACCTTTGTTCAGCAAAAGACCAGCAACCCTGCCGACTGGAAATCGGCCATGAACAATGCTTTGCAAGGAAGTAGTGTACTGACCATGGAAATAGGTACAGCCAAGGACGAACCC
>Ga0247839_1003149_pt1 | contig 23264 bp, 21 predicted proteins | sample LaCruzMarch2015__6_FD_192405 | JGI IMG/M metagenome (GOLD analysis project Ga0247839, IMG submission 192405) | Freshwater microbial communities from meromictic Lake La Cruz, Castile-La Mancha, Spain - LaCruzMarch2015_16m | ecosystem: Environmental > Aquatic > Freshwater > Lake | place: Spain... | reverse complement strand
GGAAGCCTGCATATTTTGCGCCGTGGCTGGCGGCGGGCTGCGCGGTGATCTCGTGCGACTTTCGTATGCAGCGCGGCGCGACCGGCTCCAACACCGCCTTTGACGACAGTATGCGCTACGGCTGGCGGATGCTGAACATTACCGATCTGAAAAACAGCTGGTTGTATTGCGTCTGGACCGACTGTCTGCGGGCCGTCCGGCTGGCGCGCGAAACGCCGGAGATCGACCCGCTGAAAATTGCCGTCGATGGTATCAGTCAGGGCGGCGGCATGGCGCTGGGGGTGGCGGCGCTTGATCGCTCGGTAGCGCTTTGTATGGCCGATGTCCCGAGCAGTTGCTGGATGGAACAGCGCCTGCGCAGCCGCAGCGGCGGAGCCGCCGGTGCATCCGATTACCTGAATGATTTTCTGGAGCGGGCGGAAACAGTCAGCCGGAACTTGTCTTACTTTGACAATATCAACCTCGCGCCGGATATTACCTGCCCGGTGCTGGTTTCGTGCGGATTGCTGGATACGGTTTGTCCGCCGGAATGTGTTTATGCGGCGTATAATAAAATCGGCTCGGCGAAAGCACTAGCGCTTTATCCGCAGGCCGGTCATGAAGGCGGCGGGCCGGTACATCTGGAGCGGAAGCTGGAATTTCTGCGGCAGAATTTTGGAAAGTGAATCATGAAGATCAAAGTCAACGAACGTCCGGCTGAAGCAAAAGCAGGCGAAACGCTTTTCGGGTTGCGCGACCGGATCAAACCGGATGCCGACGTGGTGATTCTCAACGGCGCGGCGATGAACGCCGATGCGCCGCTGGCCGCCGGTGATGAAATCAGTTTGATCACACGCGGCGAAAAACCGTCCGCCGAAGAACTCGAAGCGCTGATGGCGTCGCGCCACACGCCCGGCGTACACACCAAGGTGAAAGCCGCTACGGTCGGCATCGCCGGACTCGGCGGGCTGGGCTCCGCCATTGCCGTCGCACTGGCGCGCGTCGGCGTCGGTAAATTGATTGTCGCCGATTTTGATGTCGTTGAGCCGAGCAATCTCAACCGCCAGCAGTATTTTGTCGATCAGATCGGCCTGCTGAAAACCGAGGCGCTGGTTGCCAATCTCCGGAAAATCAATCCGTATGTTGAAGTCGAAGCGCATGCCGTCAAACTGACGCCGGAAAATATTTTCCCACTATTCGGAACCGTGGATGTGATGATCGAAGCCTTTGACCGTGCCGATCAAAAGGCGATGCTGATGCAGGCGTTTGCTGCGCAAAAACCGGTCGTGCCGTTTATCGGCGCTTCCGGCATGGCCGGGTTCGGGCCGGAAGAAACCATCGGCGTCAAAAAAATGGGCGCGAATATTTATATCGTCGGCGACCTGACGACCGGCGCTCGGCCCGGCTGCGGCCTGATGGCGCCGCGCGTCGGCATCGCCGCCCACATGCAGGCCAATCTCGCTTTGCGTCTGATTGTGGAAAAAGTTTCCGGGTGAGATATATGCAGTGGCCGGAAAACATTCGCAAAAAACTGAAGGAACTGCCGGACGCGCCGGGCGTTTATCTGATGCGCGGCCGGACCGGCGGCATTATTTATGTCGGCAAGGCGGTTTCGCTTCACAAACGGGTTCAGAGTTATTTCCGTGAAAGCACCTATCACAAAGCTGAACCGAAACTGCGCGGGCTGATCCGTTCGATCACCGATTTCGACGTGCTGGTGCTCCGGACCGACGCCGAAGCGGTACTAACCGAAGGCAAGCTGATCAAGGAATACAAGCCGCGCTACAACACGCTGTTCAAGGACGATAAGCGGTTTCCGCTGCTGCGCGTTGATTTGCATAAGCCGTTTCCAAAGTTTGACCTTTGCCGGATCGATAAGAACGATGGCGGAACTTATTTCGGTCCGTACACTTCCGGGCTGGCGGCGCGTGCGGCGCTAGAATTCGTTGAGAAACGTTTCGGCATCCGGCAGTGCAAACCGGAACGTCCGGACGCGGAAACTTATCAGCATTGCCATAACGACATTATCCGGCAGTGTGCCGCACCGTGTGTCGGTAAGGTGACGCTGGAGGAATACATGGCACGCATTCAGACGGCCTGCGCTTTTCTGCGCGGCGAACGTCCGGAGTTTATCAAAGAGGTGCGCGCCCGAATGGAAGCCGCCGCGCAGAAACACCGGTTCGAAGAAGCCGCCGCACTGCGCGATATGATGTTTCTGCTGACCCGCGCGGTGAAGGAGAGGGCGCTGGTGCGAAAAACAGACCGGATGCTGATTGATGACGCGGGTAACGGCGTTAAAAAACTTGGTGAAGCGTTGGGATTGTCCAGGCTGCCACGAGTGATTGAGTGTTTTGATATTTCAAATATTTCCGGCACTTATGCGGTGGCGAGTATGGTGGCGGCGGTGGACGGTGTTCCGGTCCCGCAGCGCTACCGGCGGTTTCGCATCAAGACGGTCGAAGGCAGTGACGACCCTCGCATGATGGCTGAGGCTGTCCGGCGGCGCTATGAACGGCTCAAGGAAGAGCAGGGAGCTATGCCTGACCTGATTGTGGTGGACGGCGGAATCACACAACTGCGTGCGGCCTGCGCGGCGCTGACAGAAATCGGCGTAGAACTTCCGGTGGTCGGCCTGGCAAAGCAGTTCGAAGAGATTATCCGCGACGGACGGCCCGCTCTTCGCCTGCCGCGCGATTCCGACGCGCTGCGGGTGATAACCGGCCTGCGTGATGAGGCTCACCGGTTTGCCATTTCCTACCACCGGAGACTGCGTTCACAGCGCATCCGTGAGTCGGCGCTGGATGAAATTCCGACTATCGGGAAAAAGAAAAAAGAGATCCTGTTGAAGCACTTTGGCTCTTTCGAACGTCTGCGCAAGGCGAGTTTGGCAGAGTTGACCGCAGCTCCTGGCGTCGGCCCAAAAACAGCGGAGATTATCTATGCCGCATTGAATCGCCCCTGACTTTTCAGGGTCACTCCGCCATTCTTCCTTCCAATGTTTGTAAAAAATGGCATATACGTTTCAGGAATTTTAAACACGGAGGTTGCATGAGCAAAATGGCGATATTGGATCAGATTGCGTGGGAAAAATTCAGCGGACTAAGTGCGGTGGAAAAAGCGCCGTATTTTCTTACCGGAGACCGGTCATATCATGCGCTGGTAGCCCAGCAGTTCAGCCGTCCGATGCTGGAAGACCTTTGCTCGCTGGCTACCTGTGTTCGTCGCATCGCCAAAACCGGCGACGGAAATGCCTTCCTCCAGAAACAGCTTTTCGACAAACGGGCGATGCTCTATTTTGCTCAGCCTTCAACCCGCACTTACCTTTCATTTTATTCCGCCTGCCAGATCATCGGTATGCAGACGATGAACGTGCGCGACAGTTCGACTTCCAGCGAAATGAAAGGGGAATCGCCGGAAGATTCCGTGCGGACGTTCAGTTCTTACGCTGACCTGATCATTATGCGCCATCCAGCGGGAGGCTTTGCTGAACGGATTGCGTGGATGCTTTCGAATACGCACCGGCCGGTTCCGGTCGTTAACGCCGGTTCCGGCAAAGACCAGCACCCGACTCAGGCACTGCTCGACATCTACACGCTGGCACGTAGCTTCGAAAAAATCGGTGGTATTGACGGCAAGAAGATCGCGTTTGTCGGAGACCTGAAGCGCGGACGCACCGTCCGTTCACTGGCGTGGCTTCTCACGCAGTACAGCGGTGTCAAAGCCTACTTCGTTGCGCCGCCGGAGCTTCAGATCGGTGACGACATTCTCAAGCAACTGGATGCCGCCGGCATGCCGTATGAAATCAGCCACGACTTTGCCAAAGTGATCCCGGAAGTCGACGCCATCTACATGACCCGTATTCAGGACGAATGGGACGTGGACGGCGAAAGCGGCAAGATCAATACGGCATCCTACCATTTTACTAAGAACCATCTAACCATTCTCAAACCCACGGCTGTCATAATGCACCCGTTGCCGCGCCGACTCGAAATCGACCCGGCGGTCGATGGCGACCCGCGTGCCGTTTACTGGCGGCAGGTGCGCAATGGTATGTGGATCCGTGCGGCGCTCATGCTGAGCATCTTCGGCTGTGATAACGCGGTGCGCAATTTTTATAAGGAGAGAAATATATGAAACACCTCATCTCACTCAAGGACTGGAGCGAGCAGGAAATTCTCAGCGTATTGGCGCTGGCCTCCAAAGTAAAAGCCAAGCCGCAGAAGTACGCCGATGCGCTGAAGCAGAAAACGCTGCTGATGATTTTTGAAAAGCCGAGCCTGCGTACCCGTTTGTCGTTTGAAATCGGCATGACCCAGCTCGGCGGTCACGCCATCTACTACGACATGAGCACTTCGCCGATGGGCGGCGGCAAGGAAACTATTGAAGACTCCATCAAAGTCATCAGCCGGATGTGTAATATCGTCATGGCTCGCCTTTTTAAGCATGAGGATATTCTAGAAATGGCCGAACACGCCGCCATACCGGTTATCAACGCGCTGACCGACGAAGGCCATCCGTGCCAGATTCTGGCCGACCTTCAGACTATTCAGGAAAAGAAGGGCACACTCAAAGGACTCAAGCTGGCTTACCTCGGCGACGGCTACAACAATGTCACCCATTCGCTCATGCAGGGCTGCACCAAACTCGGCATGCATATCAGCGTCGGCTCGCCGGAAGAACAGATGCCCGCCGTTGAGGTCACCGAACTCTGCTCACAGTTTGCGCAGGAATCGGGCTCTGAACTGGTCGTTACGGATGATCCGGTCGAAGCCGTCAGAGATGCCGATATCGTCTACACCGACTCGTGGATGAGCTACCACATTCCGAAGGATGAAGAGGCCGCCCGCGTCAAACTTTTCACGCCATATCAGGTGACAGCGGCGCTGATGAAACACGCCAAACCGGACGCCATCTTCATGAACTGCCTGCCCGCACTGCGCGGTGCCGAGCAGACCGCCGAAGTCATCGACGGCCCACAGTCGGTTGTATTCGATGAAGCCGAAAACCGGCTCCATGCTCAGAAAGCCGTCATGCTTACGCTTTGCGGCGCTGATTGAGGAAATCCGTGCGAATTCTAATCGTCAAAACCGGCTCGCTGGGCGACCTGTTCCATGCACTGCCCGCTGTTCATCTGCTCAAGACCGGGTTGAACGCAGAGATAGACTGGGTCGTTAGCAGCAACTATGTACCGCTGGTCAAATGCTTCACCGACGTGGAACGTGTGATTCCGTTTCCATCCAACAGCCTGAGGAGCTTCCTTTCCGATCTCCGGAAAGACCAGTACGATCTGGTTGTCGACATGCAGGGGCTTTTAAAAAGCGCGCTGATTGCCCGCGCGGCACGGTCGCACAAACGGATCGGCCCGTCGTTTCACCGCGAGTTTGCCTATCTCTTCTATGATCACGTCGCCGCTGAACGGAATAAAGAACGCCATGCTGTGGATGAAAACCTCGATGTTCTTCGCTTTCTTGAACTTCCGGTGGAACCGGTACAATTCCCTGTCCGGTTTCCTGTGCCATCGTTTACCGGTCAAACATCGCCTTTGAAAATCCTCCTTGCTCCCTGTGCCCGCCATGCGGCCAGGAACTGGCCGGTCGAGCGGTTCGCCGCTGTCGGGAAAGTTCTTCATGAAACGACCGGTGCGATGCTTTATATTTCCGGTGTGCCAGAAGATGCCGACACCTGTAAAAAACTGATGGAACTGCTTCCACCCGGATCGGCGCACAACCTGTGCGGTAAAACTTCACTGGAGGAACTCGGCGGTGTTTTTCAAGCCATGGCTCTGGTGATTACCGTGGAATCCGGTCCGATGCACATGTCCGCCGCCACCGGCACGCCGACGCTCGCCATCTTCGGCCCGACCGACCCGCTGCGAGCAGGCCCGTACGGCGCTCAACACCGCGTTCTGCGGAAAACTGACATCATATCCAATTCCAAGGACAACCTGAAAAGCATCCTTGGCGTTTCTGTTGATGCGGTAGTCAGTGCGGCAGGGGAAATGCTCAGACAGCAGCGCGAAACGCGTCAGTAATCACTGCACTTGCACCTGTAAAATCCCCGTTTTTCCGCTTGTTTTCAATGTCGCAGAAATAATATACAGCATCACAAATTTCTGTGCAGGAGACTGTATGGCGAAACAGGATGACAGTTTAGTTTCATTAGACGGAACGGTTATTGAAGTACTTCCCGGTACGATGTATCGCGTGAAGTTCGATAACGGGCACACCGTACTGGCGCACGTCTCTGGGAAAATCCGCAAAAACTTCATCCGCATTTCTATCGGCGACAGAGTGACGGTTGAAATCTCCACCTATGACCTGACCAAAGGCCGCATTACGTATCGCTTTGCCTGACCGCACGATTTGACGTGCAATCAGAGCATCCCGACACTAAAACCGCCGCATGAATTTCACTTTTCTAGGCACGGGAACCTCACATGGCGTTCCAATGATTGGGTGTCGTTGTGCTATCTGCCGATCTGGGAATCCTAAAAATAAACGTCGCCGGTGCAGTCTTTACGTTCAGGCGGGCGGCCAGCATCTGTTGTTCGATACGCCCCCGGATATGCGCGATCAAGTGCTGACGTTCGGGGTGGAGCGGGTGGATGCGGTTTTTATCACCCATCCGCACGCCGACCATATTTTCGGTTTCGACGACATCCGCCGCTTCAGTGACATGCAGGAGGCGCATCTTCCGGTTTACGGCTCGCCGGACACGATCGCCTCGATGAGAACTAAGTTTGATTATGTAGATAAACCGAGCCACTCGTTCGGCGGCGTGCCGCGCGTGATCTTTACGGAAATGGATGCGCCAGTCGAAGTCGGTGGCGCGCGGGTAACGCCGGTTCCGGTGCTGCATGGCGAGGAACCTGTTTACGGGTTTCTGGTTGAAGCGGACGGTAAACGGCTGGCCTACATTCCCGACTGCTCGGGCATTCCGGCAAAAAGCTTCCAACTATTGAAAAACATGGATGTGATGATCCTCGACGGCCTGCGCCCCGGAAAACACGCCACCCATTTTTCGATCGAAGAATGTATCGAACATCTCCAGCGAATTGGTGCGAAGCGGTCGTTTCTGACACACCTTACACACCATTCCGACCACGATATGCTTCAGGCTTCTCTGCCGGCAGGAATTGAGGTTCCATGGGACGGTCTGACAGTTTCTTGAAATAGGCGGGGATGCCGATTGACACTTCCGTCAGCGCCGTGCTAAAAGCCCCCCTCATTTTTCCGCTGATATAGTATTTTTTGATAACGGAAGGGCTTTGAAATGGCTGCAAAAAAGGTCTCGAAGAAAACAACGGCAAAAAAGGCTGTTAAAAAAGCGCCGGCTAAAAAAGCCGCCAAAAAGGTTCCGGTGAAAAAAGCCGTCAAAAAGGTTCCGGCGAAAAAAGCCGTCGTGAAAAAGCCGGTAAAAAAGGCCGCTCCCGTACGCAAACCGGTTGTTCCGGTTCATGTGCATAAACCCGTCGCTCCGGTACCTGTCGGCCCTGCCGCTAAAAAACTGACCGCTAAAGAAGTCCGTGAATTCAAAGATATTCTATTAACCCTCCGCGAGCGCGTTTCCGGTGAATACACCACGCTTTCGCGTGATAATCTCGAAGCCAACCAGCGCGACCCGTCGCTGTCTGATCAGGGCACCGACACGTTTGATCGTGAAATGGAACTCAACATGATGGGCAGCGAACAGGAAGTCCTATTCGAAATCGACGCGGCACTCCGCCGTATCGAAAAGGGCACCTTTGGCATCTGCGAACTGACCAGCCAGCCGATCAATATCGAACGCCTCCAGACGCTGCCGTATGTGCGCTATACCGTGCGTGCGCAGTCCGAGCTCGAAAAAGGCCGCGCTCACTACCGCCCCTTCGGCGGCACCATGCGCAGCTAAGGAGAACTCCATGCTGGTACTCATTCTGGGTCTGGTCGTTGTTGTGCTCGATCAGTTGACCAAGCTGTGGGTGCGTGCAGATTTCGTTTATGGCGGCGAACCGCAGTCCGTTATTTCCGGCTTCTTCAACTTGGTCTACGTCCGCAACGAGGGCGCGGCATGGGGCATGTTCGGCGGACAGCAGGCGTTGCTGGTGCTTCTCTCTATCGGTGTCCTCATCGCCCTGACGGTCTATCACCGGAAACTACTCAATCCGACACTTGACCATCGTATTGCGCTGGGTCTGATGGTCGGCGGCATTTGCGGAAACCTGATCGACCGCATTCGTGTCGGCTGGGTTACCGACTTTCTCGATTTCTATATCGGCTCTTATCATTGGCCGTCTTTCAACGTGGCCGACTCCGCCATTTGCATCGCCGTTGGCATTTATATGCTTTCCTCGCTTTGGCACACCCGCCATCCGTTGAAAAACAATGCCAATGAGTCCAAATAACTCCAGCGCATTTGTGCTCGTCGGTCCGACGGCGTCGGGCAAAAGCGCCGTTGCCCAGCTTATTGCCGAAAAGACCGGTGCGCCCGTCGTTTCCGCCGATTCCATGAATATCTATCGCGGGATGGATATCGGCACCGCCAAACCGTCAGCCGAAGAACGGGCGCATGTCAAAACCTGGGGGATCGACCTTGCTGATCCTACGGAATCTTTCAGTGTCGGCGACTGGCTCCGTGCAGTTCGCCCAGCATTTGACACCACACAAACGCCGCTTGTTGTCGGCGGCACCGGACTCTATGTCAAATGTTTGCTTCAAGGACTCGACGATTTGCCAACCGCCGACGAAGCGTTGCGTCAGCGCACAGAGAAAATGACACTCGCCGAGTTACAGGCCGAAGCGCGCACCGCCGTACCGGAAGCTTACGAGACGCTCGTCGATAAAGAAAATCCGCGACGCCTCATCCGGCTCATGGAAGGAAAAAAATCTTCTGAGAGTTGGAATAGTGAGACGCCGGTTGTTATCGGTTTGCATGTCGAGCGCGATGTATTGCACCGGAAGATCGCCGAGCGGGTCGAAAAAATGTACGAGGGCGGACTGCTGGAAGAAGCCCGTGGGCTTTTAAGCCTGAAACTTTCATCCACGGCTCAACATGCTATCGGCTATGCCGAAGCCTTCGCCGTTCTGCGCGGCGAAATGACCGAAGCCGAAGCCAAGGAGCGGACGATTATCCGTACCCGTCAGCTTTCCAAGCGCCAGCTGACCTGGTTCCGCCACCAGCTCAAGGTGCAGTGGATCGAAACGGCGGCATTTCCAAACATTGGACAACTTGCCGACAAGGTTTGGCAAGAAGGCAGGCCGGTTCCTGTAAAAGGCATACAGCCTTAACGTGTATCTAACGCTAAATCTCTAGCCTTTGTTTTTTACATTGCAGAGACTCCTCCGCGCAAGAAAAAGGGGGGGGGAGGCATGAGAATTGTTCTAGTTCTGACGCTCGCGGTTTTTCTCGGATCCGGCGCACTGGAAAGCCGTGCACAGGATTCTGTGCTGAACGGTGCGGGGGCTTCATTTCCTTATCCGCTGTATAAACACTGGATAGAGGTTTACGGCGCAAAAACCGGCGTGCGCATTTCTTATGATTCGTCCGGATCGGGCGAGGGAATCCGCCGGACACTGGCCGGCGAAACAGACTTCGGGGCGACGGATGCATTCCTGACGGACGAACAGCTCGCGAAAGTATCCGGAAACGTGTTCCACCTGCCGACTTGTGCGGGCGCGGTCGTGCTGGCTTACAATCTGCCCGGCGGGCCGCAACTCCGTTTGACGGGCGCGGTGATTGCCGACATTTTTATGCGGAAGATACAGAAATGGTCCGATCCGGCTATCCGCAGTTTAAATCCGGGGCTCAATCTTCCGGATATGGATATTGTTGTGCTTCATCGTTCGGACAGTAGCGGAACGACATTTGTATTTACCGATTATCTGAGCAAGGTGAGCCCGGCATGGCAGAAGACGGTCGGGTACGGAACAGATGTCCGCTGGCCTACAGGCCTTGGAATGGAACGTAATGAAGGTGTGGCGAATTTCATCACCAAAATTCAGGGAAGTATCGGATACATCGAATATGGTTATGCCCGTCGCGAGAATCTTGCCTGCGCATCTGTGCGCAACCGGCGCGGGCAGTATATTTATCCTTCGGAAGCGACTATTACGGCGGCTGCCGATGTGGAAATCTCGGATGATACCCGCGTCATGATCACGGACACGGTAGCGGAAAACGGCTATCCAATCTCTACCTTCACCTGGCTCATCTTTTTTTCAAAGGAAGACCGGCTGGCTGAATTAACGGAGAAAAATAAACGGCTGCACCAGTTTCTGGAATGGATTTTAGCTGACGGACAGCATCAATTCGGCGGGCAGCATTACGCGCCATTGCCGCCCCGTGTGGTTAAAAAGGCGAGATCGGTGATTTCCCAGATGTACGGAGGCACGTAAGCCGGATGAAAAGGCCGATTTTTACAGTGCTGGCGGTCTGGTTGCTTCTGTACACGTCAGGTTTCTCTCAAAACGGAGGTGTACCCCGTGACGTACGGGTGCTTCTCAGTCGCACGTTGACAGAGCAGCATGATGAAGCGTCCGTGTCAGCACGCGACCGGTTTTTGACGAGACTGGCTGATTATATTGCCAGCCAGGAGAGCTGGACTCTTCATTATGAGGTTCGCGCCGGATCCGATACGCAGACAGATGCCGGAGCGGTCGATTTGATTCTGGGCGCAGCTTATACGGATAAAACATCAAAGCTGCTCCGGTTTTCCAGAGAGCCGATTCTTTCGACATGGGGCGAGGTGGTTGCGCCCGGACGGTCAAAGATCGGCACATTTATTGATCTGGCGGGAAGTACGGTGGGTCTGGTTCACGACGATATTTATAACGAAGCATTCCGGGGCATTATCGGTAATCTGAACATCGAATGCCGTTTTGTTGAGTTCAACGGATATGAGCAGATTGCAGATGCTCTGAACCGCGGATGGATTGATGCCGGGGTGATGGATCATCTCAGTTCTCACGGGAAAATCCTTCCGGACGGGGTGTTTGTTACGCCGATTATTTTCTCACCGGTGGCTCTGCGGGCGGCTCAGCCGGTCAAGGCCGATCCTCAACTGCTGGAAGTTGTGGATTATCAACTGACACAGCTGAAAAAAACCCCGGGGTCTGTCTACTACCGGTTGCTGGAAGAGTTTTTTGAAAAGAAACAGCCGCCGGTCATTTCGCCGCTGATCTGCTGGCTTTTAGGCGGGTTCGGACTGCTGGCCGCATGGTTCGGCGTGTTCAGTTGGATCCTGCAATGCCAGGTCAAAGGGAAGACTCGTGAACTGTTCGAAAAGAATGCAGAATTGGAAAGTAGCCGTTCACAGCTACAGTTGGCGTTGGATGTAGCTAATGACGGGCTGTGGGACTGGATGGTAAATTCTAAAACACTTTACATGAGTCCCCGCTGGCATTCGATGCTTGGTTATGTGCCCGGAGAAATTGCTCCCGAATATGACGCGATAATGAATCTGGTTCATCCGGACGACCGGGAAGGAGTTGTCCGGCAGATGCGTTCCCTGCTGATGGCTGACCAGAGTAAGTACGAGATAGACTTTCGTCTGAGGACAAAAAACGCCGGTTGGAAATGGGTGGGTTCGCGGGCAAAAGCAGTTGAGGTTGATAAAAGAGGGTTGCCGCTGCGCATTGTCGGAACCAATCTGGATATCGATGCCCGCAAACGGACTGAGTTGGAACTCGCCGAGGCGAAAAGCCGGGCAGAATCCGCCAATATAGCCAAGAGTGCTTTTCTCGCCCATATGAGCCATGAACTGCGTACTCCGCTTAATGCGGTGATCGGACTGACCAGTCTGCTGATGCGATCCGAAATGGAAGAGGAGCAGCATGAGTATGTTAAAACAGTCCAGTTAAGCGGCGAGATGCTGCTGACCGTCATCAACGACATTCTCGACCTGTCCAAAGTGGAGGCCGGCGAATTGAAGCTGGAGCAGCACATTTTCAATCTGCGCAAATGCGTCGAGGCGGCTATTGATCTGGTGGCCCCGCGCACCGGGGATAAGCAGCTCGAACTCATATATCATGTTGGCCCGGAGGTTCCGGTCAATATAATCGGCGATGCGGTGAGGTTGCGTCAGGTTCTGCTGAACCTGCTGAATAACGCCGTCAAGTTCACGGAGAGCGGTGAGGTGGCTCTGACCGTCCGGTCGTCACCTCATCTGGATGCGGAAAAGTGCTGCCTTCATTTTTCAGTTCGCGATACCGGTATCGGTATTACTCCTGAGCAGTTGCAGCATATTTTCCACCCTTTCCGGCAGGCCGATTCTTCGACGACCCGCCGTTATGGCGGAACCGGTTTGGGGCTGACAATTTGCGACAAACTCGTCCGGCTGATGGCCGGCGCAGTTGAGGTCGAAAGTGTTCCCGGCAAGGGGAGCGTATTCAGTTTTTATATTGAGGCGGGCACCACTCCGTCCGATGAGGAAGACGAAAGTCTCAAAAACGACCTGCCGGCACTGCGCGGCAAGCAGGTTCTAGTGGTGGACGACAATACAACAAACCGTTGCATTCTGGAAAAACATCTCCGGCTGTGGGGCGCACATCCGGTAGTGGCATCCACCGGTTTCGAAGCACTGGTGATTCTGGAAAATCATCCGCCGTTTGCACTGGCACTTCTCGATATGTTCATGCCGGGTATAGACGGGATCGAGCTGGCCCGTGCTATTCGTGAACGCCCCGCTTTCCGGGAACTTCCGCTGATCATGCTGACTTCCTCCATGGGCCATGACGACGCATTCCGGAAGGTCGATTTTTCTGCGGTTCTGTTCAAGCCGATCAAGCCGGCGGTTCTCTGTAAAACACTGTTGCAAACCATATCGTCCCGGTCGGCTGACTGCGGGATTCAAGGTCGAACCGAGAAGCTTCCGGCTCAGACGGACAGCCGCCTCTTGCGGATTCTGCTGGCCGAAGACAACATGGTCAATCAGCGGGTCTGTTTACTCCTGCTGAAAAAGCTGGGATATACAGCAGATGTTGCGGTCAATGGGGAAGAGGCTCTGACAGCGGTAGAGCGCTCGTCGTATGATGTGGTTCTGATGGATGTGCAGATGCCGAAAATGGACGGTCTGACAGCGACCGTTGAGATATGCCGCCGCTGGCCGGAGGGTCTGCGCCCCTATATCATTGGAATTTCTGCCCACGCCATGCCCGAAGAACGCGAGCGGGCACTGACTCTGGGCATGAATGACTATCTTGCCAAACCGATTCACATTGATGAACTTCGTTACGCTCTGCTGAAGGTTCCGGTGCCGATCGACGATTTGGAGCCGGTCTGATTTTTCTTCTAAAAACAGGCGCGGGATATAAAGTACAGTTCTTCGGTTTTACGAATGTCCTTTTATCGCCGGGAGCCTATGAAAGAAATGAAGACAACCGTGCCGCATGCTCAGGAACGTGCGCTGCTGGTCGGCGTAATGGTGCGCGGACGGAACGACGAGTGGGATGTCAAAGATACGCTCGACGAGCTGGCCCAGCTGACGGAGAGCGCTGGCGCAGAAGTGCTCGGACGGATGCTTTGCAAACAGTCCAAAGTCCATGCCGCCCATTTTATCGGCAAGGGCAAAGTCGAAGAACTGGCGCAGATGGCGAAGGATACCGGTGCCAATCTGGTGATCTTTGACGAAGATCTTTCTCCGGCGCAGGGCCGTAATCTGGAAGAAGTGCTCGCTGTGCGCGTGCTCGACCGTACGCAACTGATTCTCGACATTTTCGCCAAGCGGGCGCGGACGCGTGAAGGCTGTTTACAGGTTCAGCTGGCGCAGCACCGCTATCTGTTGCCTCGTCTGCGCCGGATGTGGACGCATCTGGAGCGGCAGGCTGGCGGTATCGGTCTGAAAGGGCCGGGCGAAACGCAGATCGAAATGGACCGCCGCAGTATTCAGAATCTGATTCGCACCCTGACGCATGAGCTGGAGCTGGTGCGTACACGCCGCGCCGAACAGCGGCGCGGACGCCAGCGCCACGGCTGGGCGCTGGTTTCTATCGTCGGTTATACCAACGCCGGTAAATCCACTTTACTGAACCGGCTGGCGGGCGCTGATATTTATGCCGAAGACCAGCTTTTCGCCACACTCGACCCGACGACGCGGCAGGTCGAACTGCCGAACCGCGAACCGTGTCTCATGACCGATACCGTCGGATTTATCCGTAAACTGCCGCATCATCTGGTGGATTCGTTTAAAGCAACACTCGAAGAAGTGGTCGAAGCCGACCTGATTCTGCATGTGATTGACTGCGCACATCCGCAGGTTGAACAGCAGATTGATGCGGTTCATGCGGTCATGCAGGAGATCGGCGCGGACGATAAGCCGGTGCTTTATGTGCTGAACAAGATCGATCAGGAAGAGGGGCGGCACGCCGCGAGCCGGCTGTCGCACACCATCGGCCGCTCGGCTGCGGTTTCGGCGATTACCGGCGAAGGCGTCGAAAACCTGCTGAACGAACTGGCTGATTGCCTGAAAGGCGACAAGCAGGTAATGAAACTGGCGATTCCGCTCAGCGAAGGCCGCCTGCTGGCGCAGTTAAAACAGTCGGCCACCGTGCTGGAGGAAAAGTACGAAGGCGAATTTGCCGAACTGCTCGTCCGTGTTCCGGCGCAACTCGTTCCCCGCTGCGAGCCGTATCTGGTGAAGAAGGGTTGAATTCCGGCGCGGTCTGTTTAATAGTGCGACCCACTAATTCAGGGAGAAAACAATGGCTTATGATTTAACAGGTAAGATAAAGGTGGTTAAAGAGACTCAAACCATCGGAGCAAAGGGCTTTACCAAGCGCGAGTTTGTGGTGACGGTCGAAGAAGGCAAGTATCCGCAGGACATCGCTTTGGAGTGCGTTCAGGATAAGACCAAGTTGCTCGACGGTCTAAAAGAGGGACAGCTGGTGACGGTGACGTTTGATATCCGCGGTCGCGAATATAACGGACGCTATTTCAATAACCTGCAGGCATGGCGTATCAAGGCTGAAGAGTCCGGCGCGCCTGCCGACGATGACCGTCCGCCGATTCCGGCTGACGCCGAAGCTCCCGGCGATTTTGACGATGATATTCCGTTCTAGGGGAACGGAATGTTGGAATATAGGATTGTTGGATCATTGGATTTTCATTAATCCATACATCCTCAAATCCGGTAATCCGGATTTTACGAAAGGAATTGATGATGAAAGTTGTATTGGCATATTCAGGCGGTCTGGACACGACCGTTCTTCTTACCTGGTTGCAGGAAACGTATAAGGCGCAGGTTATCTGTTACTGCTCGAACGTCGGGCAGGAAGAGGAACTCGACGGACTGGAAGCCAAGGCGCTCAAGCATGGCGCGATCAAGTGCGTGGTGGATGACGTCTGCGAAGAGTTCGCCAAGGATTTTGTGTTTCCGATGATGCAGGCAAATGCCATCTATGAAGGCACTTATCTGCTCGGTACTTCAATTGCCCGGCCGCTGATCGCCAAGCGGATGATGGATGTCGCTATCGCCGAAGGTGCAGAAGCCATCTGCCACGGCGCAACCGGTAAAGGCAACGACCAGGTTCGTTTTGAGCTGACGGCTTATTCGATGAAACCCGACATCAAGATCATCGCCCCGTGGCGTATGCCGGAGGTCTTTAAGTTTAAAGGTCGTCCGGATATGATCAAATATCTCGAAGAGCGCGGCATCCCGTGTTCGGTTTCCAAATCAAAGCCTTACAGCACCGACCGTAATCTGCTGCACATCAGTTTTGAGGGCGGCATTCTGGAAGATCCGTGGAACGAGGCGGATGAAAATATGTGGTGCATGACCAAGCCGCTGTCACAGGCCGCCGATAAGCCGGAGTACATTGAAATCAGTTTTGAAAAAGGGATTCCGGTTGCGGTGAATGGCAAAAAACTTTCGCCTGCCGCGCTGATCCGTAAACTGAATGCTATCGGTTGCGAGCACGCCATCGGCCGGATCGATATCGTTGAAAACCGTTTCACCGGGATGAAAGACCGCGGAATTTATGAAACACCCGGCGGCACCATCCTGCATCATGCGCACCGCGCCATGGAATCCATCACCATGGATCGCGAAGTGATGCACCTGCGTGACTCGCTGATTCCGAAATACGCTACGCTGGTTTACAACGGCTTCTGGTTTGCACCGGAGCGCGAAATGCTTCAGGCGGCGATTCTGGAAAGCCAGAAAATGGTTACCGGCGACGTACGCGTCAAACTTTTCAAAGGCGGAGTGCATGTTTGCGGACGCCGGTCACCGTATTCGCTTTACGACTCAAAGGTCGTTAGTTTCGATGAGGCGGGCGGTTACGATCAGACTGACGCCACCGGCTTTATTAAGCTGAACGCTTTACGGCTGCGTGTCCGTGCCGCGATGCAGAAGAAATAGACCGCTTAGGGGTCTAGCTGTGGAAAGGGTTCCGGTCTTCTCCGGGACCTTTTTTATTATATTTTTCAACTTTTGGTGCAATTTCCGCCAGCCTGCGGCGTTATTGTCAACAATACACCTTATTGTCCGTTGAAGCTGAGGTGTTCTCCATGTGGGGAACCAGTAACCGGTTGTGGGTGCAGTTTCGGGAGATGCTGATGAAGAAGTGGGTCATTCTTGCGGTTGTGCTAACGATGGTTGCCGGTGCTGAGGCGAAACAGAAGAAGGGCAGCTCAAAAGGCGGCGGGGACATTTCAATAACCAAAGCGGCGTTTATGTCGACGCAGAAGAAGAAAGCGGAGACGGCCGGAATAGCATTTGACGAAGCTAAGGCAGAATCTGCTTTTTCTACGCAGGACAAAAATGGAGATGGTGTATTGACGGCTGATGAGCAGACATCGGCTAAAGGCAAAAAAGGCGCCAAAGGCAAAAAGAAATAAGCCAGTTGAGTCGTAGTTGTATAAAAGTCCTGCGGGGGTTCCCTCGCAGGACTTTTTTATTTTGCCGGCTGAGGTTTCAGCATGGCTTTACGCAGTTCAGTGAGTTCCGGACTTTTCTTCAACAGATAGTTCAATTCGGCCTGACGCGCTTTCGCCGATTTGAGATTAAGTGCCTTAAACTCTTCATTTTCGGTCAGGAGTTTCTTTTTTAGTGCTCGTGCGGCTTCAGTGGTTTGAAATGCTTTCGGCCAGCGTTTTGTCATTTCAGTATCGATGGCAACCCGGTCATTTACCAGCTGATCGAACGCGGGGTCGTTCTTCATTAGTTTGTCACGCAACAGGGTTTCGGCTTCGTTGTAGGCGGCGCGCGGATCGGCCGGCCGGTCATTACGTTCGGCCTGCTGTGCGAGGAGTTTTGTTTTTACATCGTCGGCATCCGCTTTGGGTGTCGCCGCCCAAACGGTGATATTGGCGAATGAGGCGAATTCTCCGAGCACTGGAAGTCCAAAGTTTGTTTTTGGTGAACCGATCTGTTCCTGTGTGCCAAGAACGAAGGTTTCGTTGTTAATATGCGCGAGTAAATCGTTGCCGCAATATTCGACAACGATGGTGTACCAAACCCCCGGTTTAAATGTGACATTCTGTCGGCCCAGCGGCAGGGAAAGGGAGCGTTCGTCTTTTTTGTCACGATCTTTATTGAGGGTTATGCCGTCCGGCGTGATACCTACACGCGAATGGTGTCCTTTGGCCTCATTTACACTCAGGAAAAAGCCTTTGCTCCCGTCGAGTTTAAAATCGAACTGCAAAATGGCATTTGTGAATGGTACATTGGCGCGAATGCTGGCGGAGTGGTGGTCGGCAGCGAGTTCTTTTCCGGTCAGAACACTGTTTTCAACTTTCCAAAGTCCTTTGGCGACGGTCCAGTGGTTTGTGTCGACCACGGAGCCAGAAAAGTTTTCAGAAAAAAGGACGGCGCCTTTTTGCGTCAGCCAGAGATCAGGGCCGCTGGAGAATAGTCCGGCGAAGCTGATGGAGCAGGGCAGTAAACTGAGAACAATCCGCAGGAACTTTTTATTCATGGTGTATCTCCGTGGTTAAACCGCTTTTAGATTGGAAAAGGCTATTCTTCCTAAACGGAGATGCCCAGCCGTAATTTTTGCGGACGGTAAAAATATTTTCCTGATGATTCCTGCTGGTGTGACGTTTCAAACGGTGGTAGTAAGCCCTTCTAAATTTTCATGAAAGGCGAATGAGTACCATCCATATCCGTCCCGCGACACTGGAAGATATTCCGGCGATTGAGGTTATAGAAAATAGCTGTTTTCCTGCCGATCGGCGCAGCAGTCTGCGTGCCCTCCAGTACAGCCTGAAGAGTAAGTCGCAAAGCGTCTGGGTGGCTGTTGCCGACCGGAATGAAATTGCCGGCGCCATGATTCTCTATCACCATGCCCGGTCCATTCGCATTTTTTCAATCGGAGTGCTGGCGGCGTTTCGCGGTGCCGGTGCCGGACAGCAGATGATGGAAAAGGCTTTAACACTGGCGCGGCGTGCTGGCTGTGATGCGGTAACGCTGGAGGCCGATGAGCACGACCGCCGACTCACCGGCTGGTATGAAAAATTCGGATTTAAAATTAAAAAGACATTGAGTGATTACCACTCGCCGGGCGCCCATGCTGTACATATGCGGCTGACCCTGAATACAGCGCTTAAAGGAGGGCGCGTGCGTGGCCGTTCGTAACCTGATTATTCTCAACAACCCGGCGCATTGGACTTTCGACATTGAAGAAGTGGAGGTTGTTTCGGCCAAGGCCTATCTGACAGAGAGTCGCTACGCGGAAATGAAAAACGCGCGCGTCTTTAATCTCTGCCGTTCCTACCGTTATCAATCGGTCGGCTACTATGTTTCACTGCTGGCGGCGGCACGCGACCACCGCGCTATTCCCAGTGTTACTACCATGCAGGACTTTCGCTCGCAAACGATCATCCGCACCATCGCGGAGGACATTGATGAGCTGATTCAAAAGACCTTTTCCAAGGTGACCGAAAAAGAAATCACGCTCTACATTTATTTTGGACAGACCGTTTTGCCTGAGCACCGCTATGTCGGTCGATCGCTCTACAATCTTTTTCAGGCGCCGCTGCTAAAGGTCAGTTTTGAATTCACCAAAAAGTGGCTGATTCAGCAGATCACACCGCTGTCGCTAGGCCAGATTCCGGAAGTGGATCAGGAGCACATCGCCGAATTTGCCCGGAACTATTTTTCGCGCAAACGCTTTCATGACACCCGAATTCAGCAATACGCCTACGACCTCGCCATTCTCGTTAATCCCGGTGAGAAAAATGCGCCGTCGTGTTCACGGGCGCTTAGACAGTTCGAGGACGCCGCCGACGAACTCAACGTTTACACGGAATTCATCACACGGGAAGATTACAGCCGACTGCCGGAATTCGACGCGCTTTTCATCCGCGAAACCACCTCGGTAAACCACCACACCTACCGCTTCTCACGCAAGGCTCACGCCGAAGGACTGGTCGTCATTGATGATCCGTGGTCCATCATGCGTTGCGCCAACAAGGTGTACCTCGCCGAACGGCTGGCGCAAGCCAAGTTACCAGCTCCGCGCACCGTCATCCTTCAGCGGGAATCACTGCGGAGTTCTCCAGCCAGTCTGGGGATTACTTTTCCTTGTGTACTCAAACAGCCAGACAGCGCCTTTTCGCAAGGTGTGGTGAAAGCCGAGAACGAAGCTGAATTCCGTGAACAGCTCGATAAACTGTTTGATAAATCTGACCTGATTATTGCACAGGAATTTATGGCGTCGGATTTCGACTGGCGCGTCGGCATTCTTGACCGCAAACCGCTCTACGTCTGCAAATACTATATGGCTGACGGCCACTGGCAGATTTGCAACTGGGAGAGCGAAATGATAGGCGACCGCCGCTTTGGCCGGAGCGAAACTATGCGGGTCGAAGACGCACCACTTGCCGTCGTCCAGACCGCGCTTAGAGCCGCCAACCTAATCGGCGACGGTTTTTACGGCGTGGATCTCAAGCAGATTGGCGACAAAATCGTCGTCATCGAAGTCAATGACAACCCCAGTATTGATTACGGTGTCGAAGACCTTGTTCTCAAAGACGAACTCTACCTTACCGTCATCCGCTCCATCATCAACCGTATCGATGGTCCGCGGAAGTGAAACGATAAATCTAGCTCAAGCCGTCCGAACGGCGGCGGGCCATGACGCTGTGGCGGCGGCCGTAGAGGAAGTAAATCAGCAGGCCGAGCAACATCCAGATTGCCAGTCGCAGCCAGTTTGCCGACGGTAGCGAGAGCATCAGTACCAGACAGAACCCGACGCCGAGCAGTGGGACGACCGGCGACCACGGACAACGGAACGGCCGCACCGCTTCCGGATGCCGGTACCGCATAATCAGCACCGCCGCACAAACGATGACGAAGGCCAGCAGTGTTCCGATGTTCACCAGTTCTGCCAGTACGCCGAGCGGTATGAATGAAGCCATCGCTCCGACCAGTATGCCGGTGAGAATGGTGGACTTCCATGGTGTACGGAACTTTGGATGTACGGCACCGAAGAATTTCGCCGGAAGCAGGCCGTCGCGCGCCATGGCCAGAAATATGCGCGGCTGGCTTAGCATCAGTACCATCATTACTGACGTAATGCCTCCAATGGCTCCCAGCGAAACGACGAACTGGCCCCAGGGCAGTCCAACGCGCTTAAACGCGTCGGCCACCGGTGCGTCGACGTCGATCTGGTCGTAGGGAACCATGCCGGTCAGTACGACGGTTACGGCAATGTACAGGATGGTGCAGATGACCAGCGAGGCGATGATACCAATCGGAACGTCGCGCTGGGGATTGTGCGATTCTTCGGCCTGAGTTGAAACTGCGTCAAAACCGATGTAGGCAAAAAAGATCATGGCGGCGCCAGCCATCATGCCGACAGGCGCCCCGTCGAGGCCGGTCTGTCCACAGACAGTTTTGCCGAACAGGCTGAACCCTGTCCATCCGAAGGGGGCGAACGGATGCCAGTTGGCAGGGTTGATATAAAAGGCGCCAACGCCGATCACCAGCAGTACGACGCCGAGCTTGATGACAACCATCAGGTTGTTGAAACGCGAACTTTCCTTGATGCCGATGATAAGCAGGACGGTGAGGATTGAGACGATAACGAGCGCAGGCAGGTCAAACCAGCTTCCGGTGCTTTGAAATCCTCCGCTCACCGGATCGAAGTCGAACGGCGCGGTGGAAAGGATGTGCGGAACCTTAACATTGAACATATCGATAAAGTTCTGAAAGTATTTGGACCAGCCGTGCGCGACGGACGCCGAGGCGACGGTGTATTCAAGAATGAGATCCCAGCCGATAATCCACGCGAACAGCTCGCCTAGTGTTGCGTAGGCATAGGTGTAGGCCGAACCGGCCACCGGCGCCATCGAGGCAAATTCCGCGTAGCAGAGTGCCGAAAAAATGCAGGCCATCCCTGACATGACGAAAGATACCACCAGCGCCGGGCCGGCTTTGAAATGGGCGGCGTAACCGGTAATCACGAAAATACCGGCTCCAATGATGCAGCCGATGCCGAGACTTGTCAGAGACCACGGGCCGAGGACGCGCCGGAGGCGGTTTTCGCCTTTCATTTCTTCGTGCAGTACGTGAAGAGGCTTCCGTTCGAAAAGATGACGAAACATATTTTATGCTCCTTGCTGTTTCCGGGCGGTTATTTAAAAAAACCTGTCAGGCAAATAACCTATCTACGACTTAAAAGTCAAAGGGAACGTGTTTGGAATTTACCAAACACAGGACACTTTTTGCTTCATTTTTGCCGGGGTTTGGAAAAGGCTGTACTCCGCATTCCAGATTGGTGGGAAACGGAGAAAATAATGTCCGATAAAAAATGTCCTTTGAACCGTGAGCAACTCGAAGCTGTAGCGAAAAAATTTCCGACGCCGTTCCATCTTTACGATGAGGCTACTATCCGTGCCAACGCCCGCGCTCTGAAAGCCGCGTTCGCATGGGATCCCGGCTTCAAGGAATATTTTGCCGTCAAGGCGACGCCCAATCCGTACCTGATGAAAATTCTGAAAGCTGAAGGTTTCGGCGCGGACTGCTCGTCGCTTCCGGAGCTGATGCTTGCAGAGTCGGTCGGACTGTCCGGCGAAGAGATTATTTTCACCTCCAACGACACGCCGGCGGAAGAATATTTGAAGGCTGTTCAGCTCGGCGCAATTATAAACCTCGATGATATCACGCATATTGAGTTCATCGAACAGTGTGCCGGCCTGCCGGAGCTGGTCTGCTTTCGCTACAATCCCGGCCCGCTGAAGGGCGGTAACGCCATTATCGGCCATCCGGAAGAGGCGAAGTATGGCTTTACCCGTCCGCAGCTTTTTGAAGGCTACCGCATTCTGCGCGACAAAGGCGTGAAGCGTTTTGGTCTGCATACGATGGTGGCCTCGAACGAACTCGACGCAATATACTTCATCGAAACGGCGCACTTGCTTTTCGACCTCGTCGGCGAACTTTCGGCAGAACTGGGAATTAAATTTGAATTCGTCAACATCGGCGGCGGTATCGGCATTCCGTACAAACCGGAGCAGAAGGCAGTCGATCTGAAGGTTGTTGGCGAGGGCATTCACAAGCTTTACACGGATAAAATCGAGAAGGCCGGACTTGGTCCGCTCGACGTACGGCTGGAATGCGGACGGATGGTAACCGGCCCGTACGGCTGGCTGGTCAGCCGTGTGCTTCATAAAAAGAACACCTACAAGCAGTACGTCGGCCTCGACTCCTGTATGGCTAACCTGATGCGTCCGGCGCTTTATGGTGCTTACCACCACATTACCGTGCCGGGTAAAGAAAACCTGCCGCACGACTTTGTTTGCGACGTAACCGGATCACTCTGCGAGAACAATGACAAGTTTGCCATTAATCGCTCCTTGCCGCCGGTCGAAATCGGCGACCTAGTGGTTATTCACGATGCCGGTGCGCATGGTCATGCCATGGGTTTTAACTATAATGGCAAGTTGCGTTCCGCCGAATTGCTCCTGCGCGAAAACGGCGAAGTCGTACAGATCCGCCGCGCTGAAACCATTGCAGACTATTTTGCTACGCTCAACTTTGCCGGGCTGAAGACTTTTACGGCAGACTAGCAAAATAAAATGCCAGATAGACGACTCTTCCTGGATCTTTAAATAGGTGACGTTTTTTATCATTAGTCACGAATAATATACACAAAAAATCTTGATCGATATCGACAGAATGGCACTATGCCGCCAACGGTTCGAACGGGCAGTGTATCAGTCGTCGTCAGGCAGTTTTTCGATAAAGGAGCAATCATGAAAATATTAACGGTAAAGAGTTTCAGACTGTTACAGATTATGGCCGTATTTTGTTTGTTCGCCGCCGGTGCGCCAGCTACCGAGGTACTGACGAATAGTTCTTTTGATGTGGC
>Ga0247839_1003142_pt1 | contig 23293 bp, 17 predicted proteins | sample LaCruzMarch2015__6_FD_192405 | JGI IMG/M metagenome (GOLD analysis project Ga0247839, IMG submission 192405) | Freshwater microbial communities from meromictic Lake La Cruz, Castile-La Mancha, Spain - LaCruzMarch2015_16m | ecosystem: Environmental > Aquatic > Freshwater > Lake | place: Spain... | reverse complement strand
CGTTTGTATGATTTTGGTTTAAATATATTGGCCCCGAACCCGGTTTTTCAATGGTCTTTTCAGCGCCGCGTGGGTGGATGGCTTAAAACTGCTTTTGAAAAACCAATTGAAGTAAATGGACTTTAAAACCCAATTTGTGGTTTGCATTTTTTCCCTTATTTTTGGTCTTAAAAGGTAACACTATGCGTTCAAAATTGCGTTTTTTCTTTGTTTTTGCGCTTCTTCAGGCAGTCTTTTGTATCGCCCCGCAAACACTTTCTGCTCAAATTGTCATCCAATCGGGCCTGGATGATGCGAAAGTACCTGTTGCAAAAGGCGTAGAAATTTCGGGTATCACCTGGATTTGTAAAGGCGGCGAAACAACCCTCAAAGTAGAAGGCGATTATGAGAGTTTTGAATGGAACAATGGTGCAACAGGCCGCTTCCTGAAAGTGAAGGAAGAAGGCATTTACGAGGTGACGGTAAAAACCAAAGGCGGGTGTACGATTACCAGCTCGGTGAATGTGCAGATTCGGCCTTGCACCTAAATTTATTTTTTTGTCTGTAAATATCGGTCAATCGCAATACCGGCATCCCTTCCTTCGGCAATGGCCCACACCACGAGTGACTGTCCGCGGCGTGCATCGCCTGCTACAAACACCTTTTCCTGCTGGGTATGAAAATTTCCCAGATCGGGAATACAAGACTTTTCATTCATTTGAATGCCTAATTGTTCCCATAAAGGATTGGGCACCACGCCGTTATAGCCAATTGCGATGAGCACCAGATCGCAAGGTATTTCCCGCTCTGAACCTGGTATTTCCTGAAATTGGTACTTTCCGGTTTCCAGGTCGCGCCCCCAGGCTAAGTTACTGATTAACAATCCTTTAACCTGTCCGTTTTCATGTGCAACCAGGGCTTTGGTTTGCACTTCAAACATCCGATCGCAACCTTCTTCGTGGGAGGAGGAGGTTTGAAAGATCATGGGCGTCAGGGGCCATGGTGTTTCCGACGGGCGTGTTTCGGGCGGACGGGTGCGGTATTGCAATTGGGTTACCGATAAAGCGCCTTGTCGGTTGGCTGTTCCGACACAATCGGACCCTGTATCGCCGCCGCCAATGACGACCACATGTTTGCCGCGGGCATGGATGATGGTTTCTTTGGGAATCAAGTTGCCAGCCACCCGACGATTGCTTTGGGTTAGGTAGTCCATCGCAGGGTACACCCCGGCGTAGTCTGCCCCCGGAATAGACAAGGGTCGCGCGTGCGCTGCGCCTACGCACAGGAGCACCGCATCGTGTTGTGCGCTCAAGTCTGCTCCTGAAACATCCGTACCAATATTTGTATTACATTGAAATTGAACACCTTCTGCTTCCAAAAGTGTGATGCGCCGCTCTACAATCCATTTTTCCAGTTTAAAATCCGGAATTCCGAACCGCAAAAGTCCGCCCGGATGGGTATCTTTTTCAAATACCGTGACTTGATGGCCCTGGCGGTTCAGGTGTTGGGCAGCAGCCAGTCCGGCCGGACCAGCGCCCACGATGGCTACTTTTTTGCCCGTTTTTCGGGTAGGCGTTTGGGCTTGCACATATCCTTTTTCGAAGGCAATATCAGAAATCGTGCGTTCGATATGTTCAATGGCAACGGCCGGTTGGTTAATGCCCAATACGCAGGCATGTTCGCAGGGTGCCGGGCAAATACGGCCGGTGAATTCGGGAAAATAGTTGGTTTCCTGCAACAAACGGTAGGCTTGTTGCCAGTTTTCGCGTTGCACGGCATCATTAAATGCCGGAATAAGGTTACCCAGCGGACAAGCATCGTGGCAAAAGGGCACGCCACAGCCCATGCAACGGGCCGCTTGCTCCTGGGTGGTATCGGGCGTGAAAGATTGCTCGTCGGTCACGTCACAAAAATCGAGGGTGCGCACTTCTACCGGACGATAAGTTGGAACAGCGCGGGGATATTTCAGAAAACCTGTTGGATCGGCCATTATGCAGCAGTTGAAGGTGAAAGTAATACAGCAGGGGTTGTTTTTGCCAACACATTTTTGTAGTCGCGGGGCATAATTTTAACAAAATAGGCAGCTTGTTCCGCCCAATCCTGCAAAATGAACAACGCTTTGGTGCTTCCGGTGTACAAAAAATGGTTGCGGATCATTTGTCGCAGTTCAATCAAATCCTGCGCACTTAATGGGTCCAGATCAACTTGATCCCGGTTGCATTGGGCTGGAAACACTGCTTCCGGGTCGAACACGAATGCCTGGCCACCAGTCATGCCTGCAGCAAAATTGCGTCCGCATTGGCCCAAAACCACGACGGTACCACCTGTCATATATTCGCAACCATGGTCGCCTAAGCCTTCCACAACGGCCGTTGCGCCGCTGTTGCGTACGGCGAAACGCTCACCCGCCAACCCGCGGATAAAAACAGCCCCGGAAGTTGCGCCCATCAATGCCACATTACCAATGATGATTTGCTCGGAGGCTTCAAATTTGGCTTCGCGCCGGGGCAACACGATGAGGCGCGCGCCTGAAAGCCCTTTGCCAAAATAGTCGTTGGCCTCTCCACGCAATACAAAATGCAAGCCTTTTACACCAAATGCACCAAAACTTTGCCCGGCCGAACCCGTAAAGGTCAGGTCGATGCAGCCCTCAGGTAAGCCTTGTTCTAACCAGCGCTGGCTGATGAGGCCGGATAACAAGGTTCCTACGGCCCGATCGGTATTGTGGATGGGGAAAGCGGATTGGTATGGCGCGGCGTTTTGGAGGGATAGGTAGGCACGTTTGGCGATTTTATGGTCGATCGTCGGGGCGGCCGTCGGGGCCGCCCAATCCTCGGGAAGTTGAGCGGAAGCGAGAATTTCTTTACTGATCGGTTGGGCGACCGCAAGGGTCGCCCCGACGGCCGCCCCGACGAGCGCCCCCAAATCCAACAAACGCACTTTCCCGACCGGCAAATCATTCCGTTTTTTCAACATTTCCGCACAACCCACCATTTCAGCGACGGTACGAAACCCCAATTCGGCCATAATGAGCCGTAAATCCTGGGCTAAAAAGGTGAAAAAATGGATAATATGTTCTGGTTTCCCCGTAAAACGTTGGCGCAGTACAGGATCCTGGGTAGCAATTCCCACCGGACAAGTGTTCAAATGGCATTTGCGCATCATAATACAGCCTTCTGCCACTAGGGCGGCGGTGGCCACACTCCATGCTTCGGCGCCCAGCAAGGTTGCGATGGCCAAATCGCGGCCAGTCCGAATTTGCCCATCGGTTTGCAGTTCCACGCGGTCGCGCAGACCATTGCGTACGAGGGTTTGGTGGGTTTCGGCCAGGCCCATTTCCCAGGGCAGTCCTGCGTGTTGCACACTGCCCAAAGGCGAAGCACCTGTACCGCCATCGTGGCCCGAAATCATAATTACATCGGCGCGTGCTTTGGTAACACCTGCTGCGATAATGCCTACACCCGCTTTTGAAACCAATTTGACACTAATGCGTGCCCGTGTATTGGCATTTTTCAGGTCAAAGATGAGTTGCGCGAGATCTTCAATCGAGTAAATATCGTGGTGAGGCGGCGGGGATATCAGGCCAACACCGGGCGTAGCATGGCGTACTTTTGCAATCGCAGCATCCACTTTATGGCCGGGTAATTGTCCACCTTCACCGGGCTTTGCGCCTTGTGCCATTTTTATTTGGATTTCATCGGCGTTATTCAAATAATAATTGGTAACGCCAAAGCGGCCGGAAGCAACTTGTTTGATGGCACTGCGGGTACTGTCGCCATTGGGCAGCGGGATATAACGCGCTGCATCTTCGCCGCCTTCGCCACTGTTGCTTTTAGCCCCGATGCGGTTCATCGCGATCGCCAGGGTTTCGTGGGCTTCTTTCGATAAAGAACCGAAAGACATGGCGCCAGTGGAAAAGCGTTTTAAAATGGATTCAACGGGTTCAACGGATTCAATTGGAATAGGATGACCTTTTCTGAATGTCAACAAATTGCGCAACGTGAGGGGTGCCTGTCCAGGATGGTCGATGTCTTTTGCGTATTTCTGATAAGTTTCAAAACTGCCTGTGCGCACTGCATGTTGCAGTAAATGGATGGTTTTGGGATTCATCAGGTGTGTTTCGCCGCCGCGTTGCCACTGATAGACACCGCCGTGGGGCAGCAGGGCATCTGCATCTTCCGGTAAGGCAAAGGCTGCTTCGTGCCATTGGATTCCTTCCGCAGCAATATCGTCAAATCCGAGCCCGCCCAAACGCGAAACCGTACCAGAAAAACAGCGCTGCATCACTTCTGGTCCGATGCCCAATGCTTCAAAAAGTTGTGCGCCAATATAGGATTGCAAGGTAGAAACCCCCATTTTTGACATAATTTTGAGCAAACCCTTGTTGTACGCCTTAATTAATAACAGCTGGGCCTTTTCGGTGGCCGGTTGGCAGGAAGCAAGCGCGAGGTACGGATTTACGGCATTTGCCCCAAAACCAAAAAGTACGGCCATATGGTGCACTTCCAACACTGCGCCCGTTTCGAGCACCAAAGAGGCGGCATGACGCAAACCCACCCGAATCAGGTGTTGGTGAATGGCACCTGCGGCTAACAAAGCTGGAATGGGTGCCCAATCCGCCGTAGCATTTCGATCGGACAAAACCAACAAATTACAGCCATTGCGCACAAAGTCTTCCGCGCCCGCACACAATTGATCCAAAGCAGCGCGCAACCTACCTTTTTGCCGATCTGCCCGAAAAAGCAGTTCTAATACGCCCGTTTTAAAAGGTGGTCGACTCAATTGTTTCAACCGAGCCAGATCCAGGTCGCTTAAAACCGGTGCTTCCAATTGAATACAACGTGGATGTTCCGAATCCAGGTCAAGTGGATTGATCGCGCCCCCCAGTGGACTGAACAAAGCCATCACCGAGCGTTCCCGAATCGGATCGATCGGCGGATTGGTGACTTGCGCAAATAATTGTTTAAAATAGGCGGCTAAATGTTGAGGGCGGCTTGATAAAATCGCCAAAGGTGTATCAACGCCCATACTGCCAATCGGCTCCTCACCTTGGGTACACATTGGTTCGAGTACTTGCTCCAAATCTTCGCGGGTATAGCCAAAAAGGCGTTGATAACGCAGTAAACGACCGGCATCCAATGATTTAGGCGCTGTAGCATCGGGCAAATCCTCTAATGCCAAAGTATGCGCATCCAACCAACTTTGGTACGGGAAGCGCTTACAAATCAAAGACTTCACTTCGGTATCTCCAATGATTCTTTGTTGATCCAGGTCGGCAATCAGCATTTTTCCGGGTTGTAATCGACCATTTTTTACAATTTTAGCAGGATCGACGGGTAAAGCGCCCGCTTCCGAAGCCACAATCAGTCGCCCATCATCGAGCAAACAATAGCGAGCCGGACGCAAACCATTGCGATCCAGCAGCGCGCCTACAACAATGCCATCGGTAAAACAAATGGAAGCCGGACCATCCCAAGGCTCCATGAGCATGGCATGGTAGGCATAAAAAGCGCGTTTATGTTCCTCCATCGCGGCATCGTGCTGCCAGGCTTCCGGAATCATCATCATCAAAGCATGGGGAATGGAACGGCCTGCGAGGTGTAAAAACTCCAGCACATTATCAAAAATACCGCTGTCAGACAAGCCTTTACCACAAACAGGCATGAGTTTTTCCAATTCTTCGGCGGTAAAATCAGCACTTTGCAACAACGGCTCCCGAGCCTCCCACCAGCGAATATTTCCCTGAATCGTATTGATTTCACCATTGTGTGCGATGTAGCGAAAAGGCTGGGCCAAGCGCCATTTAGGGGTCGTATTGGTAGAAAAACGGCTATGAACTACGGCAATTGCGGCCGAAAAGCGTGGATCCTGTAAATCGGGAAAATACCCGCGCACCTGCGTAGCCGTGAGTTGCCCCTTATACACCATGGTCGTACAGGAAAGGGAGGCGATGTAAAAATCATCCATGGTTTGGGGCAAAATACGGTGAATATAGTGGTGGGCACATTTGCGCAACACATACAAACGCCTTTCCAGTGCTTTCCGATCGAGGGCCGTGCGGGGGAGCACAAATATTTGCTCCATCACCGGCTCAGTAGAACGGGCCGTGGCACCCAGTGCCGTATTATCAACCGGTACAGGGCGATAGCCGAGCACCTCAAAACCGATTTCGTCGGCATAATCATTGAGCATTTGACGACAACTGGCACGCAGATCGGCAGCTTGCGGGAAAAAGACCATCCCGGCGCCATAGGATGCAGGCGCCGGGAGATCGAACCCGTGTTTATTAACTTCACTTTTTAAAAAATCATGGGGCAATTGAACCAAAATACCCGCTCCATCGCCCGAATTTTCTTCACATCCAGTGGCCCCACGGTGTTCCATATTGGCCAAAAGCGTGAGGGCATCTGCTACCAAGGCATGGCTTTTTTCGCCGGTTAATTGCGTAATAAAACCGGTACCACAGGCATCCGATTCAAATTGGGGCACATACAATCCGTGTTGTCCGGAATTTTCATCTGCAATATGTTGCATGGGCACGAAAACTTAAGGTCAATGCAAATGCGCATTGAACAAATGAAAAAAGTAGATGAAACTTGATAAAATTGCGCCTAAAGCGGGTTTACGGGTGTTTTAACATGCCCGTTGCCCTGCGTTTGCGTCTTTAAAAATTCGGCGATACGCTCTTCCAAACTGGTCATACGTTCGTCGTGTTGTGAAATATCCAGCCCTTGTTTTTCTTCCGATCGCGAAACACGCAAGGGAACAATGGCATTGGTCAGCATCAATAACAGGTAAGAGCCCCCAAAGGTGAACGCGCCTACAAGTACCAATGCCAGCAAATGGAGCAAAAAAGTAGTGGTTTGTCCGTAAAAAAGCCCTACCCCGTTGGCAAAAATGCCCGTAAACAACATGCCAGCGATACCGCCCACGCCATGACAGGGAAACACATCGAGGGTATCGTCAATACCGGTTTTATTGTTAAAAAGGTAAACAACCCCATTGCTGATGATCGCAGAAGCAAAACCGATGAACAAACTTTGCCCGATGGTCACGTAACCCGCTGCGGGCGTAATGGCAACCAAACCAACGACTGCGCCAATACAAGCACCCAAAGCGGATATTTTGCGTCCATTGAGCGCATCCCAAAACACCCAACTGATCATGGCAGCGGCCGATGCGAAATTGGTGGTGGCAAAAGCGAGGGTCGCAGTTCCATTGGCGGCTAAAGCTGAACCGGCATTAAACCCAAACCAGCCAAACCAAAGTAGTCCGGTTCCCAACACCACAAAAGGAATATTGGCCGGTGCGGCGGCGTGCCCCTGGGTAAAATTATGTCGTTTACCCAAAAAAACCGCACCTGCGAGGGCCGCAAAACCCGCGCTCATGTGTACCACCGTACCGCCCGCAAAATCGAGCACACCCCATTTGCGCAAAAAGCCGTTGGGATGCCAGGTCCAATGGGCCAAAGGCGTATAAATAAAGAGCGTAAACAGGATAATAAACAGCAAATACCCTGAAAACTTGATGCGTTCGGCAAAACTACCGGTGATCAAAGCAGGGGTAATGATGGCAAATTTGAGTTGAAACAGCGCAAACAACAACAGCGGAATGGTGGGTGCCAGGGCCGGATCAGCCCCCAAATGCACATTGCGAAACATGAAAAAAGTAGTGGGATTGCCAATAACCCCACCAAAACTTTCGCCGAAGGCCAGGCTAAAACCAACCACTACCCAAAGCATGCTGACAACACCCAGCGATATAAAACTTTGTAACATGGTAGAAACCACGTTTTTGAAACTTACCATGCCCCCATAAAAAAACGACAATCCGGGGGTCATTAACAACACCAATCCAGAGGCCATCAGCATCCAGGCCGTATCAGCAGTGTTGAGGGCTTGCAAACTGGATTCCGTTGCCACACTGGCGGGTGCAAAAATGGCGGCGCATGCGATCAGCGTCAAAATCAAAAATGGGATGAGCCATTGCTTCTTCATATCCTGAAAAAGAAAAAAATGAATGAATTTGAAGTGTACTAAAAATTTTATTTTGTCAGAATGGCCTTTGGGATCATAGAAATGCGCTTTGGCAAATAGGTGGCGGGCTGAAACCGGGGTGAAACACCTTTCGTTTCAAGACAAAAATATTTTTTATTTTAGATAAATCAAAATAAGCCAATGATAATTTTTTAAAAAAACGATTTTTCGGTATCATTAATGCTATTTAACCTTTTTATGAAACGATAAAATAACATACCGAAAAAGGCATTTTAAAATACTTTTTAAAAGAAAAAATCCTGAACTCAGAATATAATTCCGAATTCAGGATTTAAGTTCGCTTCAAAAAATGTTAAAAATATTTTAGCGACGATGCACAGCGCCTGCAAGGACAAAATTTGGGCGGGAAAAGGGAAATACGCGTTTTATTCAACCACGAGCAATACTTCACCATCAGCCTCTTCGGCCTCATTGCCCATTTTGAGCGGATCGAACATCATGGCTGTGCACATACAGTTTTTGCGGTTTTTACTTTGCAAAATTTCATAATTCACACAACTCTGGCAGCCTTTCCAGAACGCTTCACTTTGGGTAAGTTCGGAATAAGTAACCGGCTCATACCCAAGTTCGGAATTGATTTTCATGACCGCCCGGCCAGTGGTGAGCCCAAAAATTTTGGCATCCGGAAAAGTATCGCGGGACAACTGGAAGATACGGCGTTTTATCGCCCGGGCGATTCCTTTGCCTCGGAAAGCAGGGTTGACGATCAGGCCTGAATTGGCCAAAAACTGACCATGGTCCCAGGTTTCAATATAACAAAAGCCCACCCAGGTACCATCGCCTCCTAAAGCGATGACTGCCTTGCCTTCTTGCATTTTCTGCACGATATAATCGGGTGATCTTCGGGCAATACCCGTTCCGCGGGCTGCCGCGGAGGAAGCCATTTCATTTACAATCTGATGCGCATAAAGCGCGTCCTCAGGGGTCGCAACACGAATAATTACAAGATCAAGCGCTTTTTCTGACACGGAACCTTTCAAATTTAAGAAAACTTCCTCAAATGTAAGGACTTATTTTTTCTATTGCGTAAATCCAATATTACCAAATTGATAATTATTTAAAATCTGTTTTCTTGCTTTTTATGTTGAATTTCAAAAAGTTAAATTTTAAACCAAAGAAAGACGCTTAAAACTTGAATGGCCGTAAACGTTCTAAAAATTTTTCATGTATAATATCGGCTACCGTACGGTTTTCCAATTTACTTTCCAACCAGGATAAAATATCGAGGTATAAAAATGGGCGCCTTTCGAACGGATCTTCCTGCAATTTACTGAGTTTGGCGTGTAAATTTCGAAACTCATCCATCAGTACATTTTTTCGCATGCCCGGTGTGCGGCGCAAGAAACGAAAAATCTCTTTTTGCACGGCATGCAGGTCCTCCATTTGTAATAAAAATCGGTAAACGCTTTTAATCTGGTACTCCACCAATTGTTCGTTTCCTAGTTCAAAATGCGCAATCAGGTTCAAAACACGCGCAAAACCTTGAATATCTTCGCGATAATCAGGATTTTTTTGATTAATGACTAAATTTAAAAAATGAATCGCCTGGTTGAAATCTCCGGCGCCAAAATACAGGCAGGCCGTACGGTAATGAAACACCATAATGCGGTGTCGATCCCAGGGATACGCTTCCGAATCGATGTATTCCGAAAGTTGTGGCAACCACTGCAAACCATCTTCGAAAGAACCTTCTAAATAATGTTTGTTGATGCGGTGCAAATACAAGTACAAATGGTACAAGCCAGAAATATTGCGGTCGTTGGTAAATGCATGGTTGTTCGGAAATTGCTCCAGCATTTCAAGCGCATCCGCAAAACGCTCGTAAGACAAACTGTTGAACAAGGCTCCCAACAAATTATGCAAACCCTTGAGGTACAGGGGCGGATTGAGGGTGATCATGCCTGGATTGTCTTGAAACAGATCGACCCATTTTTGCGCATACCGGTAACAAAGGGCAAATTCCTGGCAAATATGGTACACCCAAACATGGGCCTGGTAATAATATACTTTCCCCCAAAAATCGAGGGTATCAAATGGTGTATCAGGCAGGTGGCTATGAAAAAACGCACGCACAAAATAATAATCTTTCTGATTTCGGGCAAAACCGGTTTTGAGGTACAAGCCATACATCTGCAACGACAACGTGGACATTTCATTGGAACGCGCCACCTGCTGGCTCAGGCGGGCCGATTGTGCCGACAGTTCTTCTGCCCGGCCTTCAAAACTACGCGTAATGTATTGACTTTCAATTAGTTTTTCAAACTCTACAATTTCGAGGGCTTGGCTCGAAAAAGCCCCTTCCAGTGCGCGCTCCTTCGCCCGCGCGAGCCAATCGAGGCTTTGTTGGTATAATCCCTTGTTGTACAGCACCCGGGCATAATCAATTTGCTCCCGAATTTGAATGTCTTCCTGCTGGTTTTTGCTCAACATGCGCATACTAGTGAGCAATTGTTTGGTCAGATGTGCCTTCAAATTGGGCAATTGCGCCTTCTTAATGGCCGGTATTTTTTTCAATACATCGGCCTCTTCCAAGCTCCCCCGTTTGTCCAAATAATCAAATAATTGCAAAAAAAGTCGATCCTCCGTAGCATGGTTGCGTTGGACAAACAGCCGAAAATGGCGTTTTTCTGCTTTGGTAAGCGAGTCAATCAGAAGTACGAGGTCATCTTTTTTCTTCTTGGGCATCGTAATTTTAATTGAACTAAGATTTTGGTTTTCAATGATTTAGCAACAAAAAATGGTTTATTCGACTTCGTAATCCCCATTTTTTTTGATTGTGCAATAGGCAACACGGGCTTCTACATTTGGCTCTGCAAAGATTCAGTGCTTATTTCATTTTACCTACACCAAAATAATGGCAACCCGAATTCAAATATTTGACACCACTTTGCGCGACGGCGAACAGGTACCTGGCTGCAAACTCAATACGGCACAAAAGATAGAAATTGCCCTGGCACTCGAAACCTTGGGCGTGGATGTAATCGAAGCCGGTTTCCCGGTTTCCAGTCCTGGCGATTTCGAATCGGTACGCGCGATTGCCGCAGCGATCAAAAATCCCATCATCTGCGGTTTATCGCGGGCAGTTGAACAAGACATCCGTGTTGCGGCAGAAGCATTGAAACCCGCTTTACGTCCACGCATCCACACGGGCATCGGGGTTTCTGAAATGCACATCCGCTACAAATTATGCACCACACCTGAAGGCATTCTCGAACGCGCTGCGGCGGCGGTAAAACTTGCAAAATCGTTTGTAGAAGACGTAGAATTTTATGCAGAAGATGCAGGCCGGGCTGATAATGAATTCCTGGCCCGCGTACTGGAAGTTGCCATCAAAGCAGGGGCAACTGTGCTGAATATCCCAGACACAACCGGTTATTGCTTGCCCGAACAATATGGCGCCAAGATTAAATACCTGTATGAAAATGTAAAAGGCATCGAAAAAGCGATCCTTTCTACCCATTGTCACAACGACCTTGGTCTGGCTACGGCCAATTCCATCGCGGGCATTTCAAACGGCGCCCGGCAAATAGAATGCACCATCAATGGCATCGGTGAACGCGCGGGCAACACGGCTTTGGAAGAAGTGGTGATGATTTTGCGCCAACACGCCGATCTCGGATTTGTATCCGGCATCAATACACGCTTACTTAATCCAATTAGTCAATTAGTTTCTGAAAAAATGGGGGTTGTGGTCCAGCCCAACAAGGCCATCGTGGGTGGCAATGCCTTTGCACACTCGTCGGGTATCCACCAGGATGGCGTGATCAAAAAACGCGAAACCTACGAAATCATTGATCCATTGGAAGTGGGCGTGGATCATTCGCAAATTGTGCTCACTGCCCGCAGTGGCCGTGCCGCACTCGCCTATCGAGCCAAAAACATCGGTTTTAACCTCACCAAAGATGCTTTGGATGAAGTGTATGCCGCGTTTTTGATCATCGCCGACCGCAAAAAAGAGGTGGTGGATGCAGATTTGCTTGAATTATTAAAACCAGTGGGTATTCCGGTAACCGCACTTTAAGAAAAAACATGTCTAAAACATTATTTGATAAAATTTGGGACGCGCATGTCATCAAAGTGGCGGAGGGCGGTTTGGATGTTCTGTACATCGACCGGCATTTCATCCATGAAGTGACGAGTCCGCAAGCATTTGATGGCTTAAAACAACGCAATTTGCCTGTTTTTCGGCCTTTGCAAACCATCGCCACGGCCGATCACAACGTTCCTACCAAGGACCAACATTTGCCCATTCAAGAAAAACTATCCCGCGATCAGGTGGAAAAACTGCGGGAAAACTGTCGGGAATTTGGATTGGAACTCTATGATTTGGGGCATCCTTACCAGGGCATTGTACACGTAATCGGACCAGAATTGGGTATCACCCAACCTGGAATGACCATTGTATGCGGCGACAGCCACACCAGTACGCACGGGGCATTTGGCACCATTGCATTTGGCATTGGCACCAGCCAGGTGGAGCAGGTAATGGCTACTCAATGTTTGTTGCAGCGCAAACCAAAATGTATGCGCATCACCGTGGATGGTGCATTACAGGACGGTGTTTTGTCGAAAGACATCATTTTGTACATCATTTCAAAACTCACTGCGGCGGGCGGAACGGGTTATTTTGTCGAATATGCGGGCAGCGCCATCCGTGCTCTTTCCATGGAAGCACGCATGACCATTTGCAATATGAGCATAGAAATGGGCGCGCGGGGCGGCTTGATTGCACCCGATGCGACCACGTTTGAATACGTGCGGGGCAGAAAATTTGCGCCACAAGGTGCTGATTTTGAAGCGGCTGTATCCAAATGGGAACAATTGTACACCGACGTGGATGCACAATTTGACCTCGAATATCACTTTGACGCCTCCGAAATAGGTCCTATGTTGACCTATGGTACCAATCCGGGCATGGGCATTGCGGTTTCCGAGCATGTTCCAGATATGGCTTTGCCGGGCGACAGTCCTGTTTCCTTTGATAAGTCCTTGACGTACATGGGTTTCAAGGCAGGCGAAAGTTTGTTGGGAAAAACCATTCACCATGTGTTTATTGGTTCTTGCACCAATTCTCGGATTGAAGATTTGCGGCTGGTGGCCGAGTTTATACAAGGAAAACAAAAGGCGGGTCATGTGCAAGTGATGGTGGTGCCAGGTTCACAACAAGTTGCGCAACAGGCGATTGCGGAGGGTTTGGATAAGATATTTTCCGATGCTGGATTTGATTTTCGAGAACCCGGTTGTTCGGCTTGTTTGGGCATGAATGAGGATAAAATACCGGCGGGCGCTTATTGTGTGAGCACTTCTAACCGCAATTTCGAAGGTCGACAGGGCCCGGGCGCGCGCACCATTTTGGCCAGTCCACTCACCGCCGCTGCAGTAGCCTTGGCCGGTAAAATTGTAGATGTTCGCGTACATTTTAATCAAAACTAAGCATGGAAAAGTTCACACAAATACGCAGTACGGCCATCCCATTGCCGATTGAAGATGTTGATACCGATCAAATTATACCTGCGCGTTTTTTAAAAGCGACTACACGGGAAGGATTTGGTGATAATTTATTCCGCGATTGGCGCTACACCAGCGACGGCCAGCAGAAAACCGATTTTGTGCTAAACAACCCGACTTACCAGGGTCAGATATTGGTTGCAGGTAAAAACTTTGGTTGTGGCAGCAGCCGTGAGCATGCCGCCTGGGCTTTGTATGATTACGGATTTCGGGTGGTGGTTTCGAGTTTTTTCGCGGATATTTTTCGTGGAAATGCGCTCAATAATGGTTTGCTTCCGGTACAAGTAACACCGCAGGCTTTACATGAAATCTTGCAGGCCATCGAGCGCGATCCGGCCACGGAGTTTGTAGTAGACCTTGAAAATCAGACATTTACCTTGCCTGCAACGGGTTTGGAAGCCTCCTTTGATATCGATCCATTTCGTAAAATCTGCATGATCAACGGATACGATGATATTGATTACCTCTTGAGTTTGAAATCAGAAATTGAAGCGTTCGAACACGCACAATAAGCACCAACATGAGCAAGAAAATAGCAGTATTACCGGGCGACGGCATTGGCCCGGAAGTAACGGAACAAGCCTTGAAGGTATTGAAGGCGGTAAGTAGCCGCTTTGACCTTTCTTTTGAATACCATTTTGCCGACGTGGGAGCAATAGCGATTGATAAGCATGGCGATCCGCTGCCGGAAGCCACTTTGCAACTTTGTTTGGATTCGGACGCTATTTTATTCGGCGCGATCGGGCATCCAAAATACGACAACGACCCAAGTGCGCCCGTGCGGCCGGAGCAAGGATTGCTTCGTTTGCGCAAATTGCTGGGGTTGTTTGCCAACATTCGTCCGGTGACGCTCTACCCTACCCTCGCCCATCTTTCGCCGCTCAAACCGGAAAAAGTGGAAGGTGTGGACATGGTGGTGTACCGCGAACTCACAGGCGGCATTTATTTCGGCGAAAAGGGCCGGAATCAGCACGAGGCTTTTGATCATTGTGTGTACACGGCCGTAGAAATCGCGCGTATTGCACACTTGGCCTTCGAAGCAGCAAGGAAGCGCCGCAAACAAGTTACGCTGGCAGACAAAGCCAATGTATTGGAAACCAGTCGATTGTGGCGCTCGGTAGTACAAGAAATCGCTGTAAACTACCCAGATATTACCCTGGATTGGATGTATGTCGACAACGCTGCGATGCAATTGATTCAAAATCCGGCGCACTTTGATGTGGTGTTGACCGAAAATATGTTTGGTGATATTTTATCGGACGAAGCCAGTGTATTGGTGGGTTCATTGGGCATGTTACCTTCTTCGTCGGTGGGCGCGCATACAGCCCTTTTTGAACCGATTCATGGTTCTTATCCACAGGCGGCGGGTAAAAACATAGCCAATCCGATCGCTGCTATTTTATCGGCGGCTATGTTGCTGGATCATTTGCATTATTCCGCTGCTGCGACAAGCATCCGGGAAGCCGTCCGCGAAACCCTGGAGGCTGGCTTTGGCACGTCCGATTTGGAGGCTGCTCAATTGCTGGGATGTAGTGAAATGGGGGATCATATTTCGGAATTGGTATTAAAAGCAGCCGTGGTTGCTTGATTTTGGAGGTGACACCTTGGGATGCTACCGTTGGAGGTGACACCTTGGGAGGTAACCAACGGAGGTGACACCTCGGGAGGTAACCATTGGAGGTGACACCTCGGCGATAACCCTTGGAGGTGACACCTCGGGAGGTAACCTTCGGAGGTGACACCTCGGGAGGTAACCATTGGAGGTGACACCTCGGGAGGTAACCATTGGAGGTGACACCTCGGGAGGTAACCATTGGAGGTGACACCTCGGGAGGTAACCATTGGAGGTGACACCTCGGCGATAACCCTCGGAGGTGACACCTTGGGAGGTAACCAACGGAGGTGACACCTCTCGAGGTGTCACTACGGAACATAATCCATTGATATACAACCCAAAAGCAAAAACATGTACTACAACGAACATTCGACCCTATTCCTCGACGGCCAATGGCTCAAAGCCGATACAGCGCAAATCAGCCCGTACTCACAAACACTCCACTATGGAAACGGTGTTTTTGAAGGAATTCGAGCCTATTTGACGACTTCAGGGGTACGCATTTTTAAGGCTGAAGAACATTTTGAGCGCTTGCTGTATTCAGCGCGCAAAATGCATATTCCGCTCACTTATACCCTGGAGGAAATGACCGAATTGGCCTATTTACTCCTTGAAAAAAACGAACTGGAAGACGCTTATATCCGTCCCTTGGTTTATGCGAGTCCGAATATGTCGCTCACGCCGCCCGACAAAGCGCATTTGTTTATGTGCGCCTGGAAATGGGGTAAACTCTTGGGCGACAAAACGGTAGATGTCATGACCTCTTCTTTTTGTCGGCCCCATCCAAAATCTTGTTTCGTGGAAGCCAAAGTGGTAGGGCATTACACCAATTCTATTTTGGCAACGACCGAAGCAAAAGCGAAAAATTTTGATGAAGCCCTGCTCTTGGATGTGGACGGATACGTAGCGGAAGGTCCGGGCGCTAACTTCTTTTACGAAAAAGACGACGTGCTTTATACCCCACCCACGGGCAATATTTTACCCGGCATCACCCGTAGTACGGTGCTTCAAATATGCAAACGCATCGGTATTCGGGTAGAAGAAAAACGCTTCCGTACCGAAGATGTGCACCATGCCGATGGGGCCTTTTTTGTCGGAACCGCCGCTGAAGTAACCGGAATTGCCAGTTTGGACCGCATTCCTTTCCGGAAAAAATGGGAAAATACCCTCGGGCATTCCCTGCAAATGCTGTACAAAGCAGAAGTACTCAATGAAGTAGTCACGAATTCCTATTTGTAAAACATGAAAAATTATAGTCACCGCGTCACCCAAGATGATACCCAACCGGCCAGTTTGGCGATGTTGTATGGCACCGGACTTCAGCCGGAGGACATGGACAAACCGTTTGTGGGCATTGTCAGCAACTGGTATGAGGGCAATACCTGCAACATGCACCTCAACCAATTGGCAGGTGCCGTAAAGGATTCGGTAAAACAAGCGGGACTCGTTGGTTTACAGTTTAATACGATTGGCGTATCGGACGGAATTGCGAATGGAACGGAAGGCATGCGCTATTCCCTGGTTTCGCGCGAAATTATTGCCGATAGCATCGAGGCGGTTATGGGTGCCCATTATTATGATGGACTGATTGCCATTCCCGGCTGTGATAAAAATATGCCCGGCGCTTTGATCGCCATGATCCGACTCAACCGACCTGCTATTATGGTGTATGGAGGAACGATTGCTACCGGCGAATACAATGGGCAGAAATTGAACATTGTCAGTGCTTTTGAAGCACTCGGCGCTCAATATGCAGGGACGATTACCCCGGAAGATTTTAAAGCCGTTATTCGTCATGCGTGCCCGGGCCCAGGCGCCTGCGGGGGCATGTACACCGCCAATACCATGTCGTCGGCTATTGAGGCATTGGGTTTGTCTTTGCCTTATAGTGCCAGTAATCCGGCCGTTGGACCTGAAAAACAGGCGGAATGTGCAGCAGCAGGTGCGGCAATCCGGCTTTTACTGGAACTGGATTTGAAACCGCTGGATATATTAAGTCGGGAATCTTTTGAAAACGCGTTGCGGGTTATTACCGTGTTAGGTGGTTCTACCAATGCCGTTTTGCACTTAATTGCGCTTGCGCGGACCGCGGATATCCCATTTTCTATGGCCGACATCCAAAAAATATCCGCGAGCACCCCTGTTTTGGCAGACATGAAGCCTTCCGGAAAATACCATATGGAAGATATTCACCAAATCGGAGGCGTTCCGGCCGTGATGCGGTATATGCTGGAGGAAGGATTATTGCATGGCGATTGTTTGACTGTTACAGGTAAAACCCTGAAAGAGAACCTCTTAGCGCTTCCTGGATTACCGGCAGAACAAAGTATCATCGCACCCACGAACCAACCTTTGCAAGCACACGGCCACTTGCGCATTTTATACGGCAACCTGGCCACAGAAGGCTCTGTTGCCAAAATTACTGGCAAAGAAGGCGAATTATTTGATGGCCCAGCCATAGTATTTGATAATGAATTTGAATGTATTCAGGGTGTCCGCGATGGATTGGTCAAGCCCGGTCATGTAGTCGTGATCCGGTATGAAGGTCCAAAAGGCGCCCCAGGCATGCCTGAAATGCTGAAACCGACCTCCGCCATCATGGGCGCGGGCCTGGGAACCAGTGTAGCATTGATCACAGATGGTCGTTTTTCGGGAGGCACCCACGGTTTTGTGGTGGGGCACGTAACACCAGAGGCTTTTGATGGCGGATTGATCGCATTGATTGAAAATGGCGACCGCATCACGATTGATGCCAGTCAGAATTCGATTCATGCACACCTGGACGAGGACGAGATAAACCGGCGTCGCCGGAATTGGGTGCAACCAGATTTCAAAATTAAAAACGGTGTCCTGTATAAATATGCAAAACAAGTCTCCTCAGCCAGCGAGGGATGTGTCACAGATCGTTGATAACTCCGCGCACCCAAGTCCGGCAACGCCCGATATACAGCAACTTACCGGGGCCGAAATCATCATGAAATGCCTGATTGCCGAAGGGGTAAAAACCATTTTTGGTTATCCGGGCGGTGCAATTATGCCAATTTATGATCATTTATACGACTACCAAGATCAATTACAGCATATTTTAGTGCGCCACGAACAAGGGGCCACCCACGCTGCCCAAGGCTTCGCGCGCGCATCGGGACAGGTAGGGGTGGTGTTTGCGACCAGCGGACCCGGGGCAACTAATTTGGTAACCGGACTGGCCGATGCCATGATCGACAGCACGCCGATGGTGTGTATAACCGGCCAGGTATTCGCACATTTATTGGGTACCGATGCATTTCAGGAAATTGACGTGATGAACATTACCACGCCAGTCACCAAATGGAATTGCCAGGTAACCGATGCCCGGGAACTTCAAGCAGCCATGGCCAAAGCGTTTTATATCGCACGAACTGGTCGGCCGGGCCCGGTGCTGATTGATGTGACCAAAAATGCGCAATTGCAATTGACCGATTTTACGCCTTACGAACCTTGCCGTCGTTTGCGCAGTTACCGGCCTAAACCAATCGTTCGGCCTGAATTTATCGAACAAGCAGCCGAGTTAATCAATCAGGCGGAGCGGCCGTTTATCATTTGGGGACAAGGCGTATTATTAGGTCGCGCCGAATCAGAATTTAAAGAATTTGTCGAAAAAAGCGGCATTCCGGCCGCTTGGACCATCCTTGGGGTGAGTGCTTTGCCCACCGACCATCCGCAAAACGTGGGCATGTTGGGCATGCATGGCAATTATGGCCCCAATGTACTCACCAATCAGTGCGATGTATTGATCGCCATCGGCATGCGCTTCGATGATCGGGTGACCGGCCGTTTGGATAAATACGCCAAACAAGCCAAAATTGTACACCTGGATATCGATCCGTCTGAAATTGATAAAAATGTAAAAGCCACAGTAGGCGTTTGGGGCGATTGCAAAGAAACCTTGCCTTTGTTGACCCAAATGATTGAAAAACGGGAGCATTCGGCTTGGATTGAACGATTTCACGATTGTATGCAGGAGGAAATTGCTACAGTGATTCAACCTGAATTGCATCCGGAAGGTTCGGTTTTGAGCATGGGTGAAGTGATCCGCAACCTCAATGAACTTACCCAAGGCGAAGCGATCATAGTAACAGATGTAGGTCAACATCAAATGGTGGCCATTCGCTATGCCCAATTTAACAAACCCAATAGCAATATTACTTCGGGTGGTTTGGGAACGATGGGATTTGCCTTGCCAGCTTCGATTGGCGCCAAATATGGTGCTCCGGATCGTACGGTAGTTGCGGTGATTGGTGATGGTGGTTTTCAAATGACCATCCAGGAGCTTGCCGTAATTATGCAAGAAAAGGTAAATGTCAAGATATTGATTCTCAATAACAATTACCTGGGAATGGTGCGTCAGTGGCAGCAATTGTTTCACGAACGACGCTACTCCTTTGTGGATATGCAAAACCCTGATTTTGTGGCCATTGCAAAAGGTTACGGCATTGAAGGACAAACCATTACGGAGCGCCAAGACCTGAAACCTGCGCTGGAAGCCATGCTGCAACACGACGGCGCTTATTTGCTCAACATCATGGTAGGCAAAGAAAACAACGTATTTCCCATGGTGCCCCAGGGTTGCGGGGTGGCCGAAATTCGACTAAAATAACAGGCCATGAAACAGGAATATACCATCACCATTTATACTGAAAATCAGGTGGGTTTGCTTGCGCGCATCGCCATGATCTTTACCCGCCGGAAAATCAATATTGAGAGCATGAACAGCTCTCCTTCCGAAGTGGACGATATTTTCCGGTTCACCATTGTGGTACATGAAACAGAAGAACTGCTGCGCAAACTGGTGCGACAAATTGAAAAACAGGTGGAAGTATTAAAAGCTTATTACAACACCAACGATGAAATTGTGTGGCAAGAATTGGCCTTGTATAAAGTACCCACCGATATTATTGCCGAAAAAGTGGTCGTGGAGCGGCTTTTACGCACCTATGGAGCTCGTGCGGTGCTCATTCGCAACGACTACACCGTTTTTGAAGTGAGTGGACATCGGGAAGAAACCGACAAACTTTTGGAAGTGCTGGAGCCTTTCGGATTGATCGAGTTTGTACGCAGTGCGCGGGTGGCCATCATCAAGGGCAGCCACGATTTTCACGAACGTTTGCGCGAATTTGAAGCTGCAGAGCCCGGCGAAAGCGTTTCCACCAATGCCTTTTTGGATCAACAAGACGCCGTTTTTTCCATGTAAAACGGAATATCCATTTTCAACTTTCAACTCAATTAAAGTGTAAAATATGGCACAACTTAACTTTGGTGGCACGGTAGAACCTGTTGTTACCCGCGAAGAATTCCCCCTCGAAAAAGCACAAGCCGTGCTGAAAAACGAAGTCGTGGCCGTAATTGGTTACGGCGTTCAGGGACCTGGACAAGCCTTAAATCAACGCGACAATGGCGTACATGTCATTGTTGGTCAACGTTCTAACTCCCGTTCTTGGGACAAAGCGATTGCGGATGGATTTGTTCCGGGTGAAACGCTGTTTGAAATTGAAGAAGCCCTTGAGCGCGGTACCATCATTTGCTATCTCTTGAGTGATGCTGCCCAAATTCAAATGTGGCCAACCGTAAAAAAACACCTTACGCCGGGCAAAGCCTTGTATTTCTCCCACGGCTTTGGCATCACCTTCAACCACCAAACCGAAATCGTTCCGCCCGCAGATGTGGATGTTTTTTTGGTGGCGCCTAAGGGTTCGGGTACCTCTTTGCGCCGTATGTTTTTGCAAGGACGCGGTTTGAACAGCAGCTATGCCATTTTCCAGGATGCCACGGGTCGCGCGTACGAGCGCGTGATCGCTTTGGGCATCGCAATTGGCAGCGGTTACTTGTTCGAAACCAACTTCAAAAAAGAAGTATATTCTGACTTAACCGGCGAGCGCGGCACCTTGATGGGCGCTATTCAGGGCATTTTTGCCGCACAATATGAAGTTTTACGTTCAAAAGGCCACACACCTTCCGAGGCCTTTAATGAAACCGTGGAAGAACTCACCCAATCCTTAATGCCCCTGGTTGCAGAAAATGGCATGGATTGGATGTACGCCAACTGCTCCACCACCGCCCAGCGTGGCGCTTTGGACTGGTGGAAAAAATTCCGCGATGCTACCTTGCCAGTATTCAATGAATTGTATGAAAGTGTAGCTGCTGGCCATGAATCCGCCCGCTCTATCGCTTCGAACAGTCAACCGGATTACCGCGAAAAATTAGAAGTAGAACTGAAAGAACTACGCGACAGCGAAATGTGGCAAGCGGGTAAAACGGTGCGCAGTTTGCGGCCGGAAAACCAGCCGGCTCCTGTGGAGGTGGAGGGGTAGATGGTAGCGAGGTGTCACCTCCGGTATTAACCGCCCGAGGTGTCACCTCCGGCATCAACCACCCGAGGTGTCACCTCCGACATCAACCACCCGAGGTGACACCTCCGGCACCAACCACCCGAGGTGACACCTCCAGCAGCAACCTCCCGAGGTGACACCTCCAGCAGCAACCGCCCGAGGTGACACCTCCAGCAGCAACCACCCGAGGTGTCACCTCCAGCATCAACCATCCAAGGTGTCACCTCTGCCAGCAACTTCCCGAGGTGTCACCTCCAAAATAATCCCCCAAACTTCCACTTCCATCGTACCTTTCGGAAACCATGGAACGTAAAAAGATTGTCATCGTAGGTGGAGGCCCCGCGGCCCTGATGGCAGCGGATGTCCTCGCACCGCATTGCCAAATTGATATCTATGAAAAAGCCAAAACCATCGGGCGCAAATTCCTGGTGGCAGGAAAAGGCGGTTTCAACCTAAGCAATAGCCTGGCAGGACCTGAGTTGCTGCGACAGTACCACCCCGCCGGTTTTATGGACGCCTGTTTACAAGCGTTTAATACACAAGCAACACGCGATTGGCTCGCCCAACTCGGTATCCCTACCTATATTGGGTCCAGCGGACGGGTGTTTCCTACCCCGCCTACCAAGCCTTACGAAGTACTGAAAGCCTTGAAAAACAGACTCTTATCAGAAGGAGTCGTTTTTCATACCCAGCACTTGTGTACGGATTTCGGACAAGATGAATTAACCTTCGAACACCAGGGAAAATCGGTTTCTATTTCATTCGATTATTGCATTTTTGCCCTCGGTGGCGGCTCCTGGCCAGTGACCGGGTCGGATGGCAGTTGGGCACAAATGTTTGCCAGAAAAGAAATCAAGGTGCTACCATTCGAGGCTTCCAATTGTGGGGTCAATATTGAATGGCCTGATGCTTTTGTTCAACATCATGCGGGTAAACCACTGAAAAACATTCAGTTACAAATAGGAAATGAAGTGCGGCGCGGGGAAGCAATGGTGACGCGCTACGGGTTGGAAGGCAATGCGGTTTATCCACTGGTACCTGCGGTGCGCCAGGCTTTGGCCAACGAGGTAAATCCGTCGTTATGGATTGATTTAAAGCCAAACAACACCCCTGAAAGTTTAATTGAAAAAGTACAAACAAAGCCTTGTACCTCAAAGGATTATGCGCAGCGCTTTAACCTGGACTCCATGGAATTGGCCCTGGTCAAAAATGCGCTGGATAAAAATACGTTTTTGGATCCTTTAAAATTTGCCCGAGCCTTAAAACAGGTTCCTCTGTATGTGCATGCGTTGCGGCCTGTGCAGGAGGCGATTTCAACCGTTGGGGGTGTGGATTTGCAGGAATTGAATCCAGATTTTTCCCTGCGCAAGTACCCACGTGTGTACGCGATCGGGGAAATGCTGGATTGGGATGCGCCTACGGGTGGTTTTTTATTGCAGGGGTGTTTCGCGATGGGGAGTTATGTTGGAGTGGGAGTGCTTGAAAGGGGTACCACGGAGAAGCTCGGAGGTGTGGAGTTGCACGGAGAAAATTAAAAAAAGGGTGCCACGGAGTAGCTCGGAGGTATGGAGTTTCACGGAGAAAATTAAAAAAAGGGTGCCGCAGAGTAGCTCGGAGGTATGGAGTTGCACGGAGAAAATTAAAAAGAAGGGGTTCCGCGGAGTAGCTCGGAGGTACGGAGTTGCACAGAGATTTTAAAAACTCCGTGCAACTCCATACCTCCGAGCTTCTCCGTGACACTCCTTTTACCGCCGGAATCCGCCCTTAGG
>Ga0247839_1003140_pt1 | contig 23314 bp, 20 predicted proteins | sample LaCruzMarch2015__6_FD_192405 | JGI IMG/M metagenome (GOLD analysis project Ga0247839, IMG submission 192405) | Freshwater microbial communities from meromictic Lake La Cruz, Castile-La Mancha, Spain - LaCruzMarch2015_16m | ecosystem: Environmental > Aquatic > Freshwater > Lake | place: Spain... | reverse complement strand
CTCTTCTCCTCGTCTACCAGAATTGTTTCAAAGTGCCTTAAATCGTCCAGTTTTTGAAGAATTGCAATCGATACAATCTCCTTGTGCGATTCGAAATGCTTGTATACCGTGGCTTTTGATTTTCCCAATGCCTTGGCCATTTCATCCATAGAAACGGCTCTAATTCCTTGCTCTTGCAAAAGAGGATAGAGTGCCTTTGCCCACGCTTGTCGCTTTTTAGGGTCTCGTATGCGTTCCTTCTCTAGTGATTGCCTTCCCATCGGCAACAAATATAAAGTAAACTTTTATTCAACATATAGTTTACTTTTGAAAAACATTCCTACATTCGCACCTACTTATTCACCAAAATCTGTTTGTCATGAATTTCAGAGCGTTGCAATACCTTTTCGTTTACACGGTTCCTGTGGTTGGATTTTTGGGTTTTTTCAAGTTTGGAGCTTGGACTTGGGCTGTGCCAATTTATGCCTACGGACTTGTTCCTTTAGTGGAATTCTTGAGCAAAGGATCTAAAGAGAATATGTCTAAGGCTGAGGAGGAAATAGCTAAAGACAGTCGAATTTACGATTGGATGGTGTATAGCATTGTGCCGTTGCAGTGGGCCATGTTTATCACCTTTATGTTTGTTATCCAAACTCCTGGATTGGCATGGTGGGAATACACAGGCTTAATTGTTTCTATGGGCATTGGGTGCGCAGCTTTTGGAATTAATGTGGCCCATGAGTTAGGTCATCGCCATAAGTGGTACGAGCAATGGATGGCAAAAGCACTTTTGCTCACGGCTCAATACATGCACTTCTTTATTGAACACAATCGTGGTCACCACAAGAATGTAAGCACTGCCGAAGACCCTGCCACTTCGCGCTACGGAGAAGTTGTGTATACCTTTTGGTTCCGCTCAGTAATAATGGGATACATATCTGCATGGAAAATCGAACTCGACTTATTGAAACGCCAAGGAAAACCGTGGTATCACTATAGCAACGAAATGATGTTTTATGCAGTAGTCCAAATAGGTTTCTTGGCAGCGGTAGCTTTGGTGTTTAATGTGCAAGTAATGGCTGCGGTTTTTGCTGCTTCATGTATAGGTTTTCTGCTGCTTGAAACCGTCAATTACATTGAGCATTATGGTCTGGCCCGGCATAAGCGTGGCGACCGTTATCAGCGTGTATTGCCAATTCACAGCTGGAATTCTGATCATCCAATGGGGCGTCTGTTGCTTTTTGAACTATCTCGCCATAGCGATCATCATTACATGGCGAGCCGTCCATATCAGGTGTTGCGTCATTTTGACGATTCTCCACAAATGCCTACAGGCTATCCAGGCATGATTGTACTATCACTCATTCCACCGCTTTGGTTTGCAGTAATGAATCCGCGCGTGAATAAGCTTCGGCAACAATATCCTGACGATTTGGCCGTGGCCGCTTGAATAGGATGAAGTAGCATTCTAGGAGAGAACGCACTATGCTGTAGTCCGTGCCACTTCCGATTTGTTGGCCAATTGCCCGCAGGCTGCATCAATGTCTTTTCCTCTGCTGCGTCTGATGTTTACCACAAGATTGCGCCCTTCAAGGTAGGCTTTGAATGCATCTGTCTTGCGTTCATCCGCTTTTTCAAATTCGCCTCCATCAATAGGATTGTATTCTATGATGTTGATTTTGGTAGGGAACTTTCTGCAGAAATCAGCTAGCTCCTTGGCGTCTGCGAGCGAATCGTTGAAGTCCTTAAAGATGATGTACTCTAAAGTTGGGCGCACATCTGTTTGTTGATGAAAATACCGCATAGCATCGGCCAATTCTCTCAAATTATTGCTTTCATTGATAGGCATAATGTGATTTCGCTTCTCTTCGTTGGCCGCATGTAGGGATAGCGCAAGATGAAATTTCACCTTATCGTCCCCAAGTTTTCGAATCATCTTGGCAATGCCCGCAGTGGAAACAGTGATGCGTTTTGGCGACATACCCAAGCCATCAGGCGAAGTGATGCGCTCAATACTTTTTATCACATTGCTGTAATTAAGCAGCGGTTCGCCCATTCCCATATACACGATATTCGTTAACGGAATGCCATAATGCTCTAATGATTGCCGAGAAATATGCACCACTTGATCGAATATTTCATCCGCATTCAAGTTGCGAAGTCGCTCTAATTTGCCTGTTGCGCAAAATTTGCATGTTAAGCTGCAGCCAATCTGAGAGCTTATACAGGCGGTCATCCGCGAGGCAGTTGGTATGAGCACACCTTCTACAAGTTTGCCATCATGTGTTCGAAACGAGCTCTTGATTGTGCGGTCGTTGCTTACTTGTTTTTCCGCTACTTGCACAGCGTTAATAACGAAATGCTCTTTCAATACGGCTCGTGTACCTGAGCTTAGATTGGTCATTTCTTCAAACGAATGTGCTCCTTTTTTCCAAAGCCATTCATCAATTTGCTTGGCGCGAAAACCTTGCTCGCCATGTTCTACCAAGAATGACTTTATTTGGTCCTGCGTGAAGGCTCTAATGTCCTGTTGTGTGGTCATGGGTCAAAGATACGCTACTGCTGTGCCATGCGATTATTAAGTGCCAATTTGGTGTATCCAATTTCATCATCTCCGCTAATAAATGGCGTGGTAGTGGTTGATGAGAATAATCGAATAGCCGATGTGTTGCCTGAAAATTCGCTTGATTTACCAGAAAGTGTAAAGAAATACGAAGGCATAATTTGTCCAGGATTTGTGAATGCGCATTGCCATTTGGAATTATCGCACATGAAAGGAGTGCTGCCAGAACGAACAGGACTCGATGGATTTATTGGAGGAATTGTAGCGCAAAGAGAAGCCGAATGGGAATCAATTCAACGCGCCCAAATAGCCGCTGATAATGCCATGTGGGAAGCGGGAATACAAGCTGTGGGAGATATTTGCAATAATTATAGCACCATTGAAACCAAACGAAAAAGCCGCATTCGCTACCATTCCTTTATAGAACTTCTTGGAATTACCCCAAGTAGTGCAGATCTTACAATGCAGCGGGGAATCGATTTAGCTGAACGTTATCGCGAGAAAAGTTTAGCGGCTTCCATTGTGCCGCATGCATCCTATTCTGTTTCTGCCAACTTGCTGAGACTCATTTCGGAGGAAGCTTGTATGAATGAAGCCCCCATTTCTATACATAATCAAGAGACGAAAAGTGAGGATGAGATGTTCTTGCGTGGAACAGGCGTGTTACTCGAAAAACTGACCAGTCTCGGAGTTCCCATGCAATTTTTTGTGCCGACAAAACTGACAGCTTTGAGAAGTATCTTGCCTTTATTGTTGCAGTCAAAGCCTATCTTACTTGTCCACAACACGTTTACAACTGCAGAGGACATGGCTTGGGCAAATGCGCAAAACGATGCATTGTTCTGGTGTACCTGTCCTTCGGCCAATCTCTACATAGAAGGCCAAGTTCCCGATGTGTCCAAGTGGTTGGCATGCGGCAGTACTATTTGCGTTGGAACAGATAGCTTGGCATCCAACCATCAACTTTCTGTTTTAGAAGAATTGCGTCTTCTCGCGCAGTACTGTCCAAGTATTTCGTTTGATAATCTTTTACGAATCGCAACCTTAAACGGTGCCAAAGCTTTAAAGATGGAAAAAGAAACGGGCACTTTGGAAAAATCCAAAATGCCCGGTGTAGTTTTAATTCAAAATGTGGATTTAGAGAATCCACGCATCAGCTCCACTACCACTGTGAAGCGGCTGGTGTAATCACCAATCGTCTCCTTTGGCGTCTGCTTTTGCGGCAATTTTGCTTTTCATATCCTTAATCATAGCTTTCAGTTCAAGGTCGATATCAGCAAGTTGATACGCATGATTATCCGCATTCGGGTCATTTTCTTTATCCAATAACCAGCCATCAATAGGTTGGTAGCTAGGTGCTTTGTAGTTCAACGAGCTCACCACATATTTATAGCGACCATCTTTGAACTGTAATACCATGGTGTATTGAATAAGCCCTGCATTACTGGTGGTTTTCACACCTTTTTTGTCGTAAGCGAAAATTGGAAACCGCGCGAAAACCTCAATTTCTCCGTTTTCTTCATCTTGCTTGCGTATTTTCTCCGTTGGATTTTTGTGATACGTTTTTATCCATTCCATCGCTCTGCCGTAGAGTTCTTTGGCAGAAACACCGTCTAATTTACCCACGCCTTCGTAGGTAATTAGCTTGGTTTTTTCATCAACAGGCAGGTTTGGATATACCAAATCTTTGCTTTTTTGGGCATAGCTGGATAACGATGCCGTGGCAACAATTAGGAACAAGATTGCTTTCATTTTCATGAGGATTGTTTGTTAAAAGTGAAAAAATGGAAACCCTTATTGGGCCTTGGCGGTCACTACGTCAAATTTCTCGCCAAGAGTGCCCAAACCTATAGAGCGGTAATAATTATTGAAAAGATTTACGGCAATATCATTGCGTTGGTCTTTGGTGGCTACACCTAAAATTATAGTTGTAACGCGATGTCCGCAACGTTGCGATGTGGCAACAACGCAATACCCTGCAGCTTTGGTAAACCCTGTTTTTAGTCCATCAATTTCATCAAACGACTTTACCAGAGAATTGCGATTTTCGTAGGTGAATATGCCGTTTCCGTTCTTGATTTTGTCACTGCTTCTGCATGTGTAGTCCAATATGCAATCAAATTTTACGGTTTCTCTAGCCAATAGAATGAGATCTGCTGGCGTAGAGCTGTTGTCTTTTCCAGGTGCATTGGGCATTCCTGTACTGTTAAAAAACACGGTACTTTCCATTTTCATTTCAGCAGCCTTGTGATTCATCATTTTCACAAATTTCGCCTCGGTACCGCCAATATATTCCGCAATAGCGTATGCCGCATCATTGCCACTGCGCACCATGGCAGCACCTAACAATTCTTCGAGCATAAGTTTTTGACCAGCTTTTAAAAATAGACTCGAACCTCCAACGTAAGTGGCTTGTTTGCTTATGGTAACGGTGTCAGTTAAGCTAATAGTTCCAGCCTCTGCTTGTTCCATAGCAATTAGCGCTACCATCATTTTAGTAAGTGATGCAACTGGAAAAGGCACATTCATATTCTTTTCCCAAACCACTTTATTCTCGGTATGGTCAAACACAAGGCCAGCTTTCATTAGTCCAGGCGAATAAGCTATTGAGCTGTCAATCGCCATTATAATGCGATTAGGGTCTGGGTCTGGTTGCTGCTGAGCGGCTTGCACGGAAGCCTTTAACCCCTTGCCTACTTCTCCGAAAAGATGTGTAGGATCGGAAAAAAGCAACGTAGCGAAAAGAAGGGTTGGGCTTATAAGAAAAGCCAATCCTTGCAGTTTCTTTCTCATGTTCCTAACGTTTGGGTTATTGTAAGCATTGTGAAAGCAACAATTATACGACCGTAGGCTTATAACGTAAAAATCAAGAGTTTATTCTATTAACACAAAGGTGTTCATTTCCAATGGGTTAATTTGTCACGAAATAAGCAGGCTTGCCAACTGCAAATCAAGAGGCGATGTTACCTTGATGTTTTCGATGTTTCCTTCCACCAAAGCAATGTCTTTTCCCGTTGCCTCCACTACGGTAGCATCGTCTGAGAATTGATTATGTGTCGCTTTTGCATAAGCATCTTTTAGCACATCTGCGCGAAAACACTGCGGGGTTTGAACTGCGTAGTATTCATCGCGATTGACTGCAATACTTCCTTTTCCACTCATTTTGCGCAACGATTGCACAATCGGAACCACAGGAACTGCTGCTCCAAACGAGTCAGCTGCTTCGAAACATCTTTCCACAACTTCTTTGGTTACAAGCGGACGAACTCCATCGTGTACTCCTATTAAATCCGCGCTCGAAACTTCATTGAGCGCATTTTTCACCGAATCGAATCGTGTCTCGCCACCAGCCACTACAGTATGAGGTATAGCGAAATGATGCGTTGTGCATAATTCCCGCCACATAGAGAAATGCTGTTCGGGCAAAGCCAAAACCAACTCCATTTCTACATCAAAGCCATGCATGGTTTGAAGTGTGTGCATAAGAAGCGGCTTGCCATTTACTAAAAGAAATTGCTTTGGAACAGCTGCGCCCATGCGAATTCCGCTGCCACCCGCTACCAAAATCATTGCGCGCTTCATGAATCTTGAGATGAAAACAGCGCTAATTCTCCATTTTCGGGAGAATAATCGTACCCAAACGATGGACAGTCGCAACTATTATTTCCACTACCACCGCTTGGCCGTCTATGTGGTTTTACTTTGCGTTTGGTAGTTGCGCAGGCTCCTAAACCGATGGCTAGGGCGAGAATTAAGAAAAGGGCGATTGCATTTCTCATCTGTTACAAAGGTATAACGTCAGAACATCTAAAATATTTGAACTTCAATTTGTGGTCAAATCATCTAATTTTGGCCGAAAGGAATGGGACCACTAGCACACATAGGAAGATACGTTATTTGGATGGGTGGCGTGTTTCGCAAACCCGAGAAGTGGGGCATTTATCGTAGACGAATTTTTGAGGAAGTTCAAAACGTAGGCTACAATTCAGTCGCCTTGGTTGCCATAGTTAGTTTATTCATGGGCGCTGTGCTCACCATTCAGTTGGCCTACAACTTAACTAGTCCGCTAATACCGCTTTACACTGTAGGTTTGGGTGTGCGCGATTCTATTTTATTGGAGTTTGCGCCCACTATTATCAGCATCATTTTGGCGGGCAAAGTGGGCAGTAGCATTGCTGGCGAAATAGGCACAATGCGCGTAACCGACCAAATAGACGCTTTGGACATTATGGGCGTAAACAGTACGGGTTATTTGGTTGGGCCAAAAATTATAGCTGCTATGATTAGCAATCCAATCATCGTGCTCATCAGTATGATATTAGGCATTACTGGAGGTTGGCTGGCGGGCATTTTTACAGGTGAAGTTTCCTCAAGCACCTACATCTATGGAATTCAATACTGGTTTCAACCCTATTATATAACCTATGCACTAATAAAAACGGTGGTTTTTGCCGTAATAATCACCAGTATACCTGCCTATTTCGGTTATTACACCAAGGGTGGAGCGCTTGAAGTAGGTCGCGCCAGCACCGTTTCTGTGGTGTATAGCATTATGGTGATTTTGATTTTCAATCTTTTACTTACCCAGATGCTTTTGCATAAATGATAGAGGTAAAAGGACTGAATAAGAGTTTTGGCGAAAATCATGTGTTGCAAGACATCAACGCCAAGTTCTATAAGGGCAAAGTCAATATTATTATTGGTCAAAGCGGTTCTGGGAAAACGGTGCTCACAAAATGTATGGTAGGCCTGCACGATGTGGATAGCGGCACTATTGAATATGACGGAGTAGATTTCGCTTCACTCGATTTTCAGGATAAAACCAAGATCCGAAAAGATATTGGAATGCTTTTTCAAGCAGGCGCGCTATTCGATTCGATGACGGTGGAAGAGAACGTCATGTTTCCATTGTCCATGTTTACCAATCAATCACTAGCAGAACGTAGAGAACGCGCCAACTTTTGCTTGCAACGCGTTACTCTGTCCAATGCCAATGGTCTTTATCCATCAGAACTTAGCGGTGGAATGAAAAAAAGGGTGGCCATTGCCCGTGCCATTGCCATGAATCCCAAGTATCTCTATTGCGATGAGCCCAACAGTGGCCTCGACCCCAAGACAGGCTTAGTTATCGACAAACTCATTCAAGAAATTACCGAGGAATACAATATTACCACTATCGTTATTACCCACGATATGAATTCGGTAATTGAAATTGGCGACAACATCCATTTCATTTACAAGGGCAAGAAATGGTGGGAGGGAAGCAAAGAGGAGATTTTGCGCACCGAAAACAAAGAAGTAAACGACTTTGTCTATGCTTCCGAATTTATGAAGATGGTGAAGAAAGACTTGGCGAAGTAGAGAATCGTACAAGGAATTAATCGATTGGGGTTTTTCGCGGTATTCTCTAATTTCGGGACAAGCAGAAGGTTTTGCCCTACATTTGGGTAATGTTAAAACTACCGCTCTTTTTTGCCATACTTTTTTCGATACCTGTGTTGGCGCAAGATTTTCGTTGCATTGTGCCCAATGAAGACCGGTTTTTTTTGGACGGTACAATGCTTGGGTTGCGCGTAATAGACAGCGATACGAGTTTGGAGGGAATCTCATATCGTTTTCAATATGATGTTCGTGCCGTACCCTTCGGAGATCCTTCAGGTTGTAACCCTGTAACTAGCTGTGAGGAGAATCCTTTTACGGAAGTTTATTTTACCCAATTAGGAGCAAGTTGGATGGGAAAGGCAATGTTGGAAAAACCTGTTGGAAACAACATTTTTCTCAATTTTAACGAAGACACAATAGTGGTGAACTCACTGGCTGGATTGAATGAAAGCTGGAGTATATATCATTGGGGCGATACCGCTAAATTGGAGGCAACGGTTTCGGAAATTTCAACCGAAACAGTACTCGGTGTACCTCAGTCTGTGAAGACAATTTCATTTCAAGCCTATGATTCTAGCGGAGTAGAAATTGTTCACCCGTTGAATGATGTAGAATGGAAATTGAGTCAGTTTGAAGGATTTACTCAAGTACATTCACTTTACTGGTTCCCCAATTTTCCCGACCCTGGTGCACAAGAAGCTTATCAATGTGTTCCTTGGGGTTTCTCAGGGCAAGAACATTTTTCTAATTCATTGATTCAGTTGACCAGTCAAAAGCCACCCACGGAGGGTGAAATGTATGATTTTGAGGTAGGCGATGAATTTCAGTTTAGAGAAACAGAAACTAGCTGGAATCCTCATCTTCGTTACTTTCGATGCGTTGCAATTGACAAGAGTTATATCGGGAACTCATTATCGATTACATTTTCAAGAGAAACTATTTATACCAATACTGAGACAGTTGCATTGGATACATTCGTTATCACAAGTGCAGATACATCTAATATTTTCCCGAACAATAAATTGCCAGGTCAAGCAGTCGGGAGTCATAATTTGAATATATCCGCATTGGTTGACACCCCACATTTAGGAAGTTACTATTTCGCAAATGGTGATGAGATATTGGATTCACTATATTCAAACTGCGAGTTTAGAGCAGTGAGGTTAGAAAGTCCCCAAAACTTGTTTTCGTTCTCATCTGCATGCGCTAACTATAGTTCCCAATCAGATGGTACTTATGGACCAGTTTATTTTTTTGCTGGAATACCAATTTCTGCAAGCCATGAAGGAGGCCTTGGAGGAAATTGGGAAACTGTCCCGATTTATGTAAACACTTCAACCTGTCAGTTTGGAAGTCGCATGTATTTAGGAGTAGATGGGCCTAAGCGACAATCCATATCCATCCACCCAAATCCAACCACATCACTGCTTCGCTTCGAATCTAAAACTCAAACTAACTTTTCTATCAGCGATTTGATGGGACGAACCATTCAAAGTGGAATTGCGCGGGTTGGTCAAAATGAAATTGCTGTTTCAGCGCTTCCCAATGGCGCTTATTTTTTGAGATTGGAAAGCATAAATGCAGCCGCAAGGTTTGTGAAAACAGCGGAGTAAAGGCACGATTTAGCGCCACCCATTTTTCGCCATTCTGTCCCTCAAAACCCTTACTTTCGCGCCCCCGCCTGTCAGGCTGTCACACGTTCGCTATGGGAACGGAAATTGACTGGCAAGCGGTCATTGCAGAACCCAGTTTTACTATCACATGATTGAATTTATCAACTCCCTTGTGCGCAAATTTTTTGGCACAAAGGCCGACAAAGATCTTCAAGAGGCAACCCCATTTGTAGACAACATTAAACTTGAGTTCGAAAAGCTTCAAGGCTTATCCAACGACCAACTGCGGGCCAAAACAGCTGAGTTTCGCAAGCGAATTTCCACATCACTTCAAGCCGAATATGCCGAAATAGCTCAGCTTAAGGTAAAAGCAGAAGCCGATGATACTAGCATGGAGGATAAAGAACATCTCTATGACCAAGTGGATGCCATCGAGAAAAAGGTGACTGAGAAAATTGCAGAAGTGCTTTTGCAAATCCTTCCCGAAGCATACGCTGTGGTTAAAGAAACCTCAAGGCGCTATGCTCAAAACGATACACTTGAGGTAACCGCAACAGACCTTGATCGTGAGTTAGCAGTGAAATGGGAACACATCACTATTCAAGGTGATAAGGCCATTTTCAATACGCAATGGACTGCTGGTGGCACTCAAGTGAAATGGGATATGGTGCATTATGATGTGCAACTTATTGGTGGTTATTTCCTTCATAAAGGCACAATTACAGAAATGGCAACGGGCGAGGGAAAAACCCTTGTAGCAACGCTTCCAGTTTATTTAAATGCGCTTCCCGAACGTGGTGTTCACGTAGTAACAGTGAACGATTATCTCGCCAAGCGGGATAGCGAATGGATGGGTCCATTGTATCAGTTTCACGGAATGGAAGTGGATTGTATTGACAAGCATCAACCCAATTCGGAGGAGCGGAGAAAGGCGTATCGTGCGGATATTACGTTTGGCACAAACAATGAATTTGGCTTCGATTATTTGCGCGACAACATGGCGCGCAGCCCCGAAGATTTGGTGCAACGCAAGCACAACTTTGCCATTGTGGACGAGGTGGACAGCGTATTTATTGATGATGCGCGTACACCACTTATTATTTCCGGTCCAGTGCCACAGGGCGATCAGCACGAATTTCAAGAGCTAAAACCCAAAGTGGAGCAGCTTTTAAAAGTGCAACGCGAATATTTGACACGCACTTTAGCCGATGCCAAAAAGTTGATTGGCGAGAAAAATGAAAAAGATGGCGGAATGGCACTTTTGCGGTGCCACCGTGGATTGCCAAAGAGCAAGCCGCTTATTAAGTACCTCAGCGAACCCGGTGTGAAGCAGATTTTGCAAAAGACCGAGAACTACTATATGCAAGACCAAAACAAGGAAATGCATTTGGTTGATGCCGAGTTGTATTTCGTTATCGAAGAAAAGCACAATACCATCGAGCTAACCGAAAAAGGGCTGGAATTGGTGACACGCAACATGGAAGACGACCAGTTTTTCGTGCTTACCGATGTGGGTTCAGCAATGGCCATTATCGAAAACGAGAACATTTCTGCTGAAGAAAAAGCGAAGAAAAAAGATGTTGTGATGCGCGATTTTGCAATCAAAAGTCAGCGTGTGCACAGTATGAATCAATTATTCAAAGCCTACACACTTTTTGAAAAAGATGTGGAGTATGTGGTGATTGATAATAAGGTGAAAATTGTGGATGAGCAAACTGGCCGTGTTATGGAGGGTAGGCGCTATTCCGATGGATTGCACCAAGCCATTGAGGCAAAAGAAAGTTTGCGGGTTGAGGCGAGCACACAAACATGGGCTACAGTGACGCTTCAAAACTATTTCCGCCTCTACAACAAATTGGCGGGTATGACCGGAACAGCAGAAACCGAAGCCAAAGAATTGTGGGACATCTACAAATTGGACGTGGTTGTAATCCCAACAAATCGCCCAATTACCCGGGAGGATAAAGAAGATTTGGTGTATAAAACCACCCGCGAAAAATACAATGCGGTGATTGAAGAAGTGGTAAACCTAACTCAGAAAAGCCGACCAGTTTTGGTGGGTACCACTTCGGTGGAAATTTCTGAATTGCTTAGCCGAATGCTGAAGCTTCGCAAAATTGAGCACAATGTGCTTAACGCGAAGTTGCATGCTCGTGAAGCGGATATTGTGGCAGAGGCTGGTCGTCCGGGTGCGGTAACTATTGCCACAAACATGGCAGGTCGCGGAACGGATATTAAGCTGCGCGAAGGCGTGAAGAATTCGGGTGGTTTGGCCATTATTGGCACTGAACGTCACGAAAGCAGAAGGGTTGACCGTCAGTTGCGCGGTCGTGCCGGTCGTCAAGGCGATCCTGGGTCATCGCAATTCTACGTGTCGCTCGAAGATAATTTGATGCGCTTGTTTGGTTCCGACCGTATAGCCAAACTCATGGACCGCATGGGGTATGAAGATGGTGAGGTAATCCAACACAGTATGGTTACTAAAAGCATCGAGCGGGCGCAGAAGAAAGTAGAGGAAAACAATTTCGGCACCCGCAAACGCTTGTTGGAATATGACGATGTGATGAATTCGCAGCGCGAAGTGATTTACAAACGCAGACGCCATGCCTTGCAGGGGGAACGCCTTTCTGTGGATGTGTTCAACATGATTCACGATACCACGGCAGCTTTGGTTGCAGAAGGCTTAGAATCAAAAGACTTCGAGCAGTTCAAGCTTAATATGATTATCACGTTTGGAGCTGATATTCCAGTAACGCAACAAGAGTTTTTTAGCAGCAAAAATGATGCGGTAACTGAAAATTTGGTGCATCACCTCAGTCAAAGTTATGTGCGCAAAAAAGCATCTGTTGCAGAGCGCGCCTTCCCAGTTATTTCTAATGTATTTGAAACGCAGGGCGAGAAATTTACCAATATCGTTATTCCATTTACTGATGGAATAAAGAACCTCAATGTGGTAGTTAACTTGCGTAACACCTACGACCGCAGAGGGCAAGATTTGCCTTTGGAGTTTGAGAAAAACATCGTTCTTGCCATCATTGACCAACAATGGAAAGACCATTTACGCGATATGGATGAGTTGAAAACATCGGTTCAAAACGCTTCTTACGAGCAAAAAGATCCGCTTTTGGTGTATAAGTTCGAGTCGTATGAACTGTTCAAGCAAATGCTTGACCGTGTGAATCGTGAAGCAATTTCATTCCTGTTCAAGGGAGATTTACCCAATGCTGAAAACACTCAAGTTCGACAAGCTCCCCAGCAACGGCAGCAGGTAACTACAGCTACAAAGGCCGAGTTGCCATCGCGCACGAGTTCATCTGCGCCAGCCCAAGCGCAGCAAGGTCGTCCAGGATTGCCACCACCGCCAGTAGAAAAACCTCAGCCTGTGCATGTGGAAGAGAAAACCAACCGCAACGACCCATGTCCATGTGGTAGCGGGAAGAAGTATAAGCAGTGTCACGGAGTGGGAGCGTAGAAAATGTCGGTAGAAGCAAACCTCTTAGCAGAAACAATGGACGAAACGCGCAGCTTAACGCGTTTCTATCTTGGAAAATTGAAAGGCGAGGACATGACTCGAACTTTTACTGTTGGAGATTATGCCACCAACAGCCCATATTGGATTATTGCTCATCTCACATGGGCTGAGCACATGCTTCTTGTGGAATCTATGGGGCATCCAAAATTGGATATTCCGTGGCTAGCCAAATTTGCCATTGGCACAACGCCAGCATCTCAAGATATGCCATCGTTTGAGGAAGTCCTTATGCAGTTCAAGGCAGTGCACGAATATGCATTGTCCAATTTGCGCAGCATGACCGATACTCAACTGGAGGAAGAGAATATTCTAGGCATCAACTTTGGAGGCAAAACCACAAAGCGTTTCATTGCCATGCATACTATTCGCCACGAGGGGACGCATACAGGCCAATTGAGCCTTATCGCTCAGTTTTACGGCAAAAAGACGATTTGATTTTCTAGGCAGAAGCCACGTGGAGAAGTGTTTCCGCGTGCATCACATGTTTTCCATCGAACCAATGCACATCCAACTGAGGGAGGAATTTCTTTAGCTCTTCCATCCGTTCTTCCACTTGTGATGGAGTAATGAACTCATCCTGAGTTCCAATACAAAAATCAATTTTAGTGTTGGTAAGAAGTGGTTGCATATCGTTCAATGCCACATCATGTGGCCATTGTCCAGCCCAAATCACAAGTTGTTTTGTTCTTATGTGATGTTTTGCCATCCATCGAATCGCAGTTGCTGTGCCTTGCGAAAAGCCCAATACAACCAAGCGCTGGTCGGTATTATCAATTCCACAATCCTGAAGTACAGCATTGATATAGCCCCATTGATCCGTCACTTCTTCTTCTCTATTTTCTTTCGTCATCCACGATGCACCCACTCTGCCGCTCAATCCTTCCACATAAAATCGCGAAAGTCCTTCAAGTGCAATAATTGCATTTTCGTGCGGATTCAAAGAATTGAAATGCCGAATAAAATATTCGCCCAATTGCCCATAACCATGAAATACAATCCAGATTTTCGTGGTTTGCGGAGTAATGGTGTTGAGAGTGAAATAGCGTGCCGTTCGGGCTACGGATATCAAATGTTTTGAAACGTGATTCTCTGCCATAGTGGAGCAAAGCTAAGACCTGTTTTGAGTTGCCAATTCTGTTCATCTTTGCTGTATGAAAGCAGCAATTGTAGGAGCAACCGGATTTATTGGAAATCACCTTATTGATTTATTGAAAGATGACGCAGCCGTTGAAAGTGTTCAAGTACTTGCGCGCAAGGCACTACAACTCCCATCCAAGTTTGATGTTGTGGTAGCCGATATGGCAAATCCACAGTTTTCAATACCAGTTGATGTAGCATTTTGTGCCTTGGGTACTACCATGGCAGTGGCTGGTTCTAAGGCTGCGTTTTATCATGTAGACCACGATTTAGTGCTCGCATTTGCCAAAGAGGCAAAAGCCAAAGGCGCGCAAACGTTCGTGTTGGTATCCTCGCTTGGCGCGGATGCTACATCCTCCAATTATTACTTAAAAGTGAAAGGCGAAGTGGAGCGAGACGTATCAAATTTGGGCTTTCGCTCAGTTATTATTGTTCGTCCATCATTGCTTTTGGGCGAGCGAAAAGATGTGCGTGTTGGCGAACTAATTGGCAAAGGAGCCATGGCGCTTTTGGGCCCGTTGATGGTAGGTCCTTTGCTAAAGTATCGCGGAATTCAGGGGAAAACTGTGGCAAAAGCCATGCTTCGACTAAGTAAAGAAAACTTGGAAGGGGTTCATATTTTGGACTCAGACAAGTTGCAAGCGTTTGGCTAAGCGACCTATCGCAAATTAATCAAACCGAATTGCCTTAAGTGGACTGATGCGCGCCACAATAAAAGAAGGCAATAGCAACATTAGGAAGCAGAAGAACAGTGTTCCTGCATTCAGCAATAGGATGTGCCATATGTTGAGGTTAATGGGTACAACTTTCACGTAATAACTGGCTTCGTCCAGCGTTATTATGCCGAAGTGTTGTTGCAGTAGACATAGGCTAATACCAACAACATTTCCCCAAAACATGCCAATGCCTGTGAGGTAGAGCGCTTGATACAGAAAGATATTGCGGATTTTTCCATCGGCCATTCCCAGAGCTTTCAATATGCCAATCATGTTTACGCGTTCAATTATCATAATGAGCAAAGCCGAAATCATATTAAACCCAGCCACAATAAGCATCAGGAGAATAATGACCTGAACGTTTACGTTTTGCAGTTCGAGCCAATCAAACATTTGGGGTTGCAGTTCTTTCACCGTGGCCGAGTAAAGCCCGGTGCCAATCGCATCGTACACCTTGGCATCTAATTCATCCACGCGGTCAAAATCGTCTACAAAAACCTCGAAGCCAGCTACTTCGTCTGGTTTCCATTCGTTTAACCGCTGAATATGGGTGATGTCGGCAATCACAAATCGTTTGTCGAACTCTTCTAAACCTGTGCGATATATGCCAGACACATTGAAAATTCGCGCCCGCTGTTGTTCGCCTTGAATGAAAAAAATCTCCATTCTACTGCCCACATTCAGCTTCAACTTCTTAGCAATGGGTTCGGAGATGAGAATGTTGCGCGAACGAGACGTATCTGAAGTGGCAAACACGTTTCCTTCCACCAAATGTTTTTGAAAAAACGCCCAGTCGAAATCGCTGCCAACGCCTTTTACAACCACGCCTTCAATTTCATCCTCGGTTTTTATGATGCCCGCCTTTGTGGCAAATACTTGCACATGCCGAATGCCATCTATTTCAAGCAGTGGCAGTGAAAAGTTCTGATTCTTGGAAATTGGGGAAGGTTCTAACGCATTGAGATTTCCAAAGCTGGTTACAATAATGTCTGCACTAAAACTGACTACTTTATCTTTTATCTGCTCGTGAAATCCAGTTACGATAGCCAAAGCCATTATCATAACCGCTATGCCCAACGCGATACCTCCAATGGCAATGTGCACAATAGGCCGAGTGCCCGAAATAGCTGTATTTTCGGCACCTGCTTCAGCGCGAATTAGTCTTTTAGCGATAAGAAATGAAGTGTTCAACCGATGAGAATAGTTGTGCAAAGTAAGGTGGCAAAGGGGCGAGTGATGGCGGTGAACAGTGAAAAGTTTATGATTTAAGGTGAAGCAGCTCAATTTTAGATTTCCATTGGGTTTTGTTTTTGTTTGTGTTGTGCTTTCTGGTGCGTTAGTTTCATGTGCCCAACCTGCAGTTGCACCAGCAATGCAGGCCAGTAAAGTGGCGATTCAGGCATCAAACTCACCGCTGCCAGCCGCAAACATTACCGAAAAATACATCTCCAAATTGAGGGGAAAAACGGTTGGAATCGTTGCCAATCAAACCTCCATGGTAGACAAGAAGCATTTGGTGGACACCCTACTTTCCCTAGGAGTTACCATAAGAGCGGTGTTTGCCCCAGAGCATGGATTTAGAGGCAATGCCGATGCTGGCGAAAAGGTGAAAGATGCCAAAGACCCACGAACGGGCTTGCCTATTATTTCACTGTATGGGAAAAACATGAAACCCAGCGCCAATCAGCTGGAGGGTATTGATGTGATTGTGTTCGATATTCAGGATGTAGGGGCACGATTTTACACCTACATCAGCACCATGAGTTGTATGATGGAAGCGTGTGCGGAGCAAAAAATTCAGTTTATCGTTTTAGACCGGCCTAATCCCAACGGGCATTATATAGATGGCCCAATACTCGACACCAGTTTTCGCTCTTTTGTTGGCATGCATCCTGTGCCCGTGGTGCACGGACTTACTATGGGCGAATATGCCTTAATGGTGAATGGCGAAGGTTGGCTAAAAGGTGGTGTGAAATGCGACTTGGAGGTGGTGAAAATGGAGAGTTATAGCCGCTCCGTGCCCTACATTTTGCCCGAGAAACCCTCTCCAAATTTGCCCAATATGCGGTCCATATATCTTTATCCAAGCACGTGCTTTTTTGAAGGAACTGTGGTGAGTGAAGGGCGAGGCACACCGTTTCCATTTCAATTGTTTGGCTATCCGAATATGAGTGGAGGCGATACCACGTTTACGCCTGTCTCCATTACAGGCGCATCGTCTGACCCAAAGTTTAAGAACGTGAAGTGCAAGGGCATCAGTCTGGCAACTCTGTCTGCCGATAGCGTTCGATTAGCTTGTAAAATTCAGCTGGAATGGTTGCTGAAAGCGTACAAGAGTTATCCTGAGAAAGAGAAGTTTTTTAATGCCAAGTTTTTCGACTTGTTGGCAGGATCATCCCAATTGCGCAGGCAAATTGAAGCTGGCAAAACCGAAATTGAGATTCGAGAATCTTGGAGATTGGGATTAGAAAAATTCAAACTCGTCCGAGCCAAGTATTTGCTCTACCCCGAGTAAGTCGATGATTACCGCAACGGTAAAATGCTCTTTTGTGATAGGAGTCACTATAAGTAGATATGCGTAAGCCCACATTTGTGCCATGCAATCCAACATCAAAAGACAACTGCTTCTTTGGGGTTTCGCTTCCCTTACCTTGGGCTTAGCGCCTTTTCTTCCAGAGCCTCATATCGTGGGCAAAATTCGATGGGTAGCTGGGGGAGCAATTGGAATGACCAGCATGGATTGGTTCGACTTCATATTCCATGGCTTTCCTTGGGTATTTCTCGCCTATTGGGCTATTCGTGGGCTCGTGGGGATCAAAGAACTAATCCGTTCGAAAAGCTTAGGCTAGTTTATACCGTCCTTCCTGGATAGACTTTCAGTCCTTCGGCAAGGCATTTCACGGCTTTCCGAAGGTCATTTACTTTTAGCACATACGCCATGCGAACTTGGTTTGTGCCTTCTCCTGCGGTGCTGTAAAATCCTGTCCCCGGAGCCATCATCACAGTTTCGTTGTCCAACGAAAACTCTTCCAACATCCATTGGCAAAACCTATCGGCATTGTCAATCGGCAATTTTGCCATGGCATAAAATGCACCAGCGGGCTTGGGGCACATCACTCCAGGAATGGCATTCAGCCCATCAACCAACACGTTGCGTCTTTCCACATACTCTGATACCACAGCATCGAAATACGATTGTGGTGTTTGCAACGCAGCTTCACCTGCTATTTGGCCCAAGGTAGGTGGACTAAGTCGGGCTTGCGCAAACTTCATTGCGGTGGCCATAAAAGCTTTGTTTCTAGTAATCAAAGCGCCAATACGCGCGCCACACATGCTATAGCGCTTGCTCACCGAATCTACCATGATTACATGTTGCTCGGCACCCTTTAAGTTCATGCACGAAAATGGCGTAGCGCCATCGTAGCAAAACTCGCGATATACCTCATCGGCAAATAGAAACAAATCGTGCTTCACCGCCAATGCCGCCAAACACGTCAAGTCTTCTTGCGAGTACAACGAACCTGTCGGATTTCCGGGGTTGCAAATAAGTATTGCCTTGGTTTTGGGCGTAATCTGTTTTTCAAATTCCTCAACTGGCGGCAATGCAAACCCATCTTCAATATGCGCGGTAATTGGTTTTACCACCACTCCTCCCATAGTGGCAAAACCGTTGTAATTGGCGTAAAATGGTTCGGGAATAATCACTTCATCGCCAGCATCCATAGCGGTCATAAAGCCGATAATCAACGCTTCCGAACCGCCTGTGGTCACCATAATATCGGCCACATCCATTGGAATTCCAACATGCGAGTAATACGCTGCAAGGCCTTTTCTATAGCTGAAAAACCCATCCGAATCGCTGTATTCAATAAGCTTACGGTCTATAGAGCGCACTGCATCCAAAGCACTTTTAGGCGATGCAATGTCGGGTTGACCAATATTCAAATGATACACATGCTTGCCCGAAGCCTTGGCGGCATTGGAATAGGGCACCAACTTGCGAATTGGGCTCGATGGCATTTGGGCACCTTTGGTAGATAATTTCGGCATTGTTCAAATAGCGTAATGTGGCTTGGCGGGCGAAGATAAGTGGAGTTTGTACCAAAGAAAAAGCCCTCCAGACATTACGTCTAGAAGGCCATTTCAACGGATCAAACCAAATTATTTTTCTACTGGAGTAGCACCTTCAATCGACTTGTTCTCTAGTAGAGACTCGTCTGTAGCAACTGCATTTACAGTGCCTTTTATTTTTAGCAACGCAGATGGATTGTCAACAGCATTAGAAGTAATGGTAACTGTTTTGCTGATTGGGCCAACACGTTTTGTGTCGTATTTCACTTTAATAGAGCTAGAAGCACCTGGAGCTATTGGTTCTTTTGGCCATTCTGGAACCGTGCAACCGCATGATCCTTTGGCGTTAGAAATGATAAGCGGTTCTGTTCCAGTATTGGTAAACTTGAATTCCGTAGCACCATTGGCACCTTGGTCAATTGTTCCATAATCGTGCTCTAATTTGTCGAAGTCTAGTTTTGCGCCAGCCACTTGAGCCGAAGCGAAGGTGAATGAACCAACCGTCATTACCAGTAACAGCATTGCTTTTTTCATTGTCTTAAATTTTAATTGGTTAGTGAACGAGTGCAAAAGTATAGCGCCATTTCGCGCAATGGTGTTAATGAAATGTTAAAGGCAATATGGATTGATTTGCCGATTAGCTAGTGAAGGCTAATTAGCTCCAGTTATGGTAACGTAACTGCAAAATAGAATGAAAACAGCCATTTCTATTAGGGACGTTGTTTGGCACAAATAATCTGAATTTCTGAATCAGTGGTCAAATAATCGGGCAACGGCTGCCCTTGGTCAATAATGGCAATGGGAAAATCGGGATATTTCATTTTCGCTTTCACTACATCTTCGGGTGTGGGAAGGCCACCAAAGGCAATGTGATTGCTAAAAAATAGAAAGGTGATGTCGCCACCAGACATCAAACCCGCGTTAAACAGCACGTGCGGCTTGGACTGCAATGCGCTGTCTACAACCTGCACAAGTTTTCGTTCTGCTATCTTTTTGATGCGATACACCTCGGGCTGACCTTTATAGACCAAGGCGCGGTGTTGATGAATAAGGTGCATATCCATCACTAAAAAACAAATGGCAAAGCAGACGGCAAACTGTACTACACGGTGCGCAATTCGATTGGTGTAGCTGCGCAAAAAGCCAAATACGCCATCGGTAAGTGCTCCAAGTCCGAGAAAAAGAAATGGAGCCACAATAAGCGGAAAACCAATCATTTTGGTGGCGGCTAAGGTGTAAAATCCATATACCCCAACTACCGCTACGCCAATGGCAGCAGCATAAAGCAATGCGTTTGCTCGAAATAGCAGGGTTACAATCCCAAGGAGCAAAAGCCAAGCAACAGCCTGCCCCGAGCCGTATATTTTTTTCAAGCCCTCATCGAAATGGAACCAACTATCACCTCCATGTCCCTCTATAGGCTTGCTGAAATGCTCGTGCATCATGGCGTATTCATGAGTTGCTTCTTCCGGAAATTGGGTGTGGATATATACCTGCCACGGAATAGCCACTATGCAGCAAATAGCGAGCGCTAGCAGCATGGGGCGCAAGGTTTGCCATGGGCTAAATTTTGGCAGGTGCGCAAGGGTTTCGGCTGCTGGCCAAATTGCAAATACCAACAGACCAGCCAGCCATTTTACCAATATGGCCGCACCAGAAAACACTCCAATCAAAACTACCCAGTGCAGTTGTTTCGATTTCTGATATTCGAACCACGCCCAGCAACTGGCAGATACATAGAACAGAAATGCCACATCGTTGTGGTCGGTAGGATAAAAACCAGCAATGAGTTCTAACGGAAAACTGGCTACTGCAAAAAACAATGCGCCATAGTAGCCAACATTGGCATTCACCGCTATCTTACCTATACGATAAATGAACAGAGGAACTATGGCGTGCATGATGATGCTGGGAAGGCGCACCGCAATTTCGTTTGTGCCAAAGAGTTTGATGCTGAGGGCCATTTGCCACAAAAACAACGGTTGTTTGTGCAGCCAAACATGGTTGTCGGTCCAAATTTTATAATTGAGTCCGCGAAGCGAATGTTCAATTAGAATGGGCTTCAGCGGGTTGATGGCCATATTTTTTGCTACCAGTGCATGATATTGTTCGTCCCAATGAAATAGAAATGGGTCGAGCATTGCCATGAAAAACCCTAAACCCAGCGTGCCAAGCACCAGCAAAAGCAGTCCCAATGATTTTTGTCCTTTGAAGAAGAAGTAATAGGAGTTTACCAAGAGGAGTATTCCTATTGAAAACACCACTATCTGTTCATTCGAAAAGTTTTCCATCCTCAGAGGCGCTGCGTTTTCATCAGCTCATTACTTCTTCTAGCACCACATGCGAGCGTATTTCGCGCATACCTGCAATGTGAAATCGGTAGTAGTCCAACAGGGCTTGTAGCAGCAATCTGCGGTTGTGATTGGAAAGCTGAATGGCAGCGTGGTGGCTCAAAGGAGTAGAAAGTAAGGTCACAAACGCATCTTTTACAACACCATCAATATAGTTAGGGTGAATGGGAAGCGCGTTGCAAAATGTGCCTTCGCGTAAGTCGAAAAACGGAAGTTCGTCTTCAAGAACTTCTGGATGGCAGCCCATAAATTGGGTGAATTCCACCAAGAATTTAAGATGAAAATTGGAACAAGATTGCTCCTCATTGTCCAAGAGCAATATGGTATGATGTAGAAATTCGAAGAGCGGTGCATCGGGAGTTTCTTCGTGCAACGAGCGACCCAGCACCTCAGCCATAAAAATGGCAATGGTGGATTTTACAGTGTCGAACGGAATGTTTTGCAGCATTTCAGAACGTTCGAGTACACTTGGGGTGCGCAGTCCATGTCTATCGTCAAGGCTGAATGCCAATTCTACCAAAGACAAGGGCTGCAATAGGGCCATTTTGCCAAAAGCTGCACGGCCTTTTCCTACGCGAATTAGAAATGATTTTTGACCCGCTTGTTCGGTATAAATGCGTGCAATAACGCTACTATCGGAAAACCGCAGTGTGCTAAGCACAATTCCCCGCGAGTTTACCAGCATATTATTGGATGAACAAAACTTTGGTTACAAAGGTCTCGTTGCCCTCGGTGTCGGCAGCAAAAACGAGATATACGCCAGTGGTGGCTCTTTTGCCATTCAAACTGTTGCCGTTCCAAATGGCTTGGCCGCCTTCGGCTTTGGTGGTAAAAATGGTTCTGCCATCTGCGTCTGTAATTTTCACATCGGTATCGCGAACCAAGCCTTTTATGGCAATGGGCCCTGTATAATCGTGACGAACAGGATTGGGATAGGCATACACTTGGGTTTCGTCAAATTCGGGAGTGCCATACGTTGCAGTGCCGCGATAGGAAAGCATGCCTTTGTTAGTGCCAATAAACACCTCGCCACTCAATTGGTCTATTCCAATGGCGGTAATGGTATTGCTAAATAGTGGGCTGTTTTCTACCGTGAAATGATGAATCTCTTCTGTTCCATCAGCCGACATGAGGAACACACCCGCTCCTTCTGTTCCTATCCATTTGCGATTGGCACCATCTACCTGAATGGTGTTTACTCGCTCATTTTCGAGCAAGTATTGTACATATCCATCTTGCTGCACAAGTATGCGTTGCGAGTCGAAATTGTTGCCACTAAACACACTTTGAGGAGAAAAGAAAACGGAAATACCGTTGTCCGTGCCCACCCACATTTGCCCATTCAAATCGTTGACAATGCATGTTGGAGTGTTACTAGCCAATGCGCCATTGCCTACACTTTGGTTTAGGCGAATGGCTTGGTCGTCTGTGGTATTGGAAAGGGTATTGTTGTCGTTAAAAACTAAAAGACCCGCCCCGCGTGGCAGTATTACCCATTTCTGACCTATATTATCTATAGCAATATCGCCTAAGGTTATGTTGCCGAGTATTTCAAAGTTGAACCCATACCATGTTCCATCGCTTGCTTTGGCATAGAGGAGTTTGCCAGATTCTGCACCACTAAGCCAAAGTGTGCGGTTGGATTGCATGGCTAGTCCCGAAACCAAAAGCACATCTGTGGTTCCTTCCACTGGTTGAATAGTGCTGTTGGATGTGTCGTAGAGGGTTACAAATTGGTCATCGTAGTATTCCACCAATCCACCGCCCCATGAAGCAACGTAAACTCTTCGGCTATCAAAAGGGTCGGCAAGCACACGCACATAATCGCGTAGGGCGCTAGTGGCTGGGTTTGCATACACGCTAGTATTTTTCCATTCATTATCCTTAAACGAATAGAATCCTTGGGTATTGTATGTTCTAGAAAGGGTGGCGGTGAAAGCACCAGAGGCCACATAGCATCGATTGTCCCA
>Ga0247839_1003135_pt1 | contig 23335 bp, 20 predicted proteins | sample LaCruzMarch2015__6_FD_192405 | JGI IMG/M metagenome (GOLD analysis project Ga0247839, IMG submission 192405) | Freshwater microbial communities from meromictic Lake La Cruz, Castile-La Mancha, Spain - LaCruzMarch2015_16m | ecosystem: Environmental > Aquatic > Freshwater > Lake | place: Spain... | reverse complement strand
CCCGGCTGGGGGCCAGCAACAGGATGTTGGCCGGCTTGAACGGCCGGTAGTGCAGGAACTGCAAGTAGTTGATGTGCAGCAGCAGCGTCTTGCCGGAACCGGTCGCCATCCAGAAGGCGAGCTTCCCCAGGTCGCCGGCCGTGACGGGGGCAAGGTGCCCGAAACGGGCGGCGCGGAACGCCTCCAGATCCAGCAGGAGTTGTGCTCGGTCCGTCACGAAACGGTCCAGGAACATCTCGAAGTACAGCAGGGCCAGGTATTGGAAGAACTTCAGTTGGAAACCGCTACGCCGGTCGGCCAGCATCGACTCGTGTTGCAGGATGTTCAGGTCATAGCGCCGCAGTGCATCCGCGTCCAGCGGTGCCTTGAGCCGTGACGCGCGCCCCTCCAGGCAACCGAACCAATGCGATTGTCCGTCCGCCCGTCGGCCGGTGTCGGTGTCCTTCAGCGTCGTCGACAAGGCCGCGAACTCGCCGCCAAGGCGATCGGTGAGGAACTCGAATAGCAGCAGGTCGCGTTGCAGCTTCACCGGGTCTTTACCGGATAGGCGCGAATGGCAGGGTCTACCGTAACAAGCGTCAGCGCGTGCTCCAGTGCCTGGCAGATCAGCATGCGATCAAATGGGTCACGGTGCAGGTTCGGCAGTTCTGCCAGACGGGCCACGCTCGCCTCATCCAGGTCCAGGGTAGCGATACCGTGCCGCGCCCGTTGAATCGGCAGATAGGTCTCGGGGCGATCCGGCAGCGGCAATTTGCCCAGGCGATACTTGACCAATGCTTCCCAGAGCGTTACCGGGCTTAGAAAGACGTTGTTGTCCGGGTCGCGGATGAGATCCTTGGTCCGCTCCGGCAACTGCGCGCTCCCGTTGATATACCAGAGGAAAATATGGGTATCGAGCAATATCCTCATTGCTCAAATTCCTGAAGCTCTGCTTCGGGAAGCATCGCGTCGAAATCGGCCGGCACCTCGAAGTCTCCGGCGCACAGCCCAAATGGTCGGGGTTCCAGAGTCATGGGCTGACGCCGTTTCAGGAACTCAGCAAAATCCAGCACCTCGCCGCGTCGTTCCATTGGCAGTTCGCGCAAGGTCTCAAGCAGGCGTTCTTCAAGAGTCATAGTTAAAACTCCACGAGTTGGTGGGGGCATTCCTTCTGCTGGTTCCAAAGGGGACCTTGGGAACGGATAGAGCGAATAGAGTCACGATCCGGAGAAATGCTCATCGCGTTCGTTCATGCGGCGATGAAACTCGCCGTCCAGGCTGCGCCCGTTGGGGATGCTGCTGTCACCGTTCACATAGACCACGGCGAAGGCCGGCAGGTCAAAGCGCCCTTCCAGAAAGGCCCGATCCCGCTCAGGGTCGAAACCGGGCAGGTCGCGCCAGGCCACCAGCACCGGGCGCCCGTCCCCCAGCGCCTCCACCACCCGATAGGGCCGCTTGCCGTCCGTCAGGGCATGGATGCGGCGCACATGCAACCCCATCAGCAGGTTGAAGGTCTCCACCAGGTCCACCGGGACCTCCGTGAGCCCCGCGTTGCCGTGGATGCGCAGCCGGTAGTCGAAGGGGCGTTCCAGGGCCTGGGTATTGAGCCGGACTTGGGCGTCCTCGGTCTCGAAGTCCAGCATGTACTTGAGCAGGTAGTCGTCGCCGAAAATTTCCTGCTGACCCGCCAGCCGGGCGTCGCGCTCCTCGGGCAACTCCAGGGCGTTCAGGGAGTCCTCGAAGGATTCCAGGCGCAGTACCTTGACAAGTCGGGGGGAGTGTTCGACCCAACTGCCCGCACCGTCCTCAGGGAGACTAGGCGAACCTTGCTTCCAGCTTGGTGAATACATTACTCGGATAGTCCGCTTCACGAGAATGTCGTCGAAGAAAGCCCCGAAATCCGTCAATAAGAATCGACGGGCACCGCCGTTCTCTCTGTTGACCTGAATGACCGCTTGGGCAGTCGTACCGGAGCCGGCAAAGAAATCTGCAATCAAATCGCTGCCGCCGGAAACGTATGCCAGTAGCCCAGAAAGCAGTTCGACTGGCTTGGGATTCCGAAAAACTTCGCGCGATCCGAACAGGCTTTCGATTGCATTAGCGCCCACGCGCCCGTCTAACTCCACGACCCCTTTCAGTGATCCCTGATAATCCTTGAGATACTCCTTTATCTGTATGATCTGGGTCTCGTCGTCGCCAAAAAGAACCTTCCCGCTTGCTAACAATTTCTCCATCGTCGCAGGAGGGAATCGGTAACCCCTCGCTGGCTCAACGCATATCCGTCCATTCGGATGCCTTACGTCGTAGCGATAACCTTCCTTGCCGGGGTTGTGCACTTTTCTACTTCCCGTATAGGGGCCGTCTTCATCGACTCGGTCGTAATGGGTTAGCGGTTGTAGCGTTTCTTGGTTGTTTCTAACGAACTTCCTAAATTCTTTTTGTATTTCGGAAATCTCGGCATGTTTATCCTTCAGGCACCGATATTCATCTAGCATCAGTTCCTTGGCTTCGATATTCGGACTCTTCCAAATCTTCTCGTTCGTCTCGGTATCCTTGATAAAGCACTCGATATATTCATGTTCGAGCTGAATCCGTGTTGGATTATTGTCAGTGGCGCCCTTCCATACTATTGTGCCAATACAGTTAGCGCGACCGAATACCTGATTAAGCAGCTCGTGAATGTAAATGTACTCATTGCCGTCAATGCTGCAAAATAGGGTGCCCGCTGGGTCGAGCATCGCAGCGAACAACCGTAGTCGCTCATCCGCCATCGTAAGCCATGTGGAATGGCGTGAAAACTCGTCCTTATACAGAAAATCATCTTTTCCGGTATTGTAAGGCGGGTCGATGTAAATGCATTTCACGCGCCCGCGATAGCGATACTCCAGGGTGCGCACGGCCGCATAGTTCTCCGCGTGCACCAACACGCCGTCCAGTGCCTCGTCCAGGTCCGGGTAACAGGCCAGAAGCCGCAGCTTGAAGCCGTCGTCGAAGTGGCGGGTATCCACCACGAGCGTTGGGTGGGTCTTGATCGTCTCCACCGTGATCCGGCCCTTGAGCCCGAACAGGTCGCTCCACGCGGCGATCTGGGCCGGGTTCTTGGCGATCTCCGGCCACAGGGCCGGGTCGAGCATCCGCACCGGGGCCAGATAGTCGGTGCGCAGGACGAACTTGCGCTTCTCGAACAGGGCAGCCTGGAAGGTCTCCACCTGATCCAGAAAGTCGATGATCAGGCCCCCGATCTTGCGCAGGGCATGGAACTTGATGAATTTGTCGGTCATCCCCTCGGGGTCGGTGAACGCCTCCACGTCCAGGAACTCGTTTTTCAGATACCAGTCCAGCTCGGCCTTGAGGAAGGCCCCGAGCGCGGGGTGGACGAAGTAGTCGATGCGGTGCTTGCGGGTGTAGCGGCGCACATGGTGGGCCAGCCGATCGCCGTCCAGGCCGGGCTTAAGCCGCTTGCGCAGTTGGGGCACGGCAAGCTCCACAATCTGATCCTGGATCGGTCCATTGCCCTTCCATTGGGTCTCCTCTTTGCTGTTCAGGGGGCGGAAAACGAAGGGCAGGCGGGCCGAACGGGCGTCTGGGTCGACCTCGAACCGGTCCGGCAGAGGGAAGAAGTAACGGGTCTTGCCCTTGACGTTGTTCTGCTCCTCGGTCGCCTCCGTAAGCTCGAACTCCACCGACCAATCGCCATCGCGATAGCGGTAGCTGCGCAGTTCCTCGGTGGTCTTGACGTAGTGACCGCCGCGCCCACGCCAGTGGAAATGCACGTCTTCCCCGTTGTAGGCGACGCTGTAGCGCCCGTCACGCCCGCGCCGCGGCTGGCTGATGAAGTCCCCGTCGGCGTAGTAGCGGGAGAAGAACAAGTACAGATGGTTGTAGAGCCGTTCCTCCTCGCTCTGGGAGAACCCCGCGGCGGCTTCGAGCAGTTCTTGCTCCTCGATCAGGGCAAGGTAATCCCGACCCGCGGGCAGGGCGGCCAGGTGCTCCTCCAGGCGGCCGTCGGTAAAGGCGCCGGCCAGCCCCAGCGTCGGGGCCACGGTCTCCAGACTGTCGGTCAGCGACCTCAACCGGTTGCGCACCTGGGTCGCGCGATCCGCGGCCTGGCCTTGCATGGCCGAGGCTAAGATTTCCGGCAAACGTTGGCCGAAGAACGCCTTCACCTCCTCGCGGCGGTACTTGAGGATGCGGTAAAAGCCGAAGTCCAGGTCTGCGAGGTCGACCTTCAGCAGGTCCTTGTAAAGCAGGGTCAGGAACTTGTCCTTGCTGGATTCCATAAGTGGGCGAAACCGTGTGGGCTGGTCTGGATTGGATTGGGGCTGGCGGGAAGGATACCGGAACCGGTCAAACGTGTGTGTGGCGCCTTCCTGGGACGCCTGGGGAAGGGCACCGCGTGATGATGATTGAAGCGCCTGAAGGCTGGCGGCAGTTCGCGCCCCGGCTCCCGCGAACGCTCTGCCCTGGTTTCAATGATCATCAAACTAAGCTCGGCCTGGCGCAGCCAGATAGGCCAGCGTCTGCATCTCAAGCAGGCGGCTTTGTACCCGTTCAAAGGGGAAATCAATGAGCCCGCCCGGATATAAATCCGCGATCGGCGCTTCAGCGGCCGTCACCAGCTTGACCCGACGATCGTAGAACTCGTCGATCAGGTGCACGAAACGCCTGGCGGCCGCCTCGTGCCTGGGACCAAGCACCGGCAGACCCGAAATCAGTACGGTGTGAAATAGTTTTGCGATTTCAATGTAATCAGCAACCGAGCGCGGTGTTGCGCAAAGGTCCTGAAACCTGAACCAGGCAACATCGGGACCTACCCGACGCACCGGGAAGCTCCGGCCGTTGACACTGAAATCCTGATCGAGCGTCCCATGCCCGCCGGTCAGATGATCAAAGTGCTCCGCCAGTCTGACCTCGCCCTCGCCGCCGACGAAGTAGACCCCGCCCTGCGTCAACTCCCGTAACCGATAATCGACGGGGCCGTTCAGCTCAAAAACCTGCGTGTGGGCTTTCAGCAGCTCGATCGCGGGCAAAAACAACTGCCGCTGCAATCCGTTGCGATAGAGGGCATCCGGCTTGGTGTTTGACGTCGCCACCAAGGTGACACCGCGCGCGAACAGCGCGCGCAACAGCCGATGCAGGATCATGGCATCGGCGATGTCAGTCACCACGAACTCATCCAGACATAAGATCCGCACCGTGCACCGCCACTGATCGGCGATCACCTCCAGCGGGTCGGGCTGGCTCGGCAGCCGGGACATCGCATCGTGAACATCGCGCATAAAGTGGTGAAAATGGATCCGGCGTGCCCCGGCGACTCCCAAGGACCCACAAAACCAGTCCATCAGGTAGGTCTTGCCGCGCCCGACTCCACCCCATAGATAGAGTCCGGGGATCGGGGGCTTGCCGGGGGCCGGCCGTGCGATCAAGCGGTCCAGGAGGCCACGCCGCGGCACTGCCTCGGGGGCAACAGCCAAGCGAACCTTGAGGTCATGCAGTAACTGGAACGCCTCCTGCTGCACCTCGTCCAAGGGATGGAACCCATCACTATTGCAGGGAAGAAAAGAGATCGGCATGGCTGGATGACCCGCGGATTTGTTATCGGACACACTAGTGACAAGCACCGCACTTTGAAATATGGTACGCAGCCTGTCGCGCCGAATTCAGCGCCCACACATCCTTAAGAGTACCCTGCGGATGCTCAATAAACTCAAGCGTCTCACAACATCCCTCTTGCCCATCGACGAAAATCGGCGGGGCGACTGCAACCGCTGCGGCGCCTGCTGCAAACTTCCCTATCCTTGTCCGTTCCTGCGCTTCGACGACCAGGGGCTGAGCAGTTGTGCCGTCTATCACGTCCGACCGCCGAGTTGCCGGAAATACCCTCGGACAGCATCCGAGAATTTAACGCAAGAACAGTGCGGTTATTATTTCGTCACGGCTGAGAACCGCGACCAGAACCTGCCCCGGCTCGAACCTGCGGCGAGCCCTCAGTGAGTCCCGGCGCCGCCAGGCGAAGCCGGGCCGGGCGTCCATGAATCGCAGTCCATGCCCGCGCCCCAGGCGATCGATGGCACGGCCGTCGCCGCGTGGCGTGGACTGTCACGAGCCGCCCCGGTTCCCGGCTCATAGTCTCGCGAACCAGCTTGCCAATCTGGAAACGCCGAGCGGCAAAGGTCGACCGGCAGGCAATGCACCCGCAGCGCGACGTCGATTCCCCGTCACACGCAGGGGAATGCCTGGCGGCTTCTCGATCGTCGGTACCCCATCGCGTGCGTAGCGGCGGGTCAAGCCGGCAAGCCCGATCGTGATCGCGATCAGCATGTAATAATAATCGAACATTGAGAGCCCCAAGAATAGCCCGCTCGTCGCGTAGCCGATGAGGCTCACGTAAGTCATTGATGCCAGATCGCGCATCCAACTCAAAGCCGCGTGCGGCTTGGCGAAGCGTATCACCCGGTTCAAGGTGACCAGCGCGCCGAGCCCAATGGCCAGAAAGGTGAAAAGGCCAACGAATCCATGCTCGCCCAAGGCCTCGAAGTAGATGCTGTGCACATCAAGCACATTCTGACGGTTCGGCGCATAGAGCGCATACGTCTGCCGGTTGAACATATTAGCGCCGCCGCCCACCAGCGGGTGATCGAGTGCCACGTACCACGCCGTCCACCACGCATTGATTCGACCTTGCGCCGATGCGTCCGCTTGGTAAGTCTGGATCGAGTCCATACGGCTAAACCATATCTCCGGCATCGTCATCAGCGCCAGCGGAAAGGCCAACGCGAGCAATAATAGCAAACCCGCCTTGTTGCTGCTCTTCATCGCCAGATAGACCGTCATGGCGATCATACCAACCAGCGCACCGCGCGATTGCGTGCCGAAAATCGCCACCAGGGTCAGCACTATCATTGTCAGCATCCCGAACCTGATCCACCGACTCTCGCTGACCAACTGGAGATACCGTATCATCGGGACCGTCATCACCAGCGCGAGCCCGATCTCGTTGTTGCCGGAAATAAAGCTGCCTGGCGGACCATTGACGTGGTTTACCCCACCGCCGAGCAGTGTGAAGATACCGCCCTTCACCCCATAGAAACCCAATGACAGCACAATGACCCAAACCAGCGCATCGATGCGCTCCCGCGTCGTCAGGAGGGTGATCATCAGGAACGTCAGAAGCAGGATCTTCCAGGTTCTGTCCCATTCCGCCCAAGCGGCCGCTGGATAAAAAGCCGTCACGGTGGTGACGAACCACCAGAACCACCAAAATGCCAGCAGCCAGGTCAAGGGCACAGCGGGCAGTCGCTTCACCTCCCGGGAGATCAGCAACGACAGCATGAGCGTCACCGCGACCATCTGCGCGAAGGGCATTTCGGTCGCAAAACCCCAGCCCAAACGATGGGGATTCATCAGACTGAGCCAGCTCCAGACCAGAATCCCGAAGAATGGTTTACGCAGGATCAGGGGTAGACAGGCGAATAGCACCAGCGCAACAATATAGTCGCGCATCAGACCACACCCACTTTGCTGAGCACGTAACGAAATTTTCCGGAATGCTCCGCCGGAATCCCGTCAACGACCTCGACTTCAATCCGCACCTCGGATCCGAGACGACATTTCAGCCCGGCAACGATGGCATCGGCCCCTGCCGGAGAGTAAGCCGCGCCCGCCTCGAGCAGCACCCGGGTTCGCATCAGACTCTCCTGGATGATCTGAAAACGCTCGATGCCGCTGACATCGCGGATCACATAGATCAACGCCAATCCGTGCATCACCGTGCCGTCTTGCGCCACCACGAAGTCCGTAGCCCGCCCCTGAACCTCACGCAAGACCGGCAATCCACGACCGCAGGGACAATCCGGCGGACCCAAGACTCCAATATCGCCGGTCCGATAGCGGATGAAAGGGAAGTCTCCGGTGGCAAAGTGGGTGACCACGATCTCGCCCGCCTGACCCTCGGGCAGTACCCGACCCTGCGGATCCACGATCTCCACCAGCAGGTCTTCCGCGGTAATGTGCAAGCCGCCCCGCGGACACTGATGCGCAATGAACCCCGCGTCGCGAGCACCATAGCCATTGGCAACCGGGCAGCCAAAGGTCCGCTCGATCGCCGCGCGCTGATCCTCATAGAGGCGTTCGGCGGTCACAAAGGCGACCTGGATGCCCAGATCGTCCATCCGCTGACCGTTGCTTCGGGCGTACCGCGCGATCAGGGCGAGCGACGAGGGATAGCCAAATAGCATCCGCGGACGACGGCTGCGAATCGCTCGAATGAAATGATCCAGATTCCCGGTCGACATCGAGAAAGCGGGGAGCAGGCGTGTACGCAACAGCCGATCCCGCCATTCGCGTACCCGATCTTGTGCGGACAATTCGAGTGGCGAACCCCAGATAACGATTTCCGGATCACCGATATCCACCCCCCACCAACGGGTCGCGCGCCATTTGGCCGCGACGTCATGACTGATGCGTTCGCGACCGACGAGAAAGCTCAGCGGCTCGCCGGAAGATCCACCCGTATTGAGGCGGGTCAGACGACCGGCATCCCGCGCTTTGAGCGCCTCACTCTGGGCACGGATGTCCGGCTTGGTGAGAAAAGGCAAGGCGTCGATGCCCGCCAGCGTGGTGATACTGTCGGGGGTGATACCGCGCGCGGCCATGATGCGACGATAATACGGCACCTGGCGATAGGCGCGTTCAAGCAGCAGGCGTAATCGATGCAGCCTGACTGCCGCGAGTTGCTCCGGCCCCCACCATTGGCTTGCTTCAAGCCCGATGCGCACGGCGACACTGTCATGGCCCTTCATTCGCTCATGCAGCGGGAATAGAAACCTGCTGACAGTACCTGTGTAGAAATCCGCCAACGCGTCACTCCCGAGTGAAGATTGCACCATCCGGGCACCGACGTCGCCGGCGACCCCAGCCAGGCACCATGAACCCTCAGGCAATAGCGGCGGCTGGAGTCAGCCGTCCGTAAACGGCTCGATAGCGTCCCGCAATCAGGTGCCACTGACGCTCGGACTCCACGTACGCTCGTGCCCGCCGACGCTGCGCATCCCACTGATCGCGTCGAGCGAAGAGTTGCGGTATCGCGCTGACCAGGGCGTCAATACTGCCCGCACGGAATAGCGAGCCGGTCTCCCCATCGCGTATCAGCTCACGATGACCGCCGACGTCCGACGCCATGACCAGTTTGCCCTGAGCCATCGCCTCCAGCGGCTTCAGCGGCGTCACCAGTTCGGTCAAACGCATCGGCATCCGTGGATACAGAACGCAATCGACCAAACTGTAATAGCGATGGACTTGTGCATGCGCCACCCGCCCCGCAAAGATCAGATGCCGCGCCACGCCGAGTTCACTCCCCAAACGCATCAAATCGGCCTCCTGCGGCCCCCCGCCGACCAGCAGCAGTCGGACCTGGGGAAACTCGGCAATGATTCGCGGCAAGGCACGCACGGCCAGGGATAGCCCTTCGTACGCATAGAACGAGCCGAGATAACCGAGCACGGTCGTCGTGCCGATTGCCAACTCGGCAGCCAACGCCTCGTCCCGGGGCAGTCCGTACTGAAAATGAGCCAAATCCACGGCATTTGGAATCACCGTCACCTTCGATGCGGCGATGCCGCGCGCGACGATATCCGTGTGCAGACCGTCGCAAATACAAGTGACCGCGTCACACCGACGAAAGACCCAAGTCTCCAGATGCCTGGACGACCGATAACGCAACCCCCACTCCCTACTCGTGCCATGATCCGCCGCAGCATCCTCCCAAAAGGCGCGACACTCGTACACAACAGGTAAACGATTGCGGCGACCGGCACGGATGGCAGCAATGCCATTCAGACTTGGCGAGTGTGCGTGCAAGAGATCTGGGCGTTCCACCGCGATCACTTCCATGAGTCGCCGTTCCAGCCCGCTGACAATGGCCCACTGGTTCAACACCGGCACGCTGGACGCCGCCGAGGTGCCGAGGGCGGTACGATAGAAACGCAGACCATCCACTTCCTCGACCACTGACTGAGAACCCCGATGCTTGGCCGAGGTCACCTGTACCGTCTCCCAGCCAAGCGCCCGCTGCTGCTCCAGAATCGCCCGGGTGCGAAAAGCGTAACCGCTATGCAGTGGGATCGAATGATCCAGGATGTGCAGAATCTTCACGCCGCGTCATCCCCCGCAACACGGCCTTGACCCTCAGCGATCCGGCGCAAAAGGACCTCGAACATCAGTCGGATCGACCCTAGGCCCCAGCACCTCGTCGTACAATGATAAGTATGCAGCAACACAAGATCCCCAATCAAATCGTTGCACCACCTCAGCGCGGGCCGCCGCGCCACAGCGTATGCGACGCGCTTCATCCGTCATGAAATCATACATCGCAGACGCCAATGCCCCAGCATCCCCAGCGGACACCAAGGCGCCGGTTCGGCCCTGCGTCACCAGTTCAGGATTGCCGCCAACTCGTGTCGCAATGACGGGAAGCCCGGTGGCCATGGCCTCCAGGATCGTATTCGAAATTCCCTCACCGAGCGACGGCAACACGAACAGATCAAACAGCCGCATCAAATCAGCAACGTCGCTACGGTCGCCGGTGAACCAAACCACGTGGGATACACCACAGGCCGCCGCTTGCTGCTCCAACTCATGACGCAGCTCCCCTTCTCCGACCATGACCAGACGCAAACGCGACGCCAAGTCCCGGCTCCGACCAACCAAGGCGGCGAACGCGAAGAGCAGGGTCCGCTGATCCTTGACTGCGGCCAGTCGCCCGACGGTCCCAATCACCAGCGCCCCATCCGTCAGGAACCCCGGCGGTCCCAGGTCGATGCGTGCCCCCACCGTAGGTGAAAACAGGTCGGTGTCCACACCGTTGTAAATCTGCCTGATGCGCACCGGCGGAACCCTGACCCTGGACTCAAGCCAGTCTGCGAGATCTTTACTGACCGCGATGTAACGCTGGACGAGCGGCCGAATGACCCGACGCAGCACATTGTACTTGCGGTTCTTGCCTTCAAGATCGAAGACGTCGCGGCCGTGTTCCCCGTGAACACGCTTGACACCGCGCAAGAAGAATGCGGGGATCTGCGCCTCGAGCGTGGCGAGATTCCGCGTGTGGACGATTGCCGGGCGTAAGGCCCGGAGCGCCGACCAGAGGCGAAAATACACAAGAAAGTTGTGCCCCGCGGGGCACCGCAGCGCGACGATCGGCACATCATGCACCATCCGCGACGCGAACACCCCCGCGTCGGTAAGACAGACGATCGCATGCCGATAGCGGTCAAGAGGGGTTCGGTTGATGATGTTCACGAGTCCATTCTCCAGCCCACCAGTGCCGAAACCATACACAACGTGAACAATCCGCGGTGACTTGAAGCCACCCTCAATCATGGCGGCACCGTGATCGCACGCGCAATCTCCGCCTCCAGCGACGGCAACATCACCGCCAGAAATCCCTCGAGCACCACGACCGCCTCGTCCTCACTGACGCCATAAGGTGCCGCCACGGCGATCAAGGTCCCGGCACGCTCCCCTCCCCACAGCCGATCGGCCGCCTCGACCAGCTTGGCACGATAGGGACTGCTGGTGCTTACATCACCAATTCGATACCAGTTCCACACCAGCAGACGATCGCCATCGTGATGCGACGCGATACGGCTTTGATTTACAGTGAACGGCCCGTTCGGAAGGCGAATCGTCCGTGTCGATATCTCCTTGTCGCTCCACTGCTGATCCCGTGTCGAGACCATTTGATTAGCAGAGCTCACCAACTCTGCGCCTTGCCGCTGGGACCGAAAGACACCGAGATAGACACCGACCGTCCCAGAGAATCCACGATAAAAAACATAGATGTCACCGTCGGGAGCCACGACGCGCGGGCGCCATGACCAGAACCCCTCCGACGCCTCCTGCCAATCGCCAACGGCCGCCGGCACCTGTAAGGCGACCGCCATCGCAGAGTGATCCGAGACCCGCTCCAATCCCCACATCAGACTTGGCCAGACTCCCGCGGCCAACAGCACGGCGACTGCCACGCTACCAACGCCACGCCCGCCACCCCCGCCTTTCAGTCCCGCGGCAACCTCACCCACTGGATCACGCCACATCGATCCAAACCAGAACATCATGGTAATGACGATTCCGAAGAGCACCCAACCATAGATCAGGTGATCGACACCCGTTGCCAGTTTCATATTGCTCAGGTGCCCGATCATCACGATCAGGTAGGCACGCAGCCCATTGGCGAACACCGGAACGACCACAGAGAACAACACAAACACCAGACGCTTCCACAGAAACCTGAAGTTCAGATAGGCGAACAAGATCCCGAGGGTGACCGACGCCAGCAGGTAACGAACCCCACTACACTCCTCGACGATTGACCAATCACCGCTCGGCAGAGAGAAAAAGGTCCCGTCGCGATACACCGGTATCCCCGTAAGCCGTAGCAGACCAACCGTGAAATCAGCCGTAAAGTTCATCAGTGGATACGTGAGCGATTCGCCCACCGGAACGGCCAGCAGCAGAAATCCGAGCGGGAAAGCCAGAAAGCGCGTGACCGGCGTGCCCACCATCGACCAGATGGCAAGGATCAACAGGCAAATCAATCCATATTGTTGCAGCACCAGTACATCCGTCACGCTTCCAAGGAGCCACACACCGCCAACCGGAAGCATCAGCAGCGTTGGCACCAACGTCGGCCGCGGTAACGAGCCGGCGAGACCCGCCCGTTTCTCCCATATCAGCCACAGGCTGATGGGAAGGACAATGGCGCCGTGAGCATAGGTGTCCGATTGCAGCCAGATCGACACCAGCGACCACAAGGTCGGAAAGAACAGCCAGAGGAGTACGAGAACGACGATGGCCAGCCCCGGCAACACGGCTGACCAACTGACACGGTGTAAAACGGCATTCCTGCTTTCAGCTTCCATAAAGTCTCTACTCCTCGCACACCCGAACGACAAGCGTATGGCTAGCCGCCGGATCAAGAACGCATCCGCAGGAACAGATCGGCATGACGGTCACGTCAGTGCTCTCCGAAAATCAACGAGACCATCTTCTTCGCCGACTCCGCCCAGCCATAATGCGCTTCAACAAGACGTCGTGCAGCAGGACCATGATGGGGTGCGCACCCGCTCAACACTGCCACGATTGCACGCGCGTAGGCTGCCGGCTCGTCCGCAACCACTAAGTCGCGCCCCGGAACCGCCGCGATCCCCTCGAGCCCCTTGGACGTCACCACGACGGGGCGCCCCATTGCCATCCCCTCCAACACCTTGTTCTGAACACCGCGTGCGATCCGCATCGGCGCAACGACCGCTGCGGCGTGTTGCAGATAGGGCCGAACATCGGCAACCCGTCCAGTCACCCGGATATCCTCGCCACGCAACCTCAGGACCTCCCGCGTCGGTTTCGCACCGACGATGACAAAAAGCGCTCGCGGTCTTTTCGCCTTGACTCTGGGCCAGACCTCACGCACAAACCACAGCACCGCGTCAACGTTCGTCCAGTAATCCATGACCCCCGTAAACACCACCGGCTCACTCGCCACCGGATAAGGCGACACGCGCTGCACCGAAGCATCAAAATAGGACGTATCGACCCCATTTCTGATCGCCTTTACCCGCTCGCCAACATCGCCGACCCCACTACGAAAAAGACCGGCCTCATGCTCCGACACAAACACGCTCGCATCGAATACATGCGCCAACCGTGCCTCCGCTTCGGCCAATCGTTTCGCCTCACGCCGAAAGATCAGTGCCGCCGGCCAGCGCTTACGGTGGGCGTACTGACGCCATTTATCGGAATCAACATCCACGAAATCGATGACGCGCCGCACGGAAGACCAACTGCTATTCTCCGCATACTGGCCCATCGCCGACGAAAATACCAACACGTGTTCTATTCCGTGCGACACGCGACATGCCAGCGCCCAGCGCCGCATACGTGCATCCCGGTAATAGGGGATCGTCAACGCGGTGCCGCTGAGAAAACCACTCATGCTCCTGAACGTCGCGCCGTTTCGGGCCAACGGTAGAAACAGTGATGACGCACAACGCTCCCGCAACTGCGCAACATGCGCCCAATCTGCCGGGTCATCGATGAACGCGCCAAGATGCACGTGAAAATGCTGAAGCAGCTCCTGAAGCCAACGGTACGAGCGGACCTTGTCACCTTTATCCGGCGGATAGGGAATGCGATGACAAAGAAACAACAGGTGGGGGAAGCGCTGTCCCATGTTACTGCGCCAGCCCTGACTAACCAAGATGCCGCGCGAGCATCGGACCGACCGTGTTGGCGATCGATAACGGCAACCACTTCCAGGCTGCGATCAACAGTCGATAACGCGGATTCATCGGATTATTTTCCGGGATGACACGGGATCTGACCAGATAATACTCGTAGTGCAGTGGTTGCGGGACGAAACCCCAGTTCTTCTTGAAATGATAAGGCCCGGTGCCAACCTTGCTGCGGCCGTAATCGAACATCCGGACACCTCGCGCCGCAGCGCGTCTCATCAGATCCCAGTACATGAAGTCATTGCCTTTGAGTGGCCGTGCAGCAAGCCGGCTGCCGCCGTAATAGGGAAGCACTTCGTCGCGAAAGTAAAAGCTCAGCACAGCAGCGACATCCCGGCCTGAAGCCGCGACGACCGACAGTTCCGTATCGCTGTGAAACTCGTCGATCAGCACGGCGAAAAACCTCTTGGAATATACCGGCGTACCGAGATTGCGAACACTCTCCGAATAAATCCGGTAAAATCGATCCAGGTCATTCGTCACGCGTGCCGACAGTCCGGCATTGATCGCCTGGCGCACCATCGCGCGCTGCTTGCGCGGAATTGACTTGAAGTTATCCGCATCGCCTTCGCTGATCGGCCGCCGAAACGTCACGTACAGGTTCTGCGTGGGCCACTCAGGACAGACCGCTTCGCGGTTACGCATCTCCAGAACGTCAACACCCAGCCGCCTCGCCAAGCGCGTTGACTCCAGGATGAGCGCCTGCCTTGCTTCCTCACTCACAGCCGCCACCCCACCATAGACACAACAGGGTGTCGAAATAAGTGCATGCCCGAAGAGCCGACTACGCACTTCGGCCAACGGTAAGATGCCCTCGATTTCCCCGTTGCGTTCAGCCAACAAATACCGGCAGCGCTGGCCAAGCCCTTCGGTGATGACCCGCGACCAACCGGACCGATGGAAAAACGTTGCCTGCGCGCAATGTGCTACAAACGCGTCCCAGCGCGCATGATCGGACGCCAGATACCGCCTCACCCGCAGCCCGGTGTCGACGCTCGCGTCGATCGACTTCTCAAACACTACCCGAAATCCGGCACGGTCAGGAAGATCTCATCCATCCGGCCCCAGTAGAAGTCCCGCAGCAGGGATCCGACGCGACCTTCCATACGATGCAGATTCAAGTAATGTCGCAACCGCGTCTTCGCTCCTAGATCCTGCTGCCGTGGTTGATCCGGATCGATCTCCCAGGGGTGAAAATAAAAAACGCAGCTCTGCCGGTCGAGACGATTGACTCGCCGCATCGCCCAACGCGAAAAGACATAAGGAAATAATCGAAAATAGCCACCGCCGCCACATGGCAGCTTTTGGCCACCGACGTCCAGCGTCGTTATCGGAATCTCCAGAAACGACGAATCACTACGCGGGTTGAATTGAAACCGTGGTCCACCGGGCATCCCGTAGATGTCGTGACGAATCGGATAGATGCTTGAAGAATAGCGGTATCCCGCTTCGTCCAAGACGTTCAAGGCCCAGAGGTTGCGCTCGCCGATCGAGTAACTCGCGGCACGATAGCCCAGCACCGGGCATCCACCGGTATCCTCCAGAACAGATTTGGCACGGGTCACATCCGCGCGAAACTCCGACCGACTTTGCTCAGTCACCCGGACGTGCTCCCAACCATGGCTGGCAAGTTCATGTCCCTCGGAGACGATACGCCTGACCATCGCTGGATAGCGTGCCGCGATCCAGCCGAGCGTAAAAAAAGTACCCTTCACGTGATGCTGCGAAAAAAGCCCGAGAATACGATCAACACAAGCTTCGACACGGTGCGGCATCCGATCCCAGTGCGCTCGACTGACATGCCGCTCAAAAGCGGTCACCTGAAAGTAATCTTCCACATCGACTGTCATCGCATTAACGTGGGCCAGAGTATCGATGCCTTCTCGATCCGCCACGGGGATGAGCCGCGCCGAAACCGCATCAAACGCAAGATCGCGATCAATCCAGGTCATCGTAGCCATCAAGGTCAAGTTGCAACAAGACCGCCTTACGCAGGAGCTTGCGCTCCCGCGTGACGATCGCACGCATCCGCGCAACCTCCTCTTCCAAGGCCAGCAACCGAGCCGACAGATCGTCCGCGTCGCACGACTGCAAGGACCCATTGCTCCCGGAGCTTGGACTGGCCGGAGCGTTGCCATCAGAGACACTTCCGACTCCAACTGACCACCCGATCTCCTGCCGCAGCTCGTTAGCGACGACGCGGACATCGTCCGCACTCAGATCAAGCTTGTTTTCGATGAACCCATAGAGCAACAAACGATCACATAATGTGTTTATGCGCCGCGGCACGCCGTTTGCTTCTATGTGAATCAAAGAAAACACATCTGACGTAAACGTTGGCTTGCCGGACCACCCGACACAGTTCAGACGAAATTCGATGTACGCTTGAGTCTCCTCACCGGATAGTGGATCAAGATGATAAGCGGCAATAATCCGCTGCCTGAGTTGCTCCAGGCTCGGCAGTTGCAGCGTCCTGCGCAGATTATCTTGCCCCAACAGGAAGTTCTGGAAAAGCGAGCGCCCCTCGATCTGGAAATTCGCGAGCATCCTCAATTCTTCAAGCGATCTTGCGGGAAGATTTTGCGCCTCATCGACAACCAATAAAACGCGACGACCCTCGGCGAATCGCGCTCTCGCGACCTGCTCGAGGTGATGCAGCAAAGTGGCCTTGTTGAACCCGTCATGCGCTAAACCGAAGGACGCGCACACCATACGAAGCATATCCTCGGGCTCCACTTGGGTTGTTATCAACTGGGCGGCCATCACATGGGATGTGTCGAGTTCGCCGAACAACGCCTGCAATAGCATTGTTTTCCCTGTTCCTATACCGCCGGTAATGACGACGAAGCCCTCACCTTGCTCCAATCCGTAGCGCAGGTAGGCCAAGGCCCGGTGGTGACCCCGGCTGTCGAAAAAGAAGCGCTGATCGGGTGTCAATTGGAACGGCTTACCGGAGAGGTGATAGAATTCTTCGTACATTCCGTTTCACAAACCCCAATTCATGGTCAACCATAACCCATTCTCGTCAAAACTCTGGGTTGCGGTGTCGGAGCTTCGCTGATTATAGAAATAACGAATGCTTCCGGATACCCTGCGGTTCACCTGATAACTAAGCGCACCCCAGATTTTAAATTGATCAAAATCGACCGCGCCGACAGCGAATTGACTATATAGCCAGTATTGCGCGCCGACTTCCCCTCGGGTTCGTCGCGACAAAGCACGATTGAAAAGGAGACTACCCTGCAGATCATCCACTTGGATGCCTGAACGCTGATAGTCCCAGCGATTTTGATTGACCGAGAAATAGCCGGTAGTCCGACCTATCCGGTGCGCGATACTGGCCAGCGACTGATACTGCAAAAAGACACCAGCGACGAGCGGCGGGTTCGAAACCGAGCCCGCTAAGGTCTGTTCGGAAGTCGGACTGATGATCGGCTCCCCGAAAGCGTCCTCAAAATAGACGACGGGGGTATCGAGCAAGGCCGTACGGGCATTCGACACCACGACTTCATAGCTCATCGTGACCACGGTTTTCTTGCGCCGGTAGTTGATACTGGCAAAATAGTCCGCGCCGAAGTACCGCCAGCCATAGCCAAGACCGATTGATGTATTCCGGGACGGCGACCAGTACGGCGTGACCCGCCAGCGCCATCCGCCAGGTTCGGACAGGGACTCGTACTGGCCCCACTCATATCCGACGAGACCTTGGATGTTCCACTTCGCGCTGACCGGGTAAGTGACGGTTCCCCTGACATTGGAGATTCCATCGGTGTCGTTGTAGTTGTCGTTGTCGTTGTCGTTGTCTCTACTGAAGATATTGCTGAATGCTGCAACATCCCACGGGGCACGTGAAAAATAGTCCCCGCTCGCGATCGTTAAGTTACTCTGCGAGCCCGTGGAACCCGCGTTCCGCGCACCTTCGGCAGTCTTCGCGGCAAACACGTAGTTGAGTCCCGGCGCGAACCGCACGGTCGCGACATTCGCCCGCAACAATGGAAACTGAATAACCGGCGCCACCGAAATTGAAGCGGTCTGAGCGAAGGCATCGGGATTCCCGAACGCGTCGAATCCAGTGCTCTGCACGGTCGGATCGACCAAGTTCTGATTTGCGTTCGCCGACAACTGCAATGCAAAATATTCCTTGACGAGGTCGATGCTCGCATTGGCCTGCAGCACGTGAAATACACGATTCAGATCAGAATTGTCACCGGAATAAAACAGCGCGCTGGGACCATAATACCAGCGATAGGATGACCGGCTGCCGCTGCGACCACCCGTGATATTTGGCGTCAACTGAAAGATCATCGCCGGCTCCGGGCGCTGCGCCGTAAGGAAAAGATTATCGGTAAAAACCAGCCGTGACAACACACCGGCCGAGGCGACGATCGGCTCGGCCTTGATGTTCCGCGCACTCAGGATCGCCAAAACAAGCACGACCCTAAGCAACGAGGACGCGCTAAGAAACCGCCTCGCCGAACACCCCTGATAACGGTTCAGTAACAAGGTGAACATGACTTTTCTTTCAAGCGGCTGAGTTTGCTTGTATTTCGTTAGTCGCTGCGGATACCCTGTTGTTCAACTGTCACTTGACTAGGTCTGCACGTTGTCGGCATCGCCGTAAGCACCATAACCGTAGCCATATCCGTAGCCGTATCCGTACTGATTGGAGAACAGGCTGGCCTTGCATTTGTTGAGAATGAGAAAGATATTCTCCGTGGTTTCGAAATGCGCGAGCGTTTCTTTGACCACGCCCTGGGCAGTGCTGTCATGCTCCACGACAATCACGACCTGCCCCATCAATGACGCCAGAACGCTTGCTTCGGTTGTTTCCAGGACCGGTGGGGAATCGAATAAAACAATACGGTCCGGATAGCGCGATGCGACTTCCGAAAGCAGTCGACGCATGCTTCCGCTGGCAAGCAACTCGGTTGAGCGTTTATGCGCTGTTCCTGCTGGAAGCACGGTCAACTTGGGAATGTCGGTCTTCAGGAGCATCTGCGAAAGATCGATCGTTTCATCGACAAGGCGGTCGATCAAGCCTGGTCGCTCGCGAACATCCAGGCGCAGTGAAAGCCCCGGCCTGGCGACATCTGCGTCAATCAGCAGCACCGTGCTGTCCATCTCCATGGTAATGGAAATAGCCAGGTTCAGGGAGGTAAACGTCTTGCCTTCACCTTGAACGGAACTGGTGACCATGATCAGGTTTGGATAGTTGACACCATCCCGCGTCTTCTCGAATGCATTCACGAGCAGGGGACGCTTGATAATACGGAACTCCTCGGCCGTTCGGGAGCGCCCGCCGTCCGGCGATAGCAGGAAGCCCTGATCGAGACTGGTCAGAGAAATATCGGGATTGACCACTGTGCTCGGCGGTATATGGACTTTGATCTGCGCCGCGGGCGATTCTGGATTGGCATCCACAACCTCGCGGGTGGTCGCGTTGCGGCCGTCGGCAACAAGCACATCCGGCGAGAGCACTTGACGTGTCGCGGACAGTCGCTCGCTGGCGCGTTCAATTGTGTTCATCTGAATCTCGTGACGTCGTCAGTCCGCAACAGGCGGAACATCGCGGCACGAACCAAAATGAGCAGACTGTAAATGAACCACCCTTTGCTCATGCTTTCTCGGAACCTCATTGAATTGACCTAGAAAGGCAATCGTGACAGGATGTCGATGCGCCAGTGAAATAGAGCCAGCACCCCGGCAAAGGCGAGAACCAGACCGGACAACGTGGTACCGAAGACGATATTTTCCCAGAGCCTCTTGCGGCGCTCCGCGGCGGTCCATACCATGTTCAGACTGCCGAGCACCTGTAATCCGGTGGCTTCGGACAACTGCCTACGGTCACTAAACACAGGCCACAGCATTGCAAGAAAATATGCCAGGACAATCCCGGCAGCGGTCGCTCCGGCGAACACCCCTGAGGCGATCAGCACCCGGTCTGGATCACTGGGTTCACTGGGGACCTTTGGAGGGTCGAGGGTCCGGAATTTCACGGTGTCCACGCTTGTGTCGACCTCGCGTGTGAGGCGCGCTTTTTCGATCCGCTCCAGGAGTTGACCGTGGTTGGATTTCAGGATCGCATAGTCACGATTCAACTGTTGCTGCTCTGATTCCACCTGAAGCACTTGGTCGACAGAGGCCTGATACTGTTCAATCTCCGCCTTCAGACTCTCGACGAGTGCCTGCTGGGACGCGATATCGGATTCTGCGTCCGAGAGCCGCAGCCGCAGTTGCTGGTAGATGGGATTACCCGACAGTGATTTCACGACCGTATTCTGGTCCTGCTTCGACATAAACAGCGCTTTTTCGGTCTCCCGCTGGACGCTGAGCCGTTCAAGCGCTGCCTTCATGGCGACGATGCCGGGATGGACGTCGGTGTAGCGCAGCAGGGATTCATCCAACTGCTTCTGCATCTCGCGAATACGCTGGTCGAAATCCGCCAGATGGATCTTCAGTTCGTCATTGATGTACTGCGCGTAATCTGCGCTCTCGGCCCCCTCATCCTCGACGATCGCAAGCTGATCGCCCAGTTGATCCCGACGGCGCGTGGCGGAACTGACAGCGTCTTGCGCGCGCTTGAGGGAGGCGCGCGCGGCCTGCAGCCGGGTATAGTAAGATCCGCGATCGGAGAGGATGTCGAGATTGCGCATTCTGAACTCTTTCATCTTGCGCTCACCATCGACCAAGCGCCGCTCGTAATCTTTCGCTTCGCGCTGCAGAAAGCGCTCGGCGGAATCCTGATCCTGGCGCGACGAGCCGAGGTTGGACTCGACGAAGATCGTGAGCATCGACTGTACGACCCGTTTGGCGAGGTTGGGCGTGCGGTCCTCGAATGAAATAGTATAGATATTGTCGCCCTGACGCGCCAGACTGACCCGCTCTTTTAATTCCTTTACCAAATCGTCCATCTGCTGCGGCGTCTTCGCGCGCAGATCCATGTCGGTCATCCGCGCGAGTTTTTCCATGTTGTCCCGACTGAACAGTACATTGGTCATCATGGTCACGCGACGGCTGTCACTGGTCTGAATTGCCAGGCCGCTCAGCAGCGGCGTCAACACGGAGTCGGTATCGACATAGACACGCGCCTGTGCGACGAATTCGTCAGGTAGGCTCGCGGTATAGAACCAGCCGATCGGGCTGGCAATCAGCGCCACGGCAAGGGCAGACCAACGGTGGCGCCAGACACCGGAAAGATATTGAATCGCGAGACGCAGCAAGTCTTGCATGGGGAGAATGTGCAGGCGCGCTGCAAACTAGAACCAGGACTCGGGAATAATGAGAATGTCGCCGGGCTGCATGTCGACATTTGCCGAAAGATCCGCTGCTTTCGTCAGGTCATCCAAGCGTACCGTGTAATGCTTTTTTTCGCCCTTTTCGAACCGCATCAGAACCGCCCGATTGCCGGCCGCAAACTGGGTTGTTCCGCCGACTTTGATCATGAGGTCAAGCAAGGTCATGCCGTCGATATAGCGCAATGCCTTGGGATGCGTCGCCTCGCCTAATACACGGATTTGCTCAGGAAAAATCCCCTGGAACCCCTGCACGATGACGGTAACCAGGGGGTCGCGCAGATAAACCGACAGCGCCGCCTCCAGGTCGCGGGCAAGCTCGGTAGGCGTCTTGCCGGAGGCCGGAATATCTTCCAGCAGAGGCGCGGAAATGAAACCATCAGGCCGCACCGGCACGGTCGTACTGACTTCAGGGTACCGCCACACGAAGATCTGCACCGAATCCCCGGGGCCGATCTTGTATTTACTGGCCGACCGAAGTTCGTAAGTCGCCTCCGGCGGCGATGGGAATTTCGGGGTAGAGCAACCGACCAGGAAGGACGCCAGCAACGCGCTCAGGAGAATGTCACAATGCCGCACTCGTGTGTTGCTCCCTACGATTAAGCCGATTAGGCCCGTCGTTGATCGCCGCGTTTCATCACTGAGAGTGAATCCTCACCGGATTATCGCACAGGGGAACCCGTCCGACACCGATTCTCGATCGCGACCGTCGCCCGCGCTCATGCGCCGCTGTAGACCGTCGCGTGGAGGCGGTCCAGTGCGGCCAGATTGACATAGTTCGACCCGCCCAAGTCGCCGCGCCGGACGACCGCGGCGGCGTCCGGCCCGCCGAGACTCTCCACCACCAGCGGGGCGGCGTCGAAAGACTGATTCTCAGTGTAGGCGTTGATGGTCACCAGGAGTGCCTTCAGACCTGCGGCCAGCGCAGCGCACATGCCGTTGTCGGAGTCCTCCACCGCGACACAATCCTGTGCGATCAGGCCCAACTGCGCCAAGGCGAGTGTAAAAATGTCGGGCGCCGGCTTCTTGCGCGGGACCACGTCCCCCGCCGCGATGACCTCGAACCAGTCGAGCAGCCCCGGCTCGCCGCAATGGCGGAGCAACTCGATCACATTTTCGGGGGTCGTGGTCGTTGCAATCGCCAACCGGATACCGGCCTCGCGTGCTTCACGCAGCAGCCGCAGGACGCCGGGGCGCAGTGGGATGGCCCCCGTTTCGAGCAAGGCCAGATAGTGGCGGGTCTTGGCATTGTGCAGGGCTGCGATAAAGGCGTCCAGGTTCACCGCCGAGTCCAGCCTGATCCCCTCCTGTTCGATGTAGTAGCGGATCCGCTCCTTACCGCCGGTGATCGCCAGCAAGGCCCCGTAGCGCGCGACATCCCAGTGCCAGGCGAGCCCGGCCTCGGCGAAAGCGGTGTTGAAGGCGAGACGGTGACCATCACGCTCGGTGTCAGCCAGGGTCCCATCCACGTCGAAAATAATTGCTTTAAATCTGTACACGCCTCACCCACCTCGCGCTATCGCGTTCGTCTGAATGCCGGAAGGGTACCCCAGCGACCGCCGACACGCACCCCTGATGCACCCTGTCGCCGGTCGGGTCCGGCCTGATACGGCGCCTGATTGCACCGCCGGGAAATGCCAAATGGGTTGCCCCGGACGCCGCGATCTGGTATTCAAGGGCGTTTTTCGTGACCAAGCCCAAGGATGGGGCTGGGACAACGGTCGCGGATCACCCCACTGCGAGCCTGCGGGAGCACGTTCATGGCCGAGACAGTCA
>Ga0247839_1003127_pt1 | contig 23361 bp, 21 predicted proteins | sample LaCruzMarch2015__6_FD_192405 | JGI IMG/M metagenome (GOLD analysis project Ga0247839, IMG submission 192405) | Freshwater microbial communities from meromictic Lake La Cruz, Castile-La Mancha, Spain - LaCruzMarch2015_16m | ecosystem: Environmental > Aquatic > Freshwater > Lake | place: Spain... | reverse complement strand
GCCAACAACATCTCCAACCCTGGCTCCACCGTTACAACTGGCACCGCCCTCACACCGCTCTTAAACTCAAAACTCCTGTCCAATCCCTCAACCTTCCCATGAACAACGTGTTGAGACTCCACACCTAAGGGCTATCTCGCCAAGCCTCGGTTCCGGCTTCGCTTCCGGTTCACCAAGCCTCGGTTACGGCTTCGCCTCCGGTATCAGTTGATCGCTAGGGCGACCTATCTACGGCTTCGCCTCCGGTTGCGCTGACAGGCAACACGGGCTGGGCAATCTACTTAACCAATGGACCGACATCATACCGCGCGAACTCGCCTGGTTGCATGGCATCAATGCGCGTAACTACTGCAGCCAAGTTCTTTCGAATCGTCGCCCAGTCGTTGGTCGATAATTCGAGTATGGCGATTTTGCGATCGGACAAATTTTGCTGGTAGCGCAGGTTCTGGTCGGAGGTCACAAAGAGATCGAACTCCTGTTCCGCGAGCTTAAGAAGATCGCCGTTCTCGTATCCGCCCCAGCCTTTTCGCTGCGGGCTTGTGCATAAATGACCGGCAAGGTGTTTGGCCAGCGGCCAGGGAACACATTCGTCGAGAACGATCTTCACGCGGCCAGAAGCGCCGCTTCGGAGCGCTCCAACACCCGGCAGGCCAGGTCTTTGGTCACCGAGGGGAAGCACTCGACAAACTCCTCCAAGGTGTAACCCCGCTCGAGATACTCAAAGAGGGTGCGAACCGGAACGCGAGTGCCCTTGAAAACGGGCGTGCCACCAAGAATGTTGGAATTCACGGTGATAAGTTCTTCAGCACTCATGGAGTAAAACTACCAGATAAGAGCAGGAAAACAAGGCGCTCAGGACGCAGGACAGCCATCGGCAGTCAGGAGACAATCTTAGCCACCGATGACAGAAGATAAAAAGACGAGGATTATGCCCGATATCAGTTGATCGCTAGGGCGACCTATTTGCCTAAGGGCCATTTGGTCGCTATAGCGACCTATCTCCGGCTTCGCCTCCGGTATCAGTTGATCGCTAGGGCGACCTATCTTCGCTGCGCTACGGTTGCGCTGACACGCAATACGCGCGGTCGAGGGACAAATGGTGGGCTTACTTCGGCGAAAGTATGCGGAGGCGCGGGAAGTAGCGCCTGAGATAGCCGCGATCGATCGCGGCCAAACGATCGCATTGCACTTGTGCGTGGGCGGCGATGAGGAAATCCGGGACAAGATGCTCCCGCGGTCCTCCTTCGCGGCGGTATTTCCAATGAATACAGCCGGCCAGATGCGCCGTCTCGGGCGAAAAATTTTCATAGGTGATGGCCAGCGATTCAAGCCGCTCAAGCAGGCGCGCGCTGGAGGCGCTTCCCGGGGATAATTCCACAAAAACCACCGGGCAAACACAGAGTTGTCCGGCTTCAGCCGCGTCCCGCAGGGCCTCTTGCCAGAGTTCATGGCCCGGTTCCTTCTCTCGAATAGCGAGCAGAACCGAAGTGTCTACCGCAGTCTTCAAGCGGTGGCCACGCGGCGGCTTTTGGGCGGGAGCTTGGCCTCGCCGCGCAGGGTATCAAGGACCTGCCGACTGGACTTGCTGCCGTAGGGGTTGCGCCACTCCTTGCGGAATTTGTCCCAGGCATCCGGAGCCATGGCCTTGGACGCCTTGAGAAAAGGGGCTTCCTCATCGAACTCCAAACGGTCACCCGCGCGGAGGTTCAGACGTCTCCGCAAACCCACCGGTATGGTGATCTGACCTTTGCTGGTAAGCGTGGCTTGCATTACAAAAAAGTAAGGAAGAGCGGCAAGGAAGTCAAGGGGGATAGTCGGAGGGACTGGTAAAAAGTGCTGTGGTTCAGTTTTGGCTAAGGCCCGTCTCGCAGACTCGGCTCAGCAAAAGAAGGCAAAGGCTGGCACTTGAGTCTGAGTCGGAGTGGCCTGAACAGGACCCCAGAGTGCAGACAAAGGCAGGTTTTTAGCAACTGATGAAAGAGGATTGCTCCCAGTTTCGCTGACACGCAACACGGGATGGTTTACTCTTGGGAAGTTAAGGAACTAAGCAACCAAACAGTTCAGCGCAGCTTCGAGGCGAATGAAAAAGTCAGGGGCTCTAGATATTGCCGAAGACAGGGGGAATTTCGCGCGCGGCCGTGCGCAGGCTTTGGCCCTGTGCGCGCAAGACCGCATCCAGCGAAGCATCGTCCGTATCCGGAGCTAAAACTTTCTCGACCAACTCACGGTGCTCAGCGAACCGCGCATGATGCGGGTGCGAGGGGGAAGTCCAGTGGCGCAAGAGACGGGCGCGGGTGGATGGCTTGGCCCAAAGCAAGCGACCGTATTCGAGCCGGGCCAGATCTTGGTAACTGGCGTATTTGCCCAGGGGATTCACGGGAGTTTCTTGGCCCACTCGGCATGCAGCTTATCACGCGGTTCCCCGCGCTTCAACTTCGGCACCAGCAAATCGTCCATCGAGGGAACCAGCACCTCGAGCAGTCCATATTGTTTGCGGGAGGCGCGCTGCATCCAATCCGCCGGCATTTCGCTCAACACGGCCGAGGGCATGAGATTGACATGCCAGCCGTGACGCTTCTCGAACTCGCTGCCGATCATGGCCTCGTAACCCAAGAGCGCGACGGCATCACTTTGCGTGACCGGATCGACATCCATGCTGTTTTCGGAAAGCGGGGTATCCAGACCGCGCTGCGCCGCATGCCAGAGAAGTCCGCCGGATCCGATCAAGATGAGCGAACCGGGTTCGCCGAGCACGGACCCCCACTCTTGGAGCCACGCTTCAACTTGGCTCGGATGTTTGAGTTCCCGCTTAGGCATCGGAGAGGCGGAGGGGTGCAAGGATCCGGGCAGGCTACCGCCCTTGGTCGCGGCGGGGAGTCCGCGGGACCGGGCTGATTTTCAGAATGTGGGTTTCCGACACTTTCCTTTGCGCTGCGCCTTGTCGGACGGCGGAGCGGATTCTTGGTTTAGAGTTTCAGAAATTTCACGAGCCAAGGCACGACTTTCTGTCCTTTGCCCAGCCAGTATTTGAGGCGGTCCATGCGTTCGGCCGGAAGTTGGCGGTCATATTCCGGAAGTGATTGCATCATTTTCTCCATGCGTTGGATGCGCTCTTGCGCGGTGCGCATGCGAGGGAGAAGTTCCTCTTCAATGTAGGAGGTGGCGAAGCGGCTGAGTTCGCCGCTGGCCACGTAGTGATCTTTGCGCGCGCCGGGGGTGTAGACCGTGCGGACGGCCCCGAATTCGCGGAGGAGTTTCAGGCCTTGGCTCGCCGCGCCCAAACTCATGCCGGTGCGGGCCATGATGTCAGCCATGGCCAGCGGTTGGGCGGAAACAAAAAGGAGCCCGTAAATCTCGCCGACCGATTTGGGCCAGCCGAGCAAGCGGAGGAAATTGATAAACATCTCAATCGACTCGACCTCGAGATCCGAGAGATTGGAGGCTTTAGGCCGCGGGGCTTCGGCGAGGGCGGGCATGGGATTAGCGGCTTACAGCCGCGCAGGGAGCGTGGAGCGTGGGGCTTGGAGTCAGAGAAAGCTGCGGCGGAGCTGCGGCGGGCATGGGAGGAAGAGAGGGCTGAGACGTGAAACCGGAAACCTGAGCGAAGGGGTTGAGGGAGCGGCTTAGTGGCCGCGTTGGGCGAGTTAAAGGTTAAAGGTGCTGAGGTGGGAAGGTTGGCCGCGGGCAGGAGAAAAGCAGAATCGGTTGCAGGGCAATGTTAAGGAATGCTTCGAGGATTTCAATAAAAAATGAAAGGTTTATGCTTTTGCATTACCATTACAAACGCACGGGGCCGTCTGTGCCCCTCGGCCGAAGTTTTCGAGTGAGAAAGTGGGAAGCTTTGAAGGTCACGAGTGTGACGGCGCGGTGACTTGATCAGAATTTGACCTCTTCGATGGATTCGTCGAAGAGTTTGCAACCGGGATCGAGGTAGATGGAGCGGGCGGCGTGGAGGTGTTTTTGGGCGGTTTTTTCGTCGCCCGCTTTGCGGGCGAGCATGGTTTGGGCGTAATACCAAGCGGGAGTGTTGCCGGCGGGAATGAGACCGGCGGCGATTTTACGCGCTTCGTCCTCGCGTCCGAGAGCCAAGAGCGAAAGAAACACTTTGAAGCGAACGAGTTCGTTGCGGGGTTCGAGGCGGCGGATGCGTTCGAAACTTTCCAGAGCGCCTTCCCGGTCGCCGGAAAGGAACTGCACTTCACCCAAGTTGAAGGCGGCCGGAAAGTAGTTGGGGTCGGCACGAAGGATGGTGGCAAACACTTCGCTGGCCTCCTCGTAGCGCTCGAGTTTGGTCAGGATGGCGCCGCGAATGTTGAGGGCATTGATATCTTGTGCGAACTCGCCTTTCAGGGCCCCGAGGCGATCGAGGGCGGTCTGGTAATCGCCCGCTTCAAAGTATTTGGTCGCCTGGCGCAGCACCGTGGCCACGCGTCGTTGCAGGAGCAAGGGATCGGTGGTCGGAGGAGCGCTGTTCTCCTGCGCCGCGACCGGCGCGACGGCAAACCAAAGGAAAAGCAGGCCGGCGGCCGCGCGGTTCATTTGGCGTCTCCGAGAAAGAGCCGCACCGGGTTTTCGATCGCCTCTTTGACCCGGACGAGAAAAGTCACCGCTTCCCGGCCGTCAACCACCCGGTGGTCGTAGCTCAGCGCGAGATACATCATGGGACGGATGACGACCTGGCCATCGATCGCCACGGGGCGTTCCTGGATTTTGTGCATGCCGAGGATGCCACTCTGCGGGGGATTGAGGATGGGGGTACTGAGGAGGGAGCCGTAGACACCGCCGTTGGAGATGGTGAAAACGCCACCTTGCAGGTCTTCGATAGTGATGGCGCCATCGCGGGCTTTTTTGGCGTAGTAGGCGAGGTCGTTTTCCAGTTCGGCGAAGGTTTTGCGGTCGGCGTCGCGGACGACCGGGACGATGAGTCCGCGTTCCGTGCCGACGGCCACCCCGATGTCATAGAAGTGGTTCCGCACCAGTTCGTCGCCGTCGAGGCGAGAGTTGAGCTGCGGTTCGGACTTGAGCGCGTCGACCACCGCTTTGATGAAGAAGGACATGAAGCCGAGCTTGATGCCATATTTGGCTTGGAAACTTTCCTGGAGATCGGTCCGCAACTTCATGACCGCGGCCATATCGCACTCGTTGAAGGTGGTGAGGATGGCGGCATTGCGCTGGGCGGCGACCAGTTGGGTGGAAATTTTTTTGCGGAGCGGGGAAAGTTTTTTCCGTGTGACGCCGCGTTCCTGGGGTTCGAGCGAGACAGGGGCGACGGGTGCCGGTGTTGGCGGGGCAGAGGGAGCGGCAGAAACGACCGGCGCCGGGGACCCTCCTGGCGGCGTGGCAGGCGGCGCCGCTACAGGAGCAGCTGGTTCGGGGGCTTCTTCGATCAGGCCGACCACTTCACCGATTTTCACTTCCTGGTCGGCGGGGACTTTGATCCGGACAAGGCCGGCGGCTTGGGCGGCGACTTCGGTGGAAACTTTGTCCGTATCGAGGGTGAAGAGAAGATCCCCGGTGCGCACGTAATCGCCGTCTTGACGGTGCCAGAGGGAGATGATCCCGGAGGAGATCGATTCCCCGACGGCGGGGACCTTGATTTCGGCGCTCATGAGACGATCAACCTATACTTCGAAGGCGCGGCTGACGAGTTCCGCTTGCTGGTGGCGGTGAATGGCCAGCGCACCAACGGCCGAACTCGGGCTTTCCGGACGGCCGGCGTAGTGCACGTTGCAGCCGAAGAGTTCGCGCAGCTTCATCGCCATGTAGGACCAGGCGCCCATGTTTTGCGGCTCCTCCTGACACCAGACGAGGCGTTTGAGGTTGGGACAACTGCTGACGATGCGTTTGATTTTTTCGGTGTGCAGCGGGTAGAGCTGCTCGACGCGCAGGATGGTGGCGTCGGTCGCACCGCGCTTTTCCTGTTCGGTCTTGAGGTCGTAGTAGACTTTGCCCGAGCAAAGAATGACGCGGGTGATCGTGGCGTGGTCCTCCGGCAAGGGATCGGCGAGGATGGCGAAGAAGCGGCCCTCGGTGAAATCATCCTGCCGCGAGACGACAAGCGGATGACGGAGCAGGCTTTTCGGCGTCATGATGACGAGCGGCTTGCGGTAGTCGCGGTGGATCTGGCGCCGCAGGGCGTGGAAATATTGCGCGGGGGTGGTGAGGTTGCAGACCTGCATGTTGTTGTCCGCACACAATTGCAAAAACCGCTCGAGCCGCGCGCTGGAGTGCTCGGGGCCCTGGCCCTCGTAGCCGTGGGGCAGGAGCAGGACGAGCGAGCTGGGGCGTTGCCACTTCGATTCGGCCGAGGCGATGAACTGGTCGATGATGACCTGCGCGCCGTTGACGAAATCGCCGAACTGGGCTTCCCACATGCAAAGCATTTCCGGGTAGTCCGTCGAGTAACCGTAGTCGAAGCCAAGGACAGCCGCTTCGCTGAGCAAGCTATTGTAAACGCAGAAGCGGGCCTGACCTTCCTTGAGGTGGTTGAGCGGCACGTGATCGACGCGCTGCTCAGCGTCATAAAAAGTCGAATGCCGCTGGCTGAAGGTGCCGCGACGGCTGTCTTGTCCGGACAAACGCACGGGTGTGCCCTCGACGAGGAGCGAACCGAAGGCGAGCGCCTCGGAAAAGGCCCAATCGTAGGGCCCTCCCTCGCGGAGGATTTCGAGCCGGCGCTCGATGAGCATGCGGCGCACTTTGGGCAGAATGTGAAAATCCTCCGGCACGCGGCAAAGCCCCTCGACCACTTCGTGGAGCAATGCCGGACTGATCGCGGTGTGCACCGGTTCGTAGGAATAGGGGGGCTGGAAAATGGCGGTGGAGCCGGCAAAGCGTCCGCCCTCCTGGCGCTCGCTCTCGGATTTTTTGACAATGTCGAAGGCCTCCTCGAGGTCGGCCGCCGCTTCTTGTTTGATCAGCTCGGCGTCCGCCCGTGTCACCGTGCCGAGGGTGGCAAGTTCCTCGACGAAGATCTCGCTGGCCAGCGGGTGTTTCTGGATCGAGTTGTAAAGGTGGGGCTGGGTGAAGGTCGGTTCGTCGCCTTCGTTGTGGCCGTGGCGGCGGTAGCAAAAAAGATCGATGACCACATCGCGTCCGAATTGCTGGCGGAAATCGAGCGCGATCTCGGAGACCAAGGCGACGGCCAGGGGGTCCTCGCCATTGACGTGGAAGATGGGGGCTTCGATCATTTTGGCCACGTCGGTGGCGTAGAGGCTGGAGCGCGCATCGGCCGGGAGGGTGGTGAAGCCGATCTGGTTGTTGACGATGATGTGCAGGGTGCCGCCGGTCTTGTAGCCGGGGAGTTGCGACATGTTGAAGACCTCGGCCACGATGCCCTGCCCGGCGAAGGCGGCATCGCCGTGGATGAGGAGGGGAAGGACCTTTTGCCGTTTTTCGGTGTCGCCGAGAATGCGCTGACGGGCGCGGGCCATGCCTTCGACGACGGGATCGACTGCTTCGAGGTGGCTCGGGTTCGCGGCGAGGCGCACCCCGACGGCGTAGCCGGTTTGGCTGATGCGCTCGGCGAGGTAGCCGAGGTGGTATTTCACGTCGCCATTGCCGCCGACCACCTCGGGGATGAAATTTTCCGAGAACTCGTTGAAGATGAGTTCGAGCGGCTTGCTCAGGAAATTGGCCAGGACGTTGAGACGGCCGCGGTGGGCCATCCCCATCACGATTTCCTCCACGCCGACCGCTTCGCAGCGCTGCAGGACGGTATCAAGAATGACGAGCAACGACTCGGCGCCCTCGAGGGAGAAGCGTTTTTGTCCGACATAACGCGTGTGGAGAAAGTGTTCGAAGGTTTCGGCTTCGTAGAGTTGGCGGAGGATGGCGCGATGCAGGCCGGCGTCCTTGCGGTGGTGGTCGCCGCGGTTTTCGATGCGTTCGCGGATCCAGTTGCGCAGGCGCGGGTCCTGGATGTGCATGAACTCGGCGCCGATGGTGTCGCTGTAAATGCCTCGAAGCTCGGCGAGCATCTCGCGGAGCAACATCGGCCGGCCGTCGCGGAAATATTTCGAGGAGACGGTGCGTTCGAGATCGCTCTCGGTGAAACCGATGGTCTTGAGCGAGAGGAGCGGGTTCTCCGGCGGTGCGGGGGTGAGCGGGTCGAGACGCGCGATGGTATGCCCGAGGGTGCGGTAGGAGTAGGCCAGGGAATCGGCGCGGCGTTCCAGGGCGACATCTTCCGGCACGGCGGCGCGGGCGCCTTCGGCCAGTTCTTCGGATTGGGTCAAACCAAGTTCGAAGCCCTCGAAAAAGGCGTTCCATTGCGGAGTGACCGATTCGTTGTCTTTTTTCCAGCGCTCGTAGTTTTCTTCGAGCAGTTCGGAGTTCCAGTTACCCGACAAAGATTGGCTCATGGATGCGACGAAGGTGGAGAATCACCCGAACCGGCCCCGCTGGCAACACAGAGACGATGGTCCTGGTGGAATTTTTATGTTGGCCGTCCAGCGCCACCTCAGCTTGCCACCGCCCCCGAACCGCGCAAATATGCCCGTTCGGCCCGGTCCCGGAGGAAGGAGCAGGCCTGTGCGCTATGATCAAGGTTGAAGGACTGACCAAGAAATACGCCGGTATCACGGCGGTGAAAGACCTGAATTTCACGGTCGAGAAGGGCGAGATCGTCGGTTTTCTCGGTCCCAACGGCGCGGGGAAGAGCACGACGATGAGGATCCTGTCGTGTTACCTGTCGGCCACCAGCGGGACGGCCAGTGTGGCGGGGTTCGACGTGGCCAGCCAGTCGCGCGAGGTGCGCTCGCGGGTCGGCTACATGCCGGAAAATGTGGCGCTTTATCCCGAGATGCGGGTGCAGGAATACCTCGAATACCGGGCCGCGCTCAAAGGCGTGCGCGGACGACGCAACCGCCAGCGGGTCAATGCGGTGAAGGAACTCTGCAACCTGCGCGACGTGGACCAAAAATTGATCGGCGCCCTGTCGAAGGGCTACCGCCAGCGGGTGGGCCTGGCCGACGCGCTGCTCCATGATCCCGACCTTCTCATCCTCGACGAGCCGACCATCGGCCTGGACCCGAACCAAATCCGTCAGGTCCGCCAGCTGATCAAAGACCTGGGCAAACGGCACACCATTTTGCTCTCCACGCACATCCTCTCCGAGGTGGAGATGACCTGCAGCCGCGTGCTGATCATCGATCGCGGGCGCATCGCGGCCTCCGACACTCCGGAAGCGCTGGCCGGGCGGGTCCGCACGGCGGGAGGCATCCGGGCGGAGATCCGCGCCGGGGCCGGGGATCTGGAAAAAGCCCTCGCCGCGCTGCCCGGCGTGCGCAAGGCGGAGGTCGAGGAAATGCCGGATGGATGGCAGGGTTGCGTGCTGCGGACCGATGCGGAGCACGATCCGCGCGAAGCGGTGGCGCGGTTGGCCGCGGACCGCGGTTGGGCCTTGCGCGAGCTCGGACGCGAACAAGTGAATCTCGAGCGGGTCTTCGCCGAGATCACGCAATCGGAGGAACTGCGATGAACTTTTTCACCCTGCTGAACCGCGAAATCCGCGCTTATTTCCTCTCGCCGGTGGCCTGGGTTGTCATGTTCTTTTTCCTCCTGCTGACCGGATTCAATTTTTATGCCGGGGTGGCGGCGCTGAACCGCGGGCCGAGCGAAGTGACGGTGGTCGAGGCGTTTTTCAACACAGTATTTTTCTGGTTCGGCTTCGTCCTCATTTTCCCGCTGATCACCATGCGTTTGTTTTCCGAGGAATACAAAATGGGGACGATCGAGCCGCTGATGACCGCACCGGTGCGCGACAGCCAGGTGGTGCTGGCCAAGTATGGCGGGGCCCTCTTTTTCTATATCGTGCTCTGGCTGCCGAGTCTGCTTTATTTCGCGGTCTTCACCCGGGTGACGAGCCTCGAGGCGGCGGGTGCGGCGGGGCCGTTTCTCGGCGCTTATGTCATGCTCTTGCTCATCGGGATGTTTTATCTGGCCGTCGGCTGCCTGGCCTCGGCCCTGACGCGCAACCAGATCGTGGCGGCCATCATGTCCTTCACGGTGATCACCTTGTTTTTCTTCACCGGGCTGTTGAACTTTTTCCTGCTCAATGTGACCCCGGCCCTGCGGGAGTTGACGGCTTATTTTTCCGCGCTCGAGCACATGAGCGAGGCCTCGCGCGGATTTTTCGATTCGCGGCCGGTTGTCTTTTACCTCTCGCTGACCATCTTCGTTCTCTTCCTCACGTTCCACGTTTTCCAATCCCGCCGCTGGCGCAACTGACATGGCTGCTCCGCAAGAATCTTCCCGCCGGCGGGCCGGCATCCGTTTCGGGGTCACCCTGCAGATCCTCCTGGCCTGTGTGCTGCTCGGCGCGGTGAACTACGCGGGGTTCCACTATTACCTGCGCAGCGACTGGTCGCCGGCCCAGAAATACCGTCTCGGCGAGCAGACGCTCGGCGTGCTCGGGCAACTGCCGGCCCCGGCCACGGTCTACGTGTTTTTCTCACCGACCACGGCCGCGCCCGGTTACGAAATCTACGGCGACGTGATGAACCTGCTGAAAGAATACCAGTTCGCGGCCGGCGACAAATTGACCATTGAATACATCGATCCGATGCGCAATCTGGGGCGGGCCCGCGAATTGCAGGCGCGTTTCGAATTTGGTCCGGAAGAAAATCTTGTCGTGGTGGAAAGCGGGGGGAAGACCAAGCAAATCAGCGCGGTCGACATGGCGGAATACGATCTGATCCCGCAACTGAGCGGCGACCCGCCGCGCGTGGTCGCTTTCAAGGGCGAGCAGGCCTTGACCAGCGCCCTGATCGAGCTGGGCGAAGCGACACAGCGCACCGTTTACTTCCTGCAAGGCCAGGGCGAACCGCGCGTCGGGGCAGATTCCACCCTTTCGCTCCTGCAGGAATACATCGCGCGGCAAGGCGTGCGCGTCGCCCCGCTCAACCTCGGGGTGACGGGCGGAGTGCCGGAAGACGCAGCGGGGATTTTCATCGCCGGCCCGCGCTACGATCTGCCGGCAGCGACGGCGGGATTGCTGGGCGATTATTGGACGAAGGACGGACGCATCATGGTGCTGCTCGATCCCGCGGCGGAAACGCCTTTGCTGCGGGAGTTCCTCGTCTCGGCCGGAATCACCCCGCTGGACGACCGCGTGCTGCGCACGGTGGAACTCGGGTTCGCCACCGGCATCGTGCGCGATGTGGTCGGAACATTCTCGGCGGTCAATCGCGTGACCCGCCGCCTGCAAGGTGCCGAGGCCCTGTTGCCGGGTGCGACCTGTTCGCTCAAATTGGACGAGAAGACAAAGGGGACGCTCGTCGAGCCGCTCATCACGGCCGAGGAACCGTTCTGGGGAGAGAGGGACCATGTGACGGACGAAAGCAAGGGCGTGGCCTTCGACGCGGGAGCCGACACGGCCGCGCCGTTGGTCGTGGCGGCCATGGCCGAACGTGGCGGCGTGGCCGACGAGAAAGTCGATGTGGGTTCCGCGCGGCTTGTCGTGGTGGGCAACAGCGAATTTGCGTCCGACGGCATCGTGACCGAACCGAACCTCGATTTTGTCCTCAACGCGCTCAACTGGATGCTCGACCGCGGGCACCTCGCGGGGATCGCGCCGAAAACAGTGCGCGCCTTCAGCCTGAACCTCACCGATTTGGAAACCGGACGCATCGCGCTTTACACGCTGGTCTTAATTCCGGCCGCGGCCGCCTTGGCCGGGATCGTCGTGTGGTGGCGCCGGAGGCGCTGAGCAATGAACCCGCGCGCGACCATCGCCCTGCTCCTCGTCACCCTGCTGGTGGTCGGCGGCCTTTACTACCTGCGCAAGATGGCACCCGCCACGCGCGAAGCGGACGAACTGAGGCGCTACGCGGCGGTTTTCGAACCGGACGACATCGCGGAGATCGACATCATTCGCGGCACGGAAACAGTCAACCTCCGCCGCGAAGCCGCCGGTTGGTCTGTCGCGGCCCCGGTGCAAGACCGCGCCGACCCAGCAGAAGTTGATCGCCTGCTCACAGCCCTTCGTTTCCTCGCCGTGCGCGACCGCCTTGTCTCGCCCGAGCCGGCAGCCGTGGCGGAGGCCGGTCTGGCCGCACCGCGCTTGCGCGTCGACCTGCGGGGCGCACAACAACCGCTCCGGATCGAGTTCGGCGCGAACACGGCCCTGCCCGACGAGATTTTTGCCCGGGTCAGCGGACAGTCCGACCTCCTGCGGGTGGCCGACACGATCGTGGAGTTGGCCACCGCGCCCGCCGCAAAATTCCGGGATGCGCGCCTGACGCAATCCGTGCCCGACGATATCGAAAAATTCACGGTGCGCCGGGCCGATGGCGAAATGACGGTGCGGCGCGAGCGCGGGCGCTGGTTGATCGAGAAGCCGGTGACGGCTCCGGCCGATCCCCAGGCCGTGCGTTCCTTCCTTGATGCGTTGCTCGGTTTGCCGGTGGTGAAATTCGAGGCACAGGAACCCGAGGCCGCCCCGCTCCCCGGGCAGACGGCCTCGATCAGCTTGACCCCGATGGGCGGGGGCGAGGCGCTGAATTTGGAGGTGATTCGCGGGGGGGATACGGCGGCGGAAACCCTGACGGCGCGATTCGTCCCGCGCGGCGGATTGCTGGAGGTCGGCGGGGCGGCCAACCTGCTTTTCGAGGTTTCGCCCGAAGCATTGCGCGACCGGTCCTTGGGATACGTCGAGCCCGATGCGGTCGACCGGATTGCCATGGAGAGCGATGGTCAAGTGCTTGAACTCCAGCGCCAAGGCGAGGCTTGGACCGATCCCGAACGCGGCATGACGGTGACCAACGAGGAGGTCGATGGCCTGATCGAACTCTTCAACAACACCCGAGCGGTCTCTTTCCAGCCGGGGCTCACGGCCAAAGATGCCGGCCTCGAGCCCCCAGCGCAGCGCCTGCTTTTTTCGGCCTGGCTTTCGGAAAATTCCGCGGAAGAGGCGGCCGGACGTCACCCCATGGCCGGGGTCGAACTCGGCGCGGCCGGCGGGGAGACCTGCCCGGCGCGGGTCACCGGCGCGGAAGAGATCCTCATGTTGCCGCCGGACCTGCCTCAAGCCATCCGGAAAATCGCGGAACCTCCAGCGGCGCCTGCGGCCACCCCCTGAAGTCGCCGCAGGCGATTGGAGCCGCAATTTCCTTGCTCCCAAGGGCGTGGGAAGCTTATCTCTCTCTTTCAGACGCGGAATTTTAAGCAATCCGTCCGGGCCCTCGGCCACATCCACTCATCATGTTCAGAAAGTTTTTCGGCCTATTCTCGAGTGACATCGGGATCGATCTCGGGACGGCCAACACCTTGGTCTACGTGCGCGATCAGGGCATCGTGCTGCGAGAGCCATCCGTGGTCGCCGTGCAGGCTGGCACGAACAAGGTCCTCGCCGTCGGCAACGAAGCCAAGCGCATGCTCGGCCGCACGCCGGGCAATATTGTCGCCATCCGTCCGCTCAAAGATGGCGTCATCGCCGACTTCGAAATCACCGAGGCCATGCTGGCCCATCTGATCAGCAAAGCGCATGGCGGCCGCCGCATGGTGCGTCCGCGCGTGGTCATTGCCGTCCCCTCCGGGATCACCGAAGTGGAAAAGCGCGCGGTTAAAGATTCCGCCACCCACGCCGGGGCGCGGGAGGTTTATCTTATTGAAGAGCCCATGGCCGCGGCCATCGGCGTCGGCCTCCCTATCCAGGAAGCGGCCGGCAACATGATCATCGACATCGGCGGCGGAACGACCGAGGTCGCTCTTATTTCCCTCGCAGGCATCGTCTTCAGCCGCAGCGTGCGCGTGGCCGGGGACGAACTCGACGAGGCCATCGTCCAATACCTCAAACGCAACTTCAACCTGGCCATCGGCGAGCGCACCGCCGAGGACATCAAAATCAAGCTGGGCTCCGCGATCAAGCTGCCGAAAGAGACTTCAATGGAAGTCAAAGGCCGCGACCTCGTGGCCGGGCTGCCCAAAACCATCACCCTCACCTCGCAGGAGGTGCGCGAAGCGCTCACCGAGCCGCTCAACAGCATCGTCGATGCCGTCCGCACCACCCTCGAGCGCTGCCCGCCCGAGTTGTCCTCCGATTTGGTGGACCGCGGGATGGTACTGGCCGGCGGCGGCGCGCTCTTGCGCGGTCTGGACCAATTGCTGCGCGATGAGACCGGCCTGCCGGTGCACATTGCCGACGATCCGTTGAGTGCGGTGGCCGAAGGAACCGGTCGCGTGCTGAACGAGATCGAGGTCCTGCGCAGCATCGCGCAGAACAACGTCCGCGGCAGCCATCACATCGCCAATTGATCCTGTTGCCACCCGGCCCGTCCGGAACAATGGTCCCGCCACCGTGAAAAAGCTGCACCTCATCCTGCTCGGCGTGGCGGTCCTTATTGCGGTCGTCTTCCTCAGTTTTTCGTCCGAGCGCATGCGCTCTTGGCAGAGCGGTTACCTGCGCGTTTCCAGTCCCGCTTTGCAGGCCGGCTCGGCCATCAGCGGCCAGGTGGCCAAATTGCAGAAAGGCCTCAAGACGCTCGACCAACTCGAGGAGGAAAATGCCGTGTTGACCGCGCAGAACAACGAACTGCGCGCCGCCAGCCAGCTCTCCGGCGACCTCGCAAGCGAAAACCAACGCCTGCGTTCCGCGCTCGATTACCGCGAGCGCTCCGCTTTCAAACTCTTGCCCGCGCAAATCATGAGCCGTGACGCCTCCAGTTGGTGGAACACGGTCAAAATCAACCGCGGGTTCGCGCAGGGTGTCGATGCAGCGCAACCGGTCCTCACGGCGGAAGGTCTGGTCGGACGCACCACAACGGTCTCCAAAGATATTTCCATCATCCTGCTCCTGACCGACGAGAACTGCCAGGTGGCGGCCCGCGTCGAGGGGACCAACGAGCAGGGTATCCTCAGCGGACAACGGGTGGCGGGCAACGCCTCGCCCGAACTTGTGCTCAACTTTCTCAACCGCGACGCCAACCTCCAACCCGGCATGAAGGTATTCACCGCCGGGGTGAGCGGCGCGGTCTTTCCCGCGGGCATCCTGCTCGGGGTAATCAAAGAATTCCGCGCGCGCGAACTCGATGGCCAGGCCATAGTGGAACCCGCCGCGGACTTCGCCAGACTGGAAGACGTCTTCGTCGTCCTGGGAAGCAAATGATCCGAGGCCTCGCCCTTTTCGCGGCTATTTATCTCGCGCTCGTCGCGCAGGAGTTCATCCCGCCCCTGCCGTTCCTCGGCGGCGCGCATTTTATCCTCGTGCCCGTGCTCTTCTGCTACGGTGCGCTCTGGCTTTCTTTCCCCGCCATGCTCGGTTTGGCCCTCTTCACCGGGTTGCTCAGCGACCTCGCTTTCCTCCACGTGGTGGGTGACCGCGTTGAAATCGGCCTCGGCTGGTCTATGCTGTTCTATGTCTTGCTCGGCACCGCGCTCCAACCGCTGCAACCACTCTTCCGCGAAGGGCGGTGGGAAGTCCATTGTCTCGCCGCCGGCGCGGCCACCCTCTCTCTTCTTCTCCTGCAATACATTATGGTCTGCCTGCGCCGCGGATCATTCCTCTTCGATTGGACCATTTTCTGGCACCTTGCCGGTCCCTCCGTGCTTGCGCTCCTGCTGGCGCCGGTGGTTTACCTCTTTTTCAGCCTTCTTCCCGCCGGTGCTCCGGGGCGACGCCGCGGCGGAGGCCTGACGCGATGATCCAGCGATCCGACAAATTCCGCATCGCGGTCCTTGCCTCGATCGTGCTGGCCGCCATGCTGCTGCTGACCGGCAAGCTTTGGTACGTGCAGGTGGCCCGCGGCGAGGAATACACCGCGCGCATCCGCAACAGTTCGCAAGTCAGCGTGCGCCTGCCCGCCGTGCGCGGCGAAATCCTCGACCGCCACGGCATCCCGCTGGCCCGCAACCGCGCTAGTCTCGCCGTGGAATTCTACCTGCCCGAAATGGTGCGCGATTACCGGACGCGCTACGGGAGTGTCCCGATGCGCAACTACCGCACGACGGTGCGCGGTATGATGACGGAAAAATCCGAGCCCGATATCGTCAAGATCATCAATGAGGCGGTCATGCCGCGTCTGACCCAACTCGGCCTGGCCCGCGACTACAACGCCAACCAACTGCGCCTCCATTTCCGCAACGACACCGAGGTGCCTTACACCTACATCGAGGAATTGGATTTCGAGACCATGGCGCGTTTCGCTGAGCACGATGTCGGCCTCACGGGGGTCAACATCACCACGCGGCCCGTGCGCCGCTACGTCTACGGCGCCCTCGGTTCGCACCTGCTCGGCTATGTCGGCACGCCGTCCGAAATCGACAAGGAAGAAGCCAGCCGGTTCAACTTCTACCAACCCGACACCGAAGGCAAAGCGCAGATCGAACTCGCGCTGGATACCGACCTCAAAGGAACCGCCGGCGCCCGCATCATGCAGCGCAATGCCAAGGGCCAGATCGACGGCGAAATCGAACGGCAAGCCCCCGTAGCGGGCAACAATGTGCAGCTCACGATCGACGCGCGCATCCAATACATCACCGAAAAAGCCCTTCGCGCGGTCGGCCGCGCCGCGGCCGTGGTCATCGATCCGCGCAATGGCGACATCCTCGCCATGGCCAGCGTGCCCTCGTACGACCCGAACAGTTTCATCCCGGCCATTTCCTCGGCCGGATGGGCCGAGTTGACCGGTGATGCGACCGATCCCTTGATCAACCGCGCCCTCAGCGCCTACGCCCCGGGTTCGACCTACAAGATTCCCATCGCCCTCGCCGGACTGCGCGCCGGACTCGACGAGCGCCGCCTCAACTGCAGCGGCGGGGTGCGCTATGGAGACAAATTGATGGCCTGCTGGATCGCCTCGAAAAACGGCGCCCACGGCACCCTCGATCTGCAGTCCGCCATCCGTGTGTCTTGCAACGCTTTCTTCTACCAATACGGCAACGCCGCGGGCATCGATCAAATCGTCGCCGTCGGCCACATGCTCGGGCTCGGGGAAAAATCCGGTCTCCCGCTCTCCGCCGAAGCACCCGGCATCCTGCCCGGTCCCGATTGGATGCGGGTCAACCGTCCGCGCGAACGTTGGTCGAGCGGACAAACCGCCAACGTGGCCATCGGTCAGGGTTACGTGCTGGCCTCACCATTGCAGATGGCCATGCTCACCGCCACGGTGGCCAACGGCGGCACCAGTTACTTTCCACGCTTGGTCGACAAAATCGTCGCCCCCGATGGTTCGGTCGTGCGGCAGGAACCGGTCAAAGTCCGTGCCAACCTTCTCGAACAGGGTCTGACCAAGGAGCAAATCGAAAAAGTGCGGCGCGGGATGTGGGATGTGGTCAATCGCGGAGGCGGCACGGCGGCGGGGGCGCGCATCGACGGACACGAGGTGGCGGGCAAGACCGGCACGGCCCAATTCTGGCGCGGCGGCATCAAGGACAACCACACCTGGTTCATCGCCTTCGCTCCCTACGACGAACCGCGCTATGCGGTCAGCGTCATCGTCCAAGGCGCGCAATCCGGCGGCGGAGTCGCCGCGCCCATCGCGTCGAAGATCCTTTCCGACATCTTCAACATGGAAGAAGGGGAAAATGTGGAGATTGCCTCGCTCGAGCCGGCCAAGGGCAGTTTCCAATTTGTCTCCAGCGTCGACTTCGGCCGCGCCATTCCGGCCGCTTTGGCCGACGCGCCGCCCGGCGATTTTGCCGCCTCCGAGGGCAGTCCGACCGTCGCGCCGCCCACGGTGCGGCCGGCAGCCGACGCCGAGGGCACGGTGCAGAAAAAGAAACCCAATATTTTCCAACGAATTTTCGGCGGTATCGGCAAGAAGAAGGAGAAGAAACCTTCCCCGTAATACCACTGATCAACCCACCCCATTCCACCATGATTGAAAAAGTAAAAAAACTCCTGGGCCTGCCGACCAAATCCGCCGGCGGCTGCCGCCTCATCGTCAACGCTGAAAAGCTCGAGAAACGCGTCGCCGTGCTCGAGGACGGTAAACTCGAAGAATACAACGTTGAACGCGTCAGCGACCGCAATATCGTCGGCTCGATTTACAAGGGCCGCGTCAAGAACATCGAACAAGGCCTCAAGGCCATGTTCGTCGACATTGGTTTCGAGAAGAATGCCTTTCTCCACTTCTGGGACGCCATCCCCGCCGCCCTCGACAGCGGTATCGAGGAAGTGCGCCGCAACGCCAACAAGAAGCTGCCGAAAAAGATCACGGCCAAAGACATCCCGACCATCTACCCGCCCGGATCGGATATCATGGTTCAGGTCAGCAAGGGGCCGATCGGCACGAAGGGTCCGCGCATCACAACAAACATCAGCATGCCCGGACGCTATCTCGTCCTCATGCCCTACAGCCCGCAGTGCGGCATCTCGCGCAAGATCGATGATCCGAAGGAGCGCGAGCGCCTGCGCAAGGTGCTCAACGAACTGGAAATCCCCGATGGCATGGGTGTCATCATCCGCACCGTCGGCTCCGGCCAGCGCTCGCGCTTTTTCGTCCGCGATCTCCATCTGCTCCTCGAGCAATGGAACGACATCGAGAAAAACATGGAGACGCAGCGCGCGCCCTACCAACTTTTCGAGGAACCCGACCTCATCGAGCGCACGGTGCGCGACTTCCTCACCGAGGAAGTCGATGCCGTGGTCTGCGACGACCTTCCTTCGGTCGAGCGCATGCAGGAACTGGTCGCCCAGGTTTCCCCGCGCTCGAAGAAACGCATCCAGTTTTACCAGGAAGAGCAGCACATCTTCGAGAAATACGGCGTCGACAAACAGGTCGAGAAAGCCTTCCACCGCCAGGTCTGGCTGCCCTGCGGCGGCTACATCGTGATCGACGAAACCGAGGCGCTCATTTCGGTCGACGTCAATACCGGCCGCAACAAAGGCGGCAAGGATGTCGAGCGCACCATCGTGCAGACCAACCTCGAAGCGGCCGACGAAATCGCCCGCCAGATGCGGTTGCGCAACATCGGCGGCCTCATCGTCGCCGACTTCATCGACATGAAATCGCGCAAAGACCAGCAGTCGGTCTACCAACTCATGCGCCAGCGCCTCAAGCGCGACAAGGCCCGCACCCACGTCCTGCCCATCTCCCAACTCGGACTCATGGAAATGACCCGCCAGCGCGCCGCCGAGAGCATGCGCATGTCGCAGTTTGATCCCTGCCCGTATTGCGAGGGACGCGGTCTGATCAAAAACACCATGACGATGTCCGTCGAATTGCAACGCGCCCTGCACGGCGTGATGCGCAAGAACATCGAGACCATCCATGAGATCAAGGTCATCGTGAATCCAGACCTCCTCAACCGCCTCCGCACCGAGGATGAAGAGCTGCTTATCGACATCGAACGCCGCTACGGCGGCCGGCTTTCCTTCAAGCCCGACCCGTCGATGCACCGCGAACAATTTGTGCTGACCGATGCCACGACCGGGGCCGAATTGAAGGCATAGCCGCCCCATTCCCACGCATTGTTCCGGCGGTCATATCAGTTGGTCGCCGTAACGACCTGTTTGTCTCAGGGCCATCTTCGGTTCGCCAAGCCTCGGCTGACCGCCGCTACAACCGGTGGATCGTGCCGTCCCCGGCGCGATAATCCCCTCAGAAAATCGCGATGGGACTTCGCGATCCACCTGAGGTAGGGACACGCGGTCCGCGTGTCCGTTGTTCAACGGACGGACGAGCGGGCCACTCGTCCCTACCCATAGGGAGGAGGAACAAAGGATCACCACCATCCGCAAAGGCTCCTTGCTGCGCGGGGCGGAGGCGGACAAGGTAGCGTGCTTCCGGTGGCCGCGATGAGAAAAGGAAAGTTCGCCCTCTTGCTGCACGCGCATCTTCCCTATGTGCGGCATCCGGAGCACGGGGATTTTCTCGAGGAGGATTGGTTTTACGAGGCGATCGCCGAGACCTATGTGCCATTGCTGCGGGTCTTCGAGCGGTTGGCGGCCGAGCGGGCGCCGGTGCGGGTCACCATGTCGATCACCCCGACGCTGGGTGCGATGATGGAAGACCCCCTGCTCGGGGAACGGGCGGCGCGCCATCTCGACCGTTCGGTCGCGTTGGCCGAAAGCGAGGTGTCGCGCACCGCGGGAGATGCGGCGTCCCGGGGGTTGGCCGAATTCTACCTCGAGCGCTTCCGGGCGACGCGGGACTATTTTGCCGCGCGGGGCGGACGTCTCATCCCGGCCTTTCGCGCCCTGCAGGACGCGGGACTTCTCGAAATCATCACCTGCGCGGCCACGCACGGATTTTTGCCGCTCATGGCCGACCACCCGGAGGCCGTGCGCGCGCAGATTCTGACCGCGTGCGATTACCACCGTGAACTTTTCGGACGCCAACCGTCCGGCATCTGGTTGCCGGAATGCGCTTATTTTCCGGGGCTGGGAAAATATCTGAGCGAAGCCGACTTGAAATGGTTCGTGCTCGATGCGCACGGGCTGATGTTCGGCAAGCCGCAGCCGCGTTTAGCCATTTATGCGCCCTGCTACACGCCGGAGGGACCGGCGGTTTTCGCGCGCGACCGGGACTCAAGCCGGCAGGTCTGGAGTCAGGAGGAAGGCTACCCGGGTGACCCCGCTTACCGGGATTTTTACCGCGACATCGGCTACGATCTTCCGCTGGATTACCTGCGGCCGTTCCTCGGCGGGGATACGCAGCGCAAATTCACCGGGTTGAAATACCATCGCATCACCGGACGCACGGAGCACAAGGAGCTGTATCACCGCCCGTGGGCCGAGGCGGCGGCGGAGGCGCATGCTGCGGATTTTTTGGCCAACCGCATCCGGCAATTCGAACCCTTGTGCGCGGAAATGCCGGTCGAGCCGGTCCTGGTCAGTCCGTTCGATGCCGAGTTGTTCGGCCACTGGTGGTTCGAGGGACCGGAATTTCTCGATCTCTTCCTGCGCAAGGCGGCCTACGATCAGGATGTCTTCGAATTGACCACGCCGACGGATTACTTGGCCGGCCATGAGATCCTTCAGGTGGTCGAACCATGCGCGTCGAGTTGGGGTAACAAAGGGTATTGGGAGGTCTGGCTCGACCAGTCCAACGCGTGGATCTATCCGCACCTGCATGCCGCGGCGCGGCGGATGACCGAAATGGCGCGCTGCCATGAGAAGACACGGAGCAAGGAGAAGGAGGAAACCCTCCAGCAAATGGGACGCGAACTCTTGCTCGCCCAGGCCAGCGACTGGGCTTTCCTCATGGGCACAGGAACGGCCAAGGACTACGCGGCCAAGCGGACCAAGGACCACCTGCTGCGCTTCAACCGTCTCTACGACATCCTGCGGAGCGGACGGACGGACAAGGATTTTCTGGCCGCGTGCCGGGAACGTGACAACATCTTCCCCGACCTCGAATGGCGCTACTACCTCTAGCTCTCGCCGTCATGGTGTGCGCGACTGTTGCCCTGGCCACCCCGCCCGGCGAAACGGTCCCGCAGGCCACGCATATTCGTTTCATCCCGGCGACCGGCAGCGGGACGGTGAGTCTCGGTATTTATGACAGGGACGCGGCCTTGGTGCGCGTGCTCTGCGACGAGTGGCCTTTCAGCCGGTTCCGCATCGGCCTCAACGGACTCTCGACCGATTGGGATGGCCATGACGAGGCCGGACAACCCGTGGCTGCGGGGACGTATACGGCGCGCGGCTTCGTGGTCGGCGACATCGCGATCAGCGGCGAGGCCTTCCATTTCAACGATTGGATCGAGAGTGACGATTCACCGCGCATCGTTTCGGTGGGGGCAACGCAACTTCTTCCCGGAGGCGACATCCTGCTCATGGCGAGATTGGCCGGGGCACGCGGGGTGCTGGTGCGTTATTCGCCGGAGAGCGAGGCGCGATGGCGCACGGTGGTGACCGAGCCGCGGCCCGAAGCGGCGCGCGCCGTCCAGTTGGCCGTCGGGAACACCGTCGCCTTCGCTCTGCTCGATGGAAAATTGCGGGCGGCCGGACTGGAAGATGGGGTGGAAGTCCCGTTGCCCATCAAGACGGATGAAGTTGTGGCCGTGGCCGCGCGCGGCGAACGCCTCGCCCTGCTCGAGGCGGACGCGGTGCGGTTCTACCTTCTTCCCTCCTTCGCTTCACAAGGCGAAGAGACCAACCTTCCCTCACCGCTCATCTCGCTGGCCCTGCTCGACCAAGGTGCCGTGGCGGCGGGTGTGGATGGCTCGGTTTGGCGCTGGCAAGCGGGCTGGTCGAAACTCGAGATGCCGGCGGAGGCCAAAGTGCGGACCGTTTCAGCCGGACGGGCCAATACCTTCTGGGTCCTCGAGGAACGCCTCGATGGCTCGACCTGCGTGGCGCATTACAACCCGGAAGAAGGACGCCTGGCCGAATGGAGTCCGCCGGCCGATGGCGGAAAAATCACCTCGCTCGCCGCGGCGCCGGAGGAGGATTATTTCGTGGCCACGCTGGCTGTTCCGGACGGTCAACGCACCGTGGCTATCCGGCGCCGGGGCGATGGCGGGGGTTGGGAATATGTCTTCGACAAAAAGATCACGGATAGTTCGGGATTCGGATGGCGCGATGGGGCTTTGGCCGCTTCGGCTGGCGAGATCCCGGCCGAGGTCACAGTGCGTCTGGTCGAAAACCCGCTCGATCCGGGTGCCTCACGTCAGTTGGTCCTGCGTGCCACGCCGCACGAAACCGGACCGGTGCTGGGGACGACGGACGGTTTGCCGCTCTTGCGCGTATCGACTGGAACCGGGGACAACCGCGTGATGATGGTCCCCGGAGCGAATGAGAACACGGCGCGCTTTTTTCAAGGCGACGGATCCTGTGTGGAGGAATACGCGCTCTCGAACCTTGGGGATATCACGTCGTTCGACGCGGGGACGATCAAGATGGTGGGGGGCGCGGAAGAGTCTGGTCCGGCGGACAAGAATCCGGAGTAAGATTTGTGCCTGTTGTCCGAAAGGTTCCGGCGGTCATATCAGTTGGTCGCCGTAACGACCTGTTTGCCTCAGGGCCATCTTCGGTTCGCCAAGCCTCGGCTGACCGCCGCTACAAATTTTGTCTGCATCCAAAGTGGACATCCAAAGCGGCGTCATGCCGCCGCACTCCATAGCGCATTCACTTCGCGCTGCGCTTTTTTGACGTGCCGTGGCACGGGTGCGTCCGGATTAACCTCGCCGCACCGCCGACACGAGGTCGCGCATTTTGGCGGCATCTTTGATTCCCGGCGCCGCTTCCACACCGCTGGCTGTATCGAGGGCGGCGGGTTGTACCTGCCGCACGGCGTCGGCAATATTCTCCGGATTCAATCCGCCCGAGAGGACAACCGGGCATTGCGCTTGTTGCGCCACGCGGGCGGCCAAGGACCAATCGATAACCCGGCCGGTGCCCCCGAATTCCCCGGGGGCGTGCGCATCAAGGAGGAGGCACGGCGCGGGATCGGCCAAGGCGGCAACCGCGGAGTC
>Ga0247839_1003118_pt1 | contig 23403 bp, 16 predicted proteins | sample LaCruzMarch2015__6_FD_192405 | JGI IMG/M metagenome (GOLD analysis project Ga0247839, IMG submission 192405) | Freshwater microbial communities from meromictic Lake La Cruz, Castile-La Mancha, Spain - LaCruzMarch2015_16m | ecosystem: Environmental > Aquatic > Freshwater > Lake | place: Spain... | reverse complement strand
CAGAATTGCATTTCCTTTATCTAAAAGACAGCGTAGGCGAACTTTGGGATAAGTTGAAACCGCTGACAGTGGAAGCGTTCAGCATCATGAATGAATTTGGAAAATATCCCTATCCACAATTTTCGGTCATTCAAGGGGGAGATGGAGGTATGGAATATCCGATGGCAACGCTTATTACCGGAGGACGAAATATGGGCGGGTTAGTAAGTGTCACAGTTCACGAGGCGCTTCACAATTGGTATTATGGCGTATTGGCCACCAACGAAAGCAAGTATCCATGGATGGACGAAGGCTTCACCACCTATGCGCAAAACGTGGTGCTAGATAGACTTTACAAGCAAAATGCCGCTAATCCGCATGCACGTAATTATGGGAGCTATTTTAGCTATGTGACAAGTGACGACCACGAGCCCGCAACCACACATGCTGATTTTTATCACACGAATCGAGCCTACGGAATCAGCGCTTATTCCAAAGGCGCAGTGTTTTTGCATCAGTTGGGTTACATTATTGGGGAAGACAATCTGAAGAATGGCCTGTTGCGCTATTTCACCGAATGGGGCTTCAAACATCCTACCCCAAGCGATTTCTTGTTGGTGATGGAAAAAACATCTGGCATGGAGCTCGATTGGTATTTGGGACAGTTTATTGGCACTACAAACACGATTGATTACGGGATTCGTGAAGTGACACCCAATGCCGATGGGGTGGAGGTGCAGTTGGAAAGAATTGGAAACATGCCCATGCCAATTGATCTTGTAGTAACGCTGAAGAATGGGCAAAAACAAGGATTCACCATCCCGCTAAGCATGATGCGGGGCGAGAAAAATGAGCAATTTGCCGATAAGGTTAACCTTCTGCCAGATTGGCCTTGGGTATATCCAGTTTATGGGTTTCAAATGCCGTATGCAGTGGATGAAATTACATCTATAGAAATCGACCCATCAGGCCGATTGGCAGATGTCAATGCGATGAACAATAGATTTCCACCACCTTTGACGCCCGAAACAATCCCTCAAGATTAGCAATGAAGTCGTTTTATAAATTAGTTCCAGCCCTTTCGGTTTGTGTTTTTCTAGTAATTTCTATTGTTGCCTGCGATAGCCCACCAATTGAGGAACAAACACCAAAATCCGAGCAAAAAAGACAGCTTGGGCCACAGTTTATAAACGAAGGCACGCTCCATCTTATTAGTACATCGGGCGATACCATTCGTACCCTTGCCATTGAAATAGCCGACACGGAAAATGACCGCACCATTGGGCTAATGCATCGCAGATCCATGCCCGACACGCAAGGAATGTTATTCATTTTTGATGAAGAAGAACCGCGTAGCTTTTGGATGCGCAACACGCTTATTGGGCTCGACATCATTTATATCCGTGCCAATGGTGAGATAGAAAGCATTGCCAAATACACGGTTCCGTTAAACGAACAATCCATTCCATCTAAAGGTCCAGCAACCTATGTACTCGAAGTAATAGAAGGTTTCTGCGATCGCTATAACGTGAAGGAAGGCGATAAGATTGCCTTCAGCAGAAATGAGGCAATTTGATATTTAGTGTTCTAGAAATCGTCAAACGGTCGCGATAAGTCGGTAGAAATACCGAAGAACACATAAATATCTTCTTTGCGATGGAGTGCCGATGTTTCTAAGCGGGTGTTGAATCCGGCCATGATGCGCAGGTCCCAGTAGGCATTGAGCACATATTCTGCGCGGACTTGCCATAGGAACAGCTCGGTGTCGAGGCCTTGGATCATTGTGTTGTCATATTCTCCTCTTCGGTCGCCATAGGAGCGATAGATGTTCTGCCCAAAACTCACTCCGCCAGTGTCCAGTCCGTAGTTGGCGTAGATAAACTTGGCTTCCATCAACCAATTGTTCTTACGGAAGCGAATCACATTGACCGATTCGATAAAATTGGCTCCAAGCGGATGGGCCAGCGGCTGATTGTTGTGGCCGTAGTTCCGTTCCACTGAGTAATGTGTGTAGGTAAAAGGCCGCACCCAGTTAAACTCTGTCTGGTAGTAGAAATTCTTCAGCCCAAAAGGACTCCAACCTTTCAGTCCCACCTGAAACCCCTGCTTGTTTCCCCACCAGCCTGTTGGCTTGCTGGTGTCACCGCTAAGGCTACTGAACATCTCACTGAATTTCAATTCATCAAGAATAAGTTGCCCATAGAGATGATGGTTCTTACCGATACGCATACGGACATCGAGACCAAGTATGACATTGTCGGGAGACCTGAGCGACATCTCCACCGGGCGATAGAAAATTATCGGATTGATGTAGTTCGGTTCAAATCCACGCACCCCACTCGAATCCTGAGCCTGCCAAATGATGGACTCGAAAAGGCCGATGTTGAAACGCTTACCTAAATTCAGTGACAGGTAGTGGAACGTACCCAATTTGTTGCTGCTTTCGGCTCCAGGACGAATGTCCTTGAAGTTAGCGAAGATGTTCACATAGCGTATCTTCCAGAAACGGGTGTCCAACTTTAGGAACGAATAGGGCGATGCATTGTCAGACAACAGCAACGACCGATAGCCAGTGCCAATGAACAGCTTATCGTGACCCGCCTGCACGTTGAAATGTTCCGAAGGCGTGTAGCTAAGATAGCCCGTTGGCATGAAGAACGTGCTCAGTTCCCCTTGGCGTTGGATTTCCCCAAATCCGGGACGTACGCCCCACGTGTTCATATAATCCTGCACATGGGCCGGCCCACGATAGGCACCGCCTTTCAGGTCGAAATGCGCTTTGAACTTCGAGGTCATCCAGATATCGCCCCGCAGACCCCCATAGAGGTCGGTGATGAGGCCACTGCCCGAACCGCCTCCAACCATACTGTGGAAAATAGGATCGAGCACAAGTCCGAACCACTTCTTTTTCACATCCACAAAATGGCCTTTGGAAAATTTGTGCAGACGAGATTTTTCCCCAGGAACGAACGTGCTCAGAAACTCTTCATTTGCAAGAACAAACTGAGGATGCTGCACAAAAGGGCGGATGTTATGATGTACGGATGACAGTCCACTACCGCTGAATTCCTCCTCCAAAAAGGTTTGCAATAAAGGCGATTTGGCATCAGTGATCTGCTGAGCATTGGAGATGGATGCCGCAGCTAGCAGCACTAGCAAAAGACTCACCTGCTTGATAGGACTATAGACAAGAATATTCGCTGACCTCTTCATCTAAAAATCGTAGTAGAGGTTTCTGATGTCCGTTCGCACCCCAAAATAGACCATCAGGTTGCGCTCATCGCCAAGGATATTGCTCTGATAGCGGTGAACCACGCCCAAACGCAACGTGAAATTGCTTGCACGGTTGATGGTGTAAGCTATTTCGGCATTCTGATAAAGCAAATGTGTCTTGATGCCTTGCCCAATGCTATTGCCGCCCGATTCAGAGCCGTTGGCGGCAGATAGGGTAGACATGTAGGTGTCGTTTCCGAAGTTGGTGCCGGTTGTGTCCTTGCCCACAATGGCGTATGTGGTTCTAAGTTCGATGCGGAAATCATGGTAACGGTAGCTTATCATGCCCATTCCCTCGTGAAAATTGGCGCCTAGAGGATGCCCCAACGACTGGCCATAGTGCATGTAACTATTCAGCGGTGCGGTCGATGCGAATGTGTAGGGGCGCACAGCGTTGTATTCCAACTGAATGTTGAGATTTTTGACCTTAAAGAGGTCAAACGCTTTGAAACCCACCTGCCATCCCAATTTTTGTTCGATATATCCAGCCACATTCAGCTTCTTGAAATTAAGGTCGTCAAACGCCATCTGCCCGTAGAATGCAGCTCCTTTGAAAGGAACTATCTTCAGATTGAGGCCCACCACCACGTTCTGATTTGATTCCTGTATCTCGAACTGAACGGGGCGAATCATCATCAATGGATTGATGAAATTCCAATCGAACCCGCCATTACCCGAACCTGTATCAGAAGTGTTGAAAATTATGCCCTCAAACAATCCGACCTGCACGCGCTTGCCAATGTTGGCGCTGAAATAGTGGAAGGTGGCCCACTTCTTCTTGTATCCTGTTTCGTAAGGTGTCGGGTGGCGTAGGTCCTGCAATTGAGTAAGCAGGTGCATGTACTGAAGCCCGCGCCATTTGGTGGTCAATTTCAGGAAAGGGTAGTTGAAAGGCGCATCGGACAATAGTAACGAACGGTATCCTTCACCAATGAAATGCTTGTCATTGCCAATCTGAACGTTGAAGGCTTTGGTCGGAGTGAACGATACCACACCCGATGCCATCAGGTAATCGTAGCCAGTTGGTTGTACTTTAAGCGACCTGTATATCACATTGTCAAACTCAAATGGCTTGAGCCAGCCCTGTCCGGGAATTGCCTTGTTTCGCTCAATCCACTCGGTTATGTAGGGCATGAACGTGGCCTGATTTTCCCAAAAAGCGGTGAAGAATGATAACTTCCGGCCTATACTTCCTTTCACTACAAACCCACGAGTATTGACCACATGCCGCGCATCGCCAGCAAAATCAACACCATAATCCATATGAAAAATCGGGTCGAAGAACACTTGGAACTTGGATGAGTCGAGCTTTAGGAGGCTTTCCATCACCATCTTGCGACCAACCCAAGTGCGGGCAAACTTGCCGGGTTGATAGCGAACGCTTCGAAGTGAATCGAACGGAATGCTTTCATTCAGTTCGTGAATGCGATAGGGCCGTACTGATGTATGAAATTGCTCTCCAGGCTGTTGCAACATGCCCTCAAATTCTCCATAAGTGGCGTTGTTGAGCGGATAGGCGTAATGTTCTTGCGCAAAACCGCTGGATGAGGCTAAGCAAGCAAAGAACAAAGCAATAATAGCCTGCCGCATTTGTGATGAATTGCGTCAAAGGTAATTTTTTAACGAAAAGATTGCATTAGGTTTTAATGCTCTTGGGAGTGTTACCAACGGATGAATCAATCCCCCATTTGGGCGATGGGGATTATATCTTTGCCGGCTCAAATGAGCAGTCCTTCCGATAATATCCATCCGGTGTTTGAAAGCATGTTGCAGCGTGATGACAAGGAGGCATTGCTGAAACACCGAGGGCTGGCTGTGTGGATGACAGGTCTAAGTGGATCGGGCAAAACCACCATTGCCGTTGCATTGGAGCAATTGCTGCATGAGCGCGGTCACATTACTCAGCTACTCGATGGCGACAATATTCGCGTAGGGATTAATCGCGACCTCGGTTTTAGCGAGGCAGACCGCGAGGAGAACATTCGCAGAATAGCTGAGGTGACCAAACTGTTCGTCAATTGCGGTATCATCACCATCAATTGCTTTGTCAGCCCGACCATTGCGCTGCGCAATAAGGCCAAGGAGATTATCGGCAGTGATGATTTTATTGAGGTCTTCATCAATACTCCATTTGACATCTGCGAACAGCGGGATGTGAAAGGGTTGTACAAGAAGGCACGGGCAGGCGAAATCAAGAATTTCACTGGTCTTGACGCGCCTTTCGAGGCTCCGATCTCCGACTTCATTGAAATCACTACCGCAGACCGCAGTGTGGAAGCATGCGCTGCGCAAATTCTTCAGACCATCGAACCGCGAATCTTATTCAAATCATAGCTAATGGATACCTATAAATTGAATCATCTGCGCGAATTGGAGGCCGAATCGGTCTATGTGCTGCGCGAAGTGGCGGCTCAGTTCGAAAACCCTGTGCTGTTGTTCTCTGGCGGCAAGGATTCGATTGTGATGACGCACTTGGCCATGAAAGCATTCTATCCGGCTAGTATTCCTTTTCCACTGTTGCATGTGGACACGGGGCACAATTTCCCCGAAACGATAGCCTACCGCGATGAGATGGTGAAGCGTATCGGTGCAAAGCTCATCGTGGCATCGGTTCAGGATTCCATAGACCAAGGCCGAGCTGTGGAAGAGAAAGGTTTCAATGCCAGTCGCAATGCCCTCCAGACCGTCACATTGCTCGATGCCATAGAGGCCAATCGCTTTGATTGTGCCATGGGCGGTGGTCGCAGGGACGAAGAAAAAGCGCGGGCCAAGGAGCGATTCTTCTCACACCGCGATGAATTTGGCCAATGGGATCCCAAGAACCAACGCCCCGAACTGTGGAACCTGTTCAATGGGCGCAAGCATTTGGGCGAGCATTTTCGTGTGTTCCCCATCAGCAACTGGACCGAGATGGACGTGTGGCAATACATTCTGATGGAGAATATTCCCATGCCGAGCATCTATTTCACACACCAAAGGCAATGCTTTGAACGTAGTGGGGCCATCTATGCGCATTCGGAATTCATGAATTTGCGCCCCGCAGAATTTGATGGGCTGCGCGAAATGCAAGTGCGGTTCCGCACTATTGGCGATATGACTTGCACGGGAGCAACCCTTTCATCGGCCTCCACATTGATTGAGATTATTGAGGAAGTAGCCGCCTCACGCGTCACCGAAAGAGGCAGCCGTCAGGACGATAAACGCTCTGAGGCTGCGATGGAAGACCGAAAAAAGCAAGGCTATTTTTAGACCAGTATGAGCACAATATCAGGAAATCACCAAGGTTATTTGGATATGGAGTTGCTGCGTTTCACCACTGCTGGCAGTGTTGACGATGGCAAAAGCACGCTTATCGGGCGTTTATTGTACGACAGTAAATCCATCTTCGCAGATCAGATGGAGGCCATCCAATTGGCCAGCGAACGCAAGGGCGAAGAGCATGTGAATCTCGCGTTGCTGACAGATGGCCTTCGTGCCGAGCGCGAACAGGGCATCACCATCGATGTGGCGTATCGCTATTTCGCCACACCCAAGCGCAAGTTCATTATTGCCGATACACCAGGCCATATTCAGTACACACGCAATATGGTTACTGGAGCGAGCACAGCTAATCTTGCTATCATTCTGATAGATGCGCGCAAGGGAGTGATTGAACAGACCAAGCGCCACGCCTACATCGCCTCGTTGCTGCAGATTCCGCATGTGGTGGTCTGTGTCAACAAGATGGATCTTGTGGAATACTCGGAAGTGGTCTTTGATGAAGTGCGCAGGGATTTCGAAGATTTCTTGGCCAAACTGGATATCCAGGATGTTCGGTTCGTACCGATAAGTGCTCTTTTGGGAGATAATGTTGTGAACCGTTCTACGAAAATGAACTGGTACAATGGTTCGACACTGATGCACATTCTTGAGCACGTGCACATTGGCAGCGATCACAATCATATCGATGCGCGCTTTCCGGTGCAGTATGTCATCCGCCCAATGAAAACCGAACACCACGACTATCGTGGATATGCAGGCCGCGTGGCTGGAGGCATTTTCCGCGTGGGCGATGAGGTGGTGGTGCTTCCATCAGGGTTCACTTCAAAAATTCTAACCATTGATAAAATGGACGGCACCTCTGGTCAAGCCTTTGCACCCGCATCTGTCACCATGACTCTTGAAGATGATATTGACATAAGTCGAGGTGATATGATTGTCAAAGTCAATAACCGCCCCACAGTAGAGCAGGATATCGACCTGATGGTGTGTTGGATGGACGAAAAACCGCTTCAGATTGGAGGAAAGTACAGCCTAAAACACACCACCAAAGACGTACGTTGCGTTATCAAAGCAGTGGTTTACAAGATGGACATAAATACATTCCAAAAATCGGAAGGCGAACATACATTGGGGCTTAATGACATCGGTCGAATCAGTATTCGGGCCACTTTGCCACTTTTCTTAGACAGTTATAGGAAGAACCGCTCCACTGGAAGCCTTATTCTCATTGACGAAGCGACCAACAGTACGGTCGCAGCGGGCATGATAGTGTAAACCGCGATTTTCTTCTGACTTTTGCGCCATGGACTGGACTCCACGCATTTTGGTGATAGGTGATGTGATGCTGGACCGCTACTTTGCTGGGTCGGTGGACAGAGTCAGTCCCGAAGCGCCAGTTCCGGTTGTCAAAGTACAGAACGAATGGAGCACACTTGGCGGAGCGGCAAACGTTGCGGCAAACGTTGCCAGCCTTGGCGGAAGCCCCATTCTTGTTGGACTTATCGGAAACGATGCAGCGGGCGAAGAACTTCTTAGTGCTTGCAAAAAACAAAGCATTGAAGCAAATCTGTTTCGCTCCATTACTCCAACCATCACCAAGACCCGAGTCATTGCTGGTCAGCAGATAGTGCGTATTGACCGCGAAGAGAAGCATGCTTGGAATGCCAATCAATTACATTCCCTAACAGACTTTTTGAACACCATTTCGGCTGAAATCTCGCTGGTTTTAGTATCCGATTACGCCAAAGGCACACTGAGCGAACAAGTGTTGGACTTACTGATGTCGTGGGCTGCGGAAAATGCTCTCCGCGTCATCGTTGACCCCAAACGGAGTGATTGGGAAGCATATCTTAATCCATACCTCATCACCCCCAATTTGAAGGAGGTGCAATTGGCTGCAGGATATGCCGTTGCCAATGACGACAATGAGGTGGTGCGGGCAGCGAGAGGACTTTTCGTTAAGAGTTTTTCCCAGAACATCCTAATTACTCGTTCCAGCGAAGGGATGACCTTGATAGGGGAAGGATATGTATTCAATGTGCCTGCTATAGCTCAGGAGATATTTGATGTGAGCGGGGCGGGAGACACGGTATTGGCCACAATAGGTGTTTGGCTCTCAGAGGGAAAGTCGTTGAAAGAGAGCGTTCTTGCCGCCAATATCGCTGCAGGCATCGCTATCGGCAAGCGAGGTACTACCGCTGTTATGCGAAGGGAAGTAGAAGCTTCTTTAGATTTGATGTCTGCGAAAATTGTTAATCGTAAGGATGTAGCACAACTGGGTAAGATACTGAAAGGCAAGAAGGTTGTGTTCACCAACGGATGCTTCGATGTGCTGCATTCAGGGCACCGAAAACTTCTTGAAGAGGCGCGGTCTTTCGGGGATATACTCATTGTAGGGTTGAACAGTGATGCATCTGTCAGTCGAATAAAAGGCCAAGATAGACCCGTGAACAAGGAGCTTGTTCGCCTAAGTACCTTATCCTCATTCGATGCCATTGGTTATTTGATAGTATTCGATGAAGATACGCCATATGAGTTGATAAGCGAACTGCAAGTTGATGTGCTTGTGAAGGGTGGGGATTACCAGGTGGAGAACATAGTTGGCAGAGAGTTGGTGGGGGATGTGAAAATTGTCAGTTTAGTTACGGGGGTTTCAAGTAGCCTCCTAACTTCAATTTAATTTAGTGGTCAGAAGAAGATTTGAGTTATACCGCTTGTGATTAAGGATGTGGTCTGAACTACAAACTTGTAATACTTCAGCTAGATTACCGTTTAGCAGGGTTGAATCGAGTTGTTGTTATTCCTTCCCTAATCAAGGTCTGCAGCGACATCAGATAGTAAATTAGCAAATAGTGATTGAAATTCTCAAAAGAGATTACGGATTGTTGCAGAAGTTGCTGCTGACAGCCATAAGTAGGGGTTTGGCTGCTATTGGCACCTTGGTTTTTAACTTCGTATTAGCCCGATACATGGGAGCCAATGATTATGGTCAGTTCATGTTGTCGTATACGATGCTAACTGGATTTTCAATCATGTCTCGATTCGGTATGCCTATGGCGGTTCTCCGGTTTGCTAGTATCCTCTATGCTAATTCGAGTTACCAAGCATTCCGTGAACATCTACTAAAAGTGAGCGTCCTGTCGTTTGGACTTTCCATTGTTTTGGCAAGCGTGTTTATATTGGGGAGTGGCATTTTATCTCAAATTTTTTACGGAAGTCTTGATTACAAGGAAATAATAGTAGTGATGGCTATTACAATGCCATTTCATGCTTTCCTTGTGGTGCAGTCCGCATACTTCAAGGCAATGGGAAAGTCTGAGATAGCCCCGTTTTTTGAAGTTGGGCTAATGGTTTTTGTAGCGGCAAGTTCGGTTTTCTTATATTCTGAGTTCTTTAGAGTTGAGGTTACTGCATGGATAGCTTCAGGATTTCTCCTTGTTTCCAGTGTTTTAGTGTTTTTGCTCGGTCAAATTACCCTACGAAAGTTGGTACGAGTGGTTTCAACAGACATTGTTCCCTTAGATATGAAGCCTTTTATGCGTTCTCTTCCAGATTATGCGGTTGCCAGCATGACAATTTATCTTATTCAGTTTGCACCGACATTGATTTTGGGACTTTTTGTAGACGGAAAACAATTGGCTTTATATGCGTTGGCCAATAGTATTACCTTTACAATTAGTTTTTTACTTTGGGTAGTGGAGGCAGTTACTGCTCCTAAATTCGCTCAGTTCTACCATAGCGGGAAGAACTATGACGCCAAGAGGCTTCATTACAAAAGTATCCGATATATGTTGGTTTTTGTATTGCCATTGTTTGGGGTTGTGGTGGTGTTTGCTAAGGAAATACTACTTCTTTTTGGTGAAGATTTTATAGCGGCTTCACCAGCTGTGGTAATAATGGCATTAGGGCAGTTGCTTGCCGTAATTGTAGGACCTGTAAACTTCGTATTGAATATGAGTGGGCATCACCGCACTCAAAGAAATATAGAATTTATGTCTGCCTTTGCCACTATTGTCTCATCTTTGGTGCTTATCCCCTTATTTGGATTTATTGGCGCAGCCGTAGCTACTTCGTTTGGACTAATGGTAAGGAATGTCGTTGGATTTTATCGCGTGAACAGAATCCTGCATCAGATACCGTGAAGCATATAGAAAATCGCTAAAAACCATGAAGTGCAGATTGAAGACAACTGTTTTATTCAGCGTTTTGTTGCGCTCAAATGAATATGCGATTTTTGCTCTCCGAAATATGGATAGGTGTATTTGTTTTGATTCGCTTTGGGTCTTGTTAAGTGGTCGATTTATCTCTGAAAAATGAGACTATTCGGAGGAATAGGAAGCATTCGTCTTCTTGAGGAAAGAATGGTTTTCATTCTGCTTTTGGTAATAACCATTGGAGCAAAAGAATTTTTCCGCGACAGTCGAGATGAGAATCAAGTGGTGCTAAATTCCCTCATAATTTGTTTGGTGTCAATTCCCATAATTACTTATTACCTCATAAAAAGAGGAAGCAATTCAGGTCGTGTTATTACTATTGCCTTAGTGTTTTATGCTTGGTTGATTGTATCGGCTTTCATTGTGCCTGAAAAGTTACATTATGGACTTGAAAAGGCACATCTTGGATTACTACTGCCACTCACTATGGGCGCCCTTGCCTGCAGTTATAAGCGCTGGGATGAGGAGGATGTGCTTGACCACATCATCACCTTCGCATTGATTGTATTGGTATTTGCCGTGTTGTATAAATTGAGCAACGGATTCTTTGATCGCCAAGTTAGATATGGTCTACTTGGCCCAATTCCTTTCGGCTGGGTCTGTGGCATGGGGGCAATAGCAAGTTTACTTAGGGCCAACAGAGGTTTGGTGACCATTTTGCTATCGTTGGCTTTCGTATTAGCGGTGTTATGGTCTGGTTCTAAGGGCCCCGCCTTTGCATTAGCGATAGTTGCCGTATTAAAGTTTCGCTCATTAATTGGCAAGACAATGAAAGAAAGGTTGGTAGTATTAGCTGCATTTCTTATAGGTGCTTTGTTAGTTAAGACAGGTTCCGACAATTTGAGGGCAGGGAGTGCCTTGCAGGCTATGCTGACAAATTCGGATGAATTTGTAGAAGGTGCGGGTGCTGGATCTGTGGGAGTGAGACTGGAGTTCTATAGCCGATCGGCTGAAATGCTTGTAGACAACTCCTTTTTCGGTGTTGGCTTTGGAGCATGGTCGTTATTTGCCGCGGGTCTGCACAATTATCCGCACAATCTGTTTCTTGAGATTGGATCTGAGACAGGAATAGTGGGGCTTGTATTGCTTTTTGGGTTGCTATGGTCTTTAAGAAGCAAGAGTAAAGTCTCGTTTTTAGGATATTTTTTTATTCTTTGCATGCTGTTTAGTGGAGACTTTTCGTATTTCAGATACGCTTTGTTTTTGCTGCTAGTTGGAACTGGAATCGCTGAAATCCAGCATGCATCTATAACCACGAAAAAACAACTCCCTTCAGTTTAACATTCTCAAGGCACGGTATCTGGGGTGTAATTCTCGTAGCTGTTTGTAATTTGCGTTGTCCGCAGAATCCATGTTTTGAGAATTAGATTTTGGATGTGTCAACGCATCAGATTTCTCTTTATTGATTTTGGATGGAAATTTTACTCACAGAGGCTCTCAAACGCAGGATTTTTTTAATAGTCTTTGCATGCTTTTTCAAACAACATATTTTACAATTTTAGAGTATTCCATCTTACTAAACTCATTTGTGCAGAGTTCCTATGCGTGGATAATAACCCGGACATGAAATGTTGATTGGGTTAATCCTGAAGGTTTTGAGTCAATACTCATTTGAAAGCATATAGTCCTTTATATTTGCACAGCGAATTCGTTTTACTAATTCTAGAAAGGGTACTCAAAATCGGTAATGCCAATGTTGGTTGGTGATAAGTTCTGCTTGGGGTTACTATATATTTATCTCTACCTGAAGTATCTACAAAATTTTTGGATGGGTAGTTGGTGTAGCCTCGAAAAATCCTTCGTTCCTAAAAGACGCGCGGAGTATGCACATTATATATCCTGAGATGTCCGAATCTGAAAGACAGCGGAGCGGTTAATGGAAGCGAGTAACTATGGATGGATTAAATGGATGGTGTATGCTTCCTTTTCTTTGCAATCAGCTCTGCAATTAGAGCAAATTGCAAGGTTTTTCCTGTTTTCATACAAAGGTCATCTAAGCGCTATCAATGCCATTTTGGAAGAGTGTCACGAAAACTATGCGGTTAGTATGAAATGGCCAATTTAGGAAGACGCAAATTGGAATTGGCCAAAGTGATGTAATCATAACTTATAAATCTTGCGAATAATCTACTTACACCAGTATTTCACCACTCCATCCATGGCTGGAGGTACCCGTTCATTTGAGATGGCAAAGCGTATGGTTGCGGCTGGCCATGAGGTGGATATGATTACAACAAGTCGGGAAGATGGAGTTGGCAATGATTGGATAATGACAGAGGAATCGGGTATTCGCGTTCATTGGCTGCCTGTTCCATATTCCAACCAAATGGATTTCCTTCAACGTGTTTGGGCTTTCATTCGTTTTGCATACCGCTGTACCGTTAAAGCCTCGTCTCTCAAAGGTGATGTGGTTTTCGCTACTAGCACGCCACTTACCATTGCGATTCCAGGAGTGCTGACAAGTAGAAGGCTCGGTAAGCCGATGGTCTTCGAAGTCAGAGACCTATGGCCTCAGCTACCAATAGCAATTGGGGTGCTTAAATCACCGATACTAATTAAGTTGGCGAACTGGTTAGAAAGGTGGGCTTATAGCAACTCCAAACGTGTTGTCGCTTTGTCCTCAGGCATGAAAGAAGGCGTTGTTCGAGTAGGCTATCCTGAAAACCATGTTACTGTGATACCGAATAGCTGTGACATCAATCTTTTTGGTATTTCAGGTTCAGATGATGATGCTGCTGTTTCAAAACTACTTCCATGGCTTGGTGAAAGAAAATTGGTGGTTTACACTGGAACGTTTGGCGCAATCAATGGCACAGACTATCTTATTCACGTTGCCTACCATCTTGCCAAATCTGATGAGGATGTGCAGTTCCTCCTTGTTGGTGATGGTATAGATTATGATAAAAACGTGGATTTAGCAAACTCACTAGGCGTATTGGGACGAAATCTGCATATTATGAAGAGTATTCCAAAGACAGAACTTGTTGCCATTATTAGAAGAGCAACTGTTGCGACATCGCTTTTCATTAATCTGGAAGAAATGTGGGCCAATTCCGCTAACAAGTTCTTTGACGCTCTTGCGGCAAGCAGACCTATAATGATTAACTATAAAGGGTGGCAAGCAGATTTATTGTTGGAATCTGGGGCGGGAATCGTAGTGCCACCGGATGATACCATCGAAGCTTCCAGGTTGCTACTTGCACTGCTGAATGATGATGAGCGGTTGAAGAAAGCATCACAAGCCTCTTGCGATTTGGCACACAAAATGTTCAACAGAGACCTGTTAGCAGATAGATTAATAAAAGTGCTAGAAAATGCAGTGGAAGCCTCTTAAACGTACTTTTGACCTTATAGTGGCAAGTATAATTCTGCTGGTCACTTTCCCAGTTTCTTTATTAGTGGGCATTACACTTTCAATAACTAACCAAGGAACTCCGTTTTTTACTCAGCATAGACCTGGCCTTCATGGACGCATTTTTCGCATTATCAAATTTAAAACGATGAGCGATAAGAAGGACTCCAATGGGAAACTGCTACCCGATTCAGTTCGGTTGACACCGATTGGAAGTTTTGTTCGAAAGACATCCTTGGATGAGATCCCACAATTGCTAAATGTTATAAAAGGCGATATGAGCCTCATTGGTCCACGTCCATTATTGGTAGAGTACCTTCCGCTGTATACAGATGAACAGGCTAGGCGCCATGAAGTGCGACCTGGAATAACAGGCTGGGCACAGGTAAACGGCCGAAATGCCATTAGTTGGGACGAAAAATTTAGGCTCGATGTGTGGTATGTGGACAACATCTCGTTTGGGATTGATTTGCGCATACTTTTGCTGACGGTTTTCAAAGTACTCAAATCGGACGGTGTGGCGCAGGAAGGGCAGGCCACGGTTGAGTATTTTAATGGGACAAACTAAGAATCAGTAGTTATATGCGCTATGTTTTCGCTGGAGACAGGGACTTATCAGTTGAGATTTTACGCCATTTGATTGCGAAGTGCGGGAGGCCTTTAGCATTGTTAGTTTCTGGGGAGGATCGCGCAAGTCATTCCAAAGAACTTATTGAATTATCAGGAATTGACGAGGAATTGGTTTTTCGAGGCAAAGACTTTCTTTCTGATAAAGCATTTGCTGTGCTCATATCCTGCAGACCGGACTATATTATCGGCATTCATTTCCCGTACATCATTCCAGCAAAGGTTTTGGGTATGCCCAGTGTAGGTGTTCTCAACCTTCATCCTGCTTTTCTTCCATACAATCGAGGTTGGCACACACCTACATGGGCCATTTTGGAGGGAACGCCTATTGGGGCTACATTGCATTTCATGTCTGAGGGGCTTGATGTCGGTGATATTGTTCATCAGAAACAAATTATTGTCCGACCAGATCACACCGCTAACAGCCTCTATGCTGACCTGAAAGCGTTGGAGATAGACGTGTTCAAAGAGGCGCTGCCTGCGCTCATGGAATTGAATCCTGTAAGGAAATGCCAACCCTCCAACGGAGGGACATCTCATAAGCGTCAAGATTTGTTCAGGCCGGGAATACAGGAGATTCAACTCAATCAGACCACTACCGCAGCGGCACTACTTCTGAAACTGCGGGCTCTCACAACCAGCTCAGTTCAAGAGGCTGCATATTTTATCGTAGAAGGGGTAAAGTACCATGTCCAAGTAATTGTATCGCCAGAGGATATTTGAAGATTTCATGGAAAGAGAATTTTTTTATCAATCGGTTGCATTTCGATTGTTAGCCGCAAATAGGGCTTATCATGCATATCTGGAACACCGCTCATATGTGCTTGCCCGCTCAATATTTCAGATCAACCAAGAGAATCTGCGATTCATATGTGAAAACATCCACAAGGCTGATATTGGAGACGTTGAGGGATTGATAGAATTGGTTGTTCACTGGTCGCAATGGATGGAGCAATTTAAAATTCATGATATCAATATAAGTCCGCGACCTGATTCCGAATTCATTTTTCATCCTGTACGCGGTATAACCTCCTACCCAGCCACTTTTGCCTCGGAGATTATTTTCCGAGCGGGCTTTGATAATGTCAGTGTAATAAAATCAAACTGAATGACAGAAAAAATCTGGCTCTCTTCTCCCCACATGGGCGGAACCGAAGAGAAATATGTGGCCGAGGCATTTGCCACTAATTGGATAGCTCCACTTGGTCCGCATGTAAATGGATTCGAGGACGATTTGTGCAAATTCACTGGTTCTGGCCATGCAGCTGCCTTAAGTTCGGGGACAGCAGCGCTCCATCTAGGATTGATATTACTTGGAGTGGAAGCTGGTGACTATGTCATCTGCCAAAGTATGACTTTTTCTGCCTCAGCAAATCCAATCCGTTATCAGGGAGCTGTGCCGGTTTTTGTTGATTCTGAAATGGAAACTTGGAACATGTGTCCCATTCAGCTCGAAGCCGCAATAGTAGCTTGTATGAACGGAACTACCGATTCCAATGGAAAAAAATTGGAAGCCAAAAAACCGAAGGCCATCATTCCGGTCCACTTGTATGGGATGCCTGCCAAAATGAAGGAAATCATGGCGGTTGCAGCCAAATACGATATCGCTGTGCTTGAGGATGCCGCGGAGGCATTGGGTTCAACACTTGACGGAAAAGCCTGCGGCACTTTTGGACAGTTGGCCGCATTGAGTTTCAATGGCAATAAGATAATAACCACCAGCGGAGGCGGTGCGCTGCTCAGCAATGATGGCGAAATGGTGGAAAAAGCTCGGTTTCTTGCAACCCAAGCGCGTGATGCAGCGCCACATTATCAGCACAGCCATGTCGGTTACAATTACAGACTCAGCAATGTATTGGCGGGAATTGGCCGTGGTCAAATGGAGGTGCTCAATGAAAGAGTGCAGCAGCGTAGAAATAACTATCAATTTTATGCAACGTATTTCCACAATAGGAATACTGAGTCTTGGGCTTTTCAAATGCACGAAGAACCTCTTGGAGCGTTCAGCAATCGTTGGCTTTCGTGCATCCTCATTAATCCAAAGACCAACAATGGCTTAACCCGCGAACATTTGAGACTTGCACTGGAAGCATCAAATATAGAAGCGCGACCATTGTGGAAGCCCATGCATCTACAGCCTATTTTCCAAATTTTCCCCTACTTTGGCTCTGGAGTAAGCGAAGGACTTTTTGCCAACGGCATCTGTCTACCATCAGGGTCTAATTTGACGTCCAGTGAAAGAGAAAGGATTATTGAATGTCTGGACAGAACCATACCTATGCAACTTGTTTGATGGGTTATACGTGATAATGCGTAGCAATTTAAGTAGCATGGGCTTGTACATTTGACCTGACAAATCAGCTTTTCATGTTTGAATACATTATCAATATATTTTCCGATAAGTTTCTTTCTCGATGGGCTGTTCTGGCTATCGATTTGGCCATCGTTTTTTTCACCATACTGGTAGCTGTATTCTTACGGTTCAATTTCGACCTAGATGGAGTTTCAATTAATCTCCTGCTCTCACAGATTGTTTTCACTTTAGCCTTTTATGTTGTTGGCTTCATAGCCTTCAAATCTTACACAGGAATAATTCGTCATACAGGAGTACAGGATGCGTTGCGTATACTCATGGCCTCTTTTTTGGCCTTAGTGATTGGTTTAACCCTTTCGCTAGCGCTTCTTTTCAACCCCATTTCGGGTTTGATATTTTCCCTTTCAATCTTCGTAATCACGTTGTTCTTGGCCTTGGTGTCTATGATAGGGTTTCGATTCCTGGTCAAGACCATATTTCAGCAAGTGCAGCAAGTGCGTAAACAGGATCGCATCCGTGTGCTCATCTATGGTGCAGGTTCATCTGGAATAATTACGAGAATAACCTTGGGCCAGGATCTTGAAAGATTCTACGACATAGTAGGCTATATTGATGATCACCAGCAGAAATGGGGCAAACGTGTCGATGGACTCCCGGTGTATTCTCCCAGTGTTTTAAATGAAAGCAGCATCTCAGAAATGCGCATTAATCAACTTATAATCGCTATTCAGAAACTGGATGGACTGAAGAAGAAGGGAATTATTGAGCGAGGAATCGAACTCGGACTGAAGGTAAAAGTAGTTCCAGCAATCAGAAATTGGATTCAAGGAAATTTGACCATCAACCAGATTAAAAAAGTAAAAATCGAAGATTTGCTTGAACGTGAACTAATCACTCTGGATAGTGTCAATGTGAAGAGCTATGTGCAGGGGAGAGTACTTTTTGTTACTGGCGCGGCTGGTTCCATTGGCAGCGAAATAGCGCGTCAAATATTACACTATCGCCCGAAAAAAGTGTTGTTCATCGATCAAGCAGAAAGTCCACTTCATGATTTGGAAGTAAGCGTTAGAGCAAAGAATCAGATTTTGGCAGAGAATGCAGAGTTCATAATTGCGGACATCACCAACGAAAGGCGGATGAGATTACTGTTTGATAAATACAAACCCGATACTGTGTTTCATGCCGCAGCGTATAAACATGTGCCTATGATGGAAGCTTATCCATTTGAAGCTTTAAGGGTGAATGTTTGGGGAACAAAAAACATTGCAGACCTAAGTGTTGAGTTTGGTGTCAGCCGTTTCGTTATGGTTTCTACGGATAAGGCGGTTAATCCGACCAATGTCATGGGTGCAAGTAAACGCATGGCCGAAATTTATACGCAAGCACTTAATGCAGGTCAGAATTCCACCCACTTCATAACCACTCGTTTCGGCAATGTGCTTGGATCCAATGGTTCTGTCATACCCTTATTTCGAAAACAGATTGAGGCAGGAGGACCAATTACCATTACCCATCCTGATATTACTCGTTATTTCATGACTATTCCTGAGGCATGCAACTTGGTGCTAGAAGCAGGAGCAATGGGACAGGGTGGTGAGATTTTTGTTTTTGACATGGGCGAATCTGTGCGGATTATTGACCTTGCTCACAAAATGATTCGACTTTCTGGACTTCAACCAGAAGTGGATATTGAAGTTAAAGTAACAGGCTTGCGTCCTGGAGAAAAACTATACGAGGAACTACTTGCAGATAAGGAGAGCACGAAAGCAACGCATCATCCTAAAATCATGATTGCAGGTGTAAGACCGATAGAAAACGCGACCGTGTTTCAAATGATGGAGCATGTGCAAACTGCACTTTCCAAAGGAGACGCAATTCAAATTGTACAGGTCATGAAGAACTTTGTCCCGGAATTTGTAAGCAACAATTCTGAATTCTCTGTGCTTGATTGATAAGCGCGAGACCTATTTTCTGAATAAGCCTTGAATGCGTCTCAGAATACCTAGTGGCCCTTTAGGTTCTGAATAGTAACCATAACCATAACCATAACCATAACCATAACCATAACCATAACCATAACCATAACCATAGCCAAACCTCGATTGTTTTACATCGTTGAATAGAATCGATGCGCTTTGAATCTTCTTGCTACGATAGAGGTCGTTCATGTACGCTAGGCTGTTGCTGCGTGAAATGTTTTGACGCACCATATAAACCGTAGTAGCAGCATATTCCGACAATATTAAACTATCCGTAACTAGCGCTATCGGTGGTGTATCCAGCACGATATAGTCGTACGAGTTCTCCAATTCTTTGATTACATCAGCCATTTTGCTACTCATCAGTAATTCCGAAGGATTTGGTGGAATTGGCCCACCGACAATAATATCCAGACCAGGTATTTCAGAGTGAATAATCGCATCATTAAGGGCCATGTGTCCCGAAAGCACCAGACTCATCCCCACATCGTTAGAGATATCGAAGTACTGAGCCAACTTTGGTTTGCGTAGGTCCAGACCAAGGATAACCGTGCGCGAACCTCCAATGGCCATAGATGCGGCAAGATTTACAGAGCAAAATGACTTGCCCTCAGATCCAACGGAGGATGTGACCTGAATAACTTTAGCGGAACCTTTTGGACCTAAATTGTCAGCCCGCATTAGGAAGGTTAGATTTGTCCTTACAGCACGAAACGACTCAGCGATAGGGCTATTAGAGTTGTTACCCACAACTACCATATTCTGCGCAGGATTGTGGGGGATGATACCTAAAAGTGGTATGGGCGTAGCTGCTATCAAATCTTTCTTATCACGAATTTTATCGTTGAAAGTAATAAGGTAACCTATATATAGCATTGGGAAACCGAGACCAGCCAATAGACCTAACAGATAGACCAAGCTTTTCTTTGGTGCAACTGGTTCATCAGAACTACGTGCAGCATCAACAATCACATTGTTTGATACGGTAGAAGCAAGTAAGATGGCATTCTCTGATTTCTTTTCAAGTAGCAACAGGTAAAGACTTTCCTTAATTGAATAGTTTCTCTGTAGGGCAAGAAGTTCATACTCTGCCTTAGGTAGGCTTTTTACTTTTCCTTCTACCTTGCCCAGTTGCTTATTTACTTCAGTTCGAGATGCTTGAAGTCCATTCTTGATGCTTGAGATATTTTCAAGTAAGGCTTTTTTCGTATCGTTAATTTTGCTATCAATTAATGAAACTACAGGGTTATCCGCCTTAGTGACTTTGAGAAGGCTTTCTTTTTCTGTACTCAATTCGCTTAAGCGTGCAATTAGTCGATTAAGCAGGGGGTCGTCAATACCAAGACTTGATGGAGAAGCATTGTTTAAATCTTTTCCACTCTTTATATAACCCTCAAGGTAGTTTATGAAACTTAACTTTACGTCAAGTTCAGACACGGTCTTGTCAAGACCTCCAACTTGTCCCAAAAAGAAGTTTGCTTCAGCACCAATATCTGTAATGCCACTTTCCGTTTTAAAAGATTGAATATCAGACTCAATCTCAGATAATTCTGCTGTAATTACCTCCAGCTGGAGATCAATGAATTTAAGGGAATTAGACGCAAGCTGATTTTTCTTTTCTATGCTGGCTCTAACATAGACGTTTAAAAGGGCATTCAACATATCAACACCTTTCTCAGGAACTCTTTCTTGCAATTTAAGCTCAAGTATTGATGCCTTTGCACGAGCTACGTCCACTTTTAGCAGCGATTTGAAGTGGCTAACAAGTTTTTCATCACTTCTATAGGAAATATTAAAAGTGCGAGTCACAGCATTAGAGCCTATCACATAATCATTAAAGCGTCCATTTTTAGTTATTCTAAAATGTCCCCAATCATTTACCAAATCCTCTCCAAAAGAGAGTTTTTCTTCTGCGGTAACCAAAGCACCCAAACTGGACGAAAACGCTGTTATCGCAATAGTGAAATCTGACTCATTTGCAGCAGAAATAACGGCATCGAAACTTTCTAGAGCCACTTCGGAAGGTATATACTCAAGCAATATTGGACTGTCGCCATACAATTCTCGGGTTTTCAAACCTAAATCTGCTTGGTATGAGATATTAATATTAAGCGAACGTATAGCCTTTGTAATCAGACTTCGGGATTGAAGAATGGCTATTTCATTTTCGATGTTTCGGCTTTTACCGCCACCAACTCCAACTTCTTCAAGTATAGATTTTGATATATCGCTAGTTTCATCATCCACTAGAACCGTGGCACGCATTTCATAGACTGGGTGGGTATACCAATTGTATGCATAGGCCACCGAAAGCGAAATCGAGATGAATATGACAAACAGATACCATTTATCCAATGCAAGCCGAAGCACCTTACCAAAGTCTATGTCTTGGCGCTGATTGCTACTAAATTCCGTAAAGTCGCTCATAGAGATAGTCTAGAAGGTAAGACGTTGTAGAAATAATCCGAGTGCCGTTAGCCCGCTAAACACAATCGGCAATATTCTGTACCACGCATCTGCCGAGGCAATCTTGCCCTTTCCTGGTTCCACATAGACAATGTCATTACTGTGCAGGTAATAATATTCAGATTCAAAAAATTCTTTAGAACGAATATCTATTTTGAAGAACTGCCGCTGGCCATCCTTCTCTCGAATCAGAAGAATGTCGTTCCGCTTAGCAAAAATGGTCAGGTCACCTGCCAGTCCCAATGCTTCGAGAAGCGTGATTTTCTCGTCAGGGATGTTGTAAACCCCAGGTTTTTGAACTTCGCCAAGCACTGTGACCTTAAAGTTCTGAATACGCACGCGGACAGTGGGGTCTACAAGAAACTTGTCCAACTTGTTGCGAATCAGAAACTTTGCAACCTGCGTGGTGCTTTCAGAAATCTTGATACTTCCAATAAGAGGCATTTCAATCACTCCACCCGCATCCACTAAGTATGTATTTGGGACGATTTTACCTGTTTGTTCTTCAATTGAATTAAAGAAACTGCTGGCCTCTTGACTCAAGCTAGTGACATGCACACTCACCATGTCTCCAGACTGTATGACCGCCTCGTAGCCATTTGTGATGGGCTGCACGGACAACGTGTCTGAAATGTCTTGGAAATAGGAGATATCCTTCCGCGTCATACATGATTCTGATAATAAAAGCACTGAAAAAAGCAGCGTAATAATGGCTGCAGGACGTAATCTCATTTGGCAAATATAGAGTTAATCAAATGGTAGTACTATTTGCGTTCGGCTATGGCAACACGAATACTCAGTTCCTTTAATTGCTCATCAGCAATAACAGATGGTGAATCAATCATGATATCTCGGCCAGAATTGTTTTTTGGGAACGCAATGTAATCGCGTATGTCGTTTTGACCTCCAAAAAGCGCAGTGAATCTATCAAAGCCAAAAGCAATGCCTCCATGTGGTGGCGCTCCAAATTCGAATGCATTCATCAAAAATCCAAACTGATTGCGCGCTTCTTCTTCAGTAAAACCAAGCAATTCGAACATCCGAGCTTGCTGTGTTTTGTCATGTATTCGAATGGATCCGCCACCAATTTCTACCCCATTGATAACCAGGTCGTAGGCATTTGCACGAACTTTTCCCGGGTCAGTGTTCAGTAATGCCAAATCTTCAGGTTTTGAAGATGTGAACGGATGATGCATGGCATGGAAACGATTGGAATCTTCGTCCCATTCCAACAACGGGAAATCTACCACCCAAAGTGGGGTATAGGTATTTGGGTCTGTCAATCCTTCCAAATTCGCGATGTGCAACCGAAGTGCGCTCAACTGTTTTCGAACCTTATCTGCTCCGCCAGCCATCACAAAAATGATGTCGTTTGCAGTGGCTTGAACTTCTCTGGCCCAATGACTCAATTCGGCCTCGTTAAAAAATTTATCGACCGAACTTTTGAATGTTCCATCTTCGTTCACTCTGCAATAAACCAATCCAGAAGCTCCAATTTGTGGTCGTTTCACAAAATCGGTGAATTCATCTAGCTGCTTTCTGGTGTAAGATGCTCCACCTTTCGCGCAAATGGCAACAACAAGTTCAGCCTCGTCAAATACCTTGAAGCCTTTGTTTTTTACAATATCATTCAATTCCACAAACTGCATTCCGAATCGAATGTCCGGCTTATCCGATCCATACAAACGCATGGCTTCAGAATAGGCCATTCGTGGAAACTCATGCAGTGAAATGCCTTTGATATGTTGAAATAAGTGCTTTGTTAAGCCTTCGAATGTGTTCAGAATATCCTCTTGCTCCACGAAACTCATTTCGCAGTCGAGCTGGGTAAATTCAGGCTGACGATCTGCCCTCAAATCTTCATCGCGGAAGCAGCGCACTATCTGATAATATTTGTCAAATCCAGCAACCATAAGCAATTGCTTGAATGTTTGTGGG
>Ga0247839_1003112_pt1 | contig 23429 bp, 19 predicted proteins | sample LaCruzMarch2015__6_FD_192405 | JGI IMG/M metagenome (GOLD analysis project Ga0247839, IMG submission 192405) | Freshwater microbial communities from meromictic Lake La Cruz, Castile-La Mancha, Spain - LaCruzMarch2015_16m | ecosystem: Environmental > Aquatic > Freshwater > Lake | place: Spain... | reverse complement strand
GCGAACGCGCTCGGTATTGAGGCGGTCTTCCTGCGGGCGAGCGCGATTCGCTGCCGGGAAGACTTTCAGCCCCAATTCATTGAGGACCATCTGTCGCTCGTACCCCAGTATCGTGCCGGCCCCACCGTTACCGATGTATCAGATGGCCCCTTCTTGATCGGCAGCGTCTCCCCGTGTTGCCGAAATCCATCATGTCAAGCCAAGTGCCTTAAACGCCGCCTGGCGCATATCGCCGAAAAACACCGGGTCGACCTGCTCCAGCACGTCCGGGTTCACGTCCAGGAACTGCCGCTTGTTCTCGATCGGGATCAGCGCCCGCTTGCCGCCGTTGTCCATGGCGACCTGGAGGGGCTCGGTGAGTGAGCGCACGGGCTTGATGTTACCCTGGATGCTCAGGTCGCCCAGCACCAGCAGCGCGGGCTGGGACGGTGACTTGCGCAGCGCCGAGTAGGCGGCGACGAAGAAGGCGACGCCAATCTCGGCCTCGACCTTGTTGCCGAGCAGGTCGATGACTTCGACGTGGAAGTCCGAGGTGTCGAGCTCCCGCGGCACCCCGAAGAGGGTCTTGTTCGCGGACAGGTAACTGAAGGCCCGGCTCACGGATTCTTTCATCGCCCCGCTCACACCGCCGGCGAGCTTGAGCTTGCCGCTGCCCGAGGACAGCGTCACCTCGACGCGGTAAAGACCAACGGTGCCGTCACCACTCACGGAGGCGGCATAGACCGTACCGGGCGGCAGCGGGTCTGCGCAGATGAGGCCCCGACCACCCTGCTCCGGTACACCGACAAAGGTCTCTTCACCGCTGTCGTTGACCAGATAGCTGAACGAGGTCTGGTAATACTCGAAAGAGCCCATCTTCTTGAGCTGCTCCTTCACCCGGCGCCGTCCTTCCAATGCCAGCTCCAACAGCTCGGCGAGGTCCTCCTGAGAAACCTGCCCATGGGGGTGCAGGATCTTCACCAGTCCCGAGACGGTGCGCCGGACGGCTTTGCGGTCACGCGCGTTCAGGTGGGCGCCCAGCGAAAAATAGTGGTCGATGATCTCGGTAAAATTGTGCTTGCGCAGCTCCCGCAGGGCCTCGGCCAGGTAGTCGATGACGAACCCGTAGTGATCGGTGAAGTGCTCGTTGCGCATCTTCGGCACTTCCCAGCCAGGCAGGTAAAAATGCAGCCGGTCGATGAAGGCCATGTCGTCGCGGATCACATCCGGCATGGGCGCGAACAGGTGCCCCGTCTGGACCATGACATCGATCGGTTGCTGGGTGTTGCCGAACATCGCGATGCTGGCATACCCCGCCATGGCCTCCTGACCACGCTGGAACTGGCCGGACTCGCAGAAGGTCTTGAGCGTCGTGATGACCTCCTTGGGCATCTTCTGCAGATCGGCCACCTCATCGAAACCGACCACGTCCCAAATCATCAGCATCCCTTTCTGCTTGCCGTTCATGTGGCCGAACAGATTCGCCACCGTCGTCGGACCGGTGAGCAGGGCCGCGTAGGGCGAAAGCTCCTGCACCGCATAACTCTTGCCGGTCCCGCGGGGTCCCAGCTCGACCAGGTTGTAATTGCGCTCGCACAAGGGAATCAGCCGGCACAGGAACAAGAGCTTGACCCGTCGTTCCATCACTGTCGGTTCGTACCCCATGCTGCGCATGATCAGATCCAGCCACTCATCGGTACTGAACTCGGCGCGCAGGCGGCGGTACTCCTCCAGGTCGAAGCTCGCGAGCTGGATGGGCGTGAGCTTGTCGATCCAGAACGGATTTCTGCCCTTGGTTTCTTCGTCATACTCGAAGCGCATGTCCACCTGCGCCCAGATGCCGCCGGTCAGGAGCCGATCGAAGTCCCGCACATAGCGGTCGGGGATGTGCACATGGGTGTGCCCGAAGTTGGTGACCTCCGCCCAGTATTGAGAGTCCACCAGGCGGACCTTCACCTTGTCGATGAAGGTGTGCCGACCGTCCTCCTTGACCTTACTCTGGGCCTTCGTGCTTTCGTCCGGGCGAATGTAGTTGTCCGCCAGGGTGTCGTTGACCACCTGCAGCCCCATCTGAATCGCCATCTCGTCGGACGAGGCGCAGTATTTGCCAAGTAGGTACTCCAGCACGAAGACCGGCACGTTGGCGCCAACCTTGACCTTACGGACCAGGTCCTTGCGGACCACCTTGCCGGCGAAGACCCGGTTGACCTTGTCGTCGAGGGTGTCGCGGGAGGGGGGGGAGTCAGTCATGGTTATCGGTCGTCGGTCGTCAGTCGTCAGTCGTCAGTCGTCGGTCGTCGGTCGTCGGTCGTCAGCGGGAGACTTTTTCGTTGATGACCGATGACCGACGACTAGAGATGATCGCAGGGCGTTGAGCATTCGACCCACGTCCACGCAAGCGCTCATTATCGGTTCTAGGGATTCGTTCGGCAAAAAGCCCAACCGATGTGCTAATTCGGCTTGGGTCTCCAACTCCATCAAAGATCCGTAGGCGATGCAACAAAAGCGAATGAGCTCGGCATCGGTGCCGCGCCCTCGACCCTCGGCGATGTTCGATGGAACCGAAACAGCCGCTCTGCGCATCTGGGAAGTCAATCCGAACCGCTCGTCCGCGGGAAAGGTCTTCGTCGCCCGGTAGACCGTCTCGACGAGTGTCATCGCCTGCTGCCAGACGCGCAAGTCTCTGTGGCCTTTGTTCATGGTTTCTCTTGAATGCGTCGTCAGTCGCCAGTCTTCGGTCTTCAGTCATCGGTCGCCGGCCAGAGAGTCTCCGGCTGACGACCGACGACCGACGACATCGTCAAATCCCCAATTTCACCGGCAGCTCAGCGGTTTCGGCCAACACGCTATCCGTATGCGCATCCAGCACCACCACCCGCAGCGACTGGCAGGTGTCGTTGGTCAGCATCATGCCCACACTCGCCTCGGTCCCCGGCGCTAGTGTCAGCGTGCCTTTCCCGCGGTCGAGCTCCCCGCCAACCGCCATCCCCATGCGACCCACCTCTTCTGCGCCGGCCATCAGCACGACCCGCAGCACGATCTGCTCAGTCGCGAGCAGATCGCCCACCTTGAGCCCGAAGGTACGGTTGGTCACCGCCGCTGGACAGCCGTCGATCCGGACCTGCACGCAGGGAACCTTCGCCGGTTTGCCGGCTGTCATGCGCAGACTGACGACCGGGATCGCCAACTCCTGCAAGCTGAATCCACCGTGGTGGAAACTCAGGCTGCCACCCGCCTTGAATACCCCGAGCCCGGTCGGAAAGACATAGTCCAGGTCAGTGTGGTATCCCAACTCAGCCCCGGCCACCCGCACGGTTCCGGCCGGCGTGCTGCCCCCATGGCCGATCCAGCAGCGGCGGTGCAGGTCCAGGGTGGCGCCACCGGGGCTGTCCGTCTTCATGTCCTCGCCCTTGCGGACGGCGAACTGGTGACCGTGGTCGGCGGTGATGACGAAGTACTCGATGCCGGCGGCGGCGAGTTTGCGCACCGCCCGGGCGAGATTGCCGATGACGGTATCCATCACCTGCCGGGCGAGCAGGTCGCTGTCTGTTTCACCGGCGAAATCGATCTCCTGGGAGCGGATCACCACCAGCGAGGCGCTGCCGATCTTCTTGCGGATCGTTGCCGGGGAGCTACCGAGCAGCCTGCCCAGGGTCATCTCCACCACATCCGGTACCTTGGCCTTGAGGAACTTCAGCCGTTCGTTAAGACCGGCCATCTCCGTGCCTTCGATGCGTGCCGCCAGCTTGCCCTTCGCGTCGATCAGGTCGAAGCTGGCCGCGGCCCCCGGCAGCAACGCCGCCATCCCGACGGGGGTGATCGACGGCAGCGCCGCAACGGCCGCTTGGACCCTCAGGTCTTTGGCACCTTCGATCTGGCGCGCCAGGTCCACCCCCATCTCGTAGCGCATGGCATCGACGAGGACATAGGCGACGCGCCCGCCCATGGCTTGCACCACCTCCGGGTAGATGCGGGTCTGGTGCAGCGCGCCGGGCACCGTCCAGGCGGCTGCGGCGAACGCCTTGGCGAATCCATCCGCCATCGTCCGCAGCAGGTATTCATGCGCCTTGCGGATGACCGCCAGCGCCTGCTCCGCTTCCGGCTCGTCGTCCATCTTGGCGACCCAGGCCTCCAGTCGTCGCTGTAGGCTGTCGGCGCGATGCCAGCCGTCTTCGGCCGTATAGGCGGTGAGCCACTTGGCGGGATCAGTTGTCATCTTGCCCAGTGCCACGCGGACCCGCTCCAGCTCGAGTCCGAGCTCCGCCATCAGCCGACACGTCTCCCACTGGGCCTGGCGGCGCAGCTCACGGTCGACCCAGAAGCTGCGGCCACGCGCGGTGACGATGCCCAAGGCCGCGTCGAAGTCCTTCCCGACAATCAGTGCCGTGGCGTGGGCGAGCAGCCCCCCCTCCTCGAACCGGAAGGTGTCGATGGACCCCAGATGAGCGGCCGGTACGCCGGCCCCCGCGAGCCCCAACTGCTGCTCCACGGTATCCGCCAGGCCCAGGTACGCCTGCGGATAGCGCCGCCGCAGGCCCTCCGCCACATCGCGAATCCGCTCAAGGTGCTCCTTGGTCGATGGACCCGGTACCATCCCGACCGACGGCGGCGGTGCACAAGCGAGGTCGGCACGGAACTCGTTGACCAAGACATAGCGGCAGGTCTTCTCCCGCGCCTGGGAGAGGGCCGTGCCATCCGGAAGTTCCAGACCCAATCGCACCCTGATCAGCTTGAGGAGCTCGGGCAGTGCCTCTTTCTCCACCAGGATGCCGTCCTTGGCGTCGGACGCCAGCCACTGCGTGAGCAGCGCCTCGCCTTGAGCGCCGCCGAACAGGGTGTGAAGCACTGAGGCTACCTGTCCCCCCTGAGCCAGAAAGGCCACGATATCGTCGTAGGTCACTGCGGCCGGCCGGAGCATCTCGTCGATCTGTCCGTCGGTGAACCGCTGGCGCAGCACGTTCAGCGCCAGCCGCTTGAGTTGCGGTTCATAACAGGTACCGCCCCGTTCCAGCTCCATCAGCACCGAGCCCGCGTGGTCCCTCGCGATGCCCGGCAGATACAGGATCAGCGGTTCCGGCTGGCCGGCCGCCACGATCGGCTCGGCCGCCGCGCGCAGGCCGAAGAAACTGCCCGCGTAGCGGGCGATAAAGGCAGTGCGGGTACCGATCGTCACACGCGGCAGCGGATCGCCGTCCTGCGGCTCCAGTTCGCGATCAAAGAACGGATTGAACTCATTGCGCGGGTCGTAGAAGACCACCACCGAGCGCTTGCGCAGCAGATCGGCCAGGTGGTCGCAGAGGTAGTCGTGGAAAGCGTGCATCAGACTTCTCCATCACGCAGCCGGCTCTGACGGCGTAGTTCCATCGCAACGAACGGAGACTCCTTCGTCAGCCGAGCGAATGAAATATCTGATTCCCAATAGCTTACTGCGTCCTTCTCGCGCTCAGATCGGAAGTCGTTCAATCTGAGCAGATCAATCGTGTTCTGGACCTTCTTGCGAATATCATCATCCTCCCGCAAACTATGCCCCGGAATAACCTGGAACCCTACCAGTTCCAACTCGAACCAACCGTATTGCACCTCGAACGGATCGAGCACATCCCCGCAAGCGCTCTTGCGCGCGTTCAATCGCGCAGCGGCCAGGCGATAATTATTCCACTCGTAGACGCGATCCCAGGCAAGCGACTTCGGTGCCATGTGATCGACCGAGGCCGCCCCTGTCCACGGATGAATGCGAAAGCACGAATAGGCACAGACTTCGTCGTAGGCTTGCATCAGATCATTTATGGCCTCGGTCCAATAGGGTTCGATCTCAGACGACGGCAGGTCCTCCGGACGATCGATCAGGACGGCAATACTGGTGCCGTCGGACTGGACTTCCTTGCGGGTTCGTTGCTTGAATGCCTTTCCCGACTTTCGCGGATGGGTTGGAATCTGACCAGTCATCTCGGCGATGGCAAGCAATCCGGGTTGACGCACTCTTACGTCGAAATCGGGTGGCTCAGGAGCCGGCGTAACCCGAATCAACTGTCTCGCCCCTGCTGCGATTCCCGATAGTGGGACCAGCGGACCCAAAACCGGTCGATGTCGCTTAACACCCCCCGCAATGCGGCATCGACCTGATCGATTTCCGCGAGCGGCGGGGACTCCTGTCGCAGCAACGCCAGTGCCTGGGTGATTGCCCGTTCCGCCTCCAAGGACCTGGGCTCCTTCAAGTCGAAGGCTGATGAAGTCAACCACGCATTGGCGTCGCCCCGGCGACTCCATGGGAATGCACGCAACTGCACCTCATTGTGGGTCAGGTCCAGTTCCCAGATCGCATCCTTGCTGTCATCGAAGCGCGGCTCAGATGAGGCGAGCACCAAAGGCGAATGCGTTGCTGTGATCAACTGAACGGGGATCGTATGCTCTCCGGTCAGCGCCGCCATGACATCCAGAAGCGCGGGGACGATGCGGCGCTGCCACTGGGGATGCAGGTGGGCCTCGATCTCGTCGATCAGAAAGATGATCTCCCGCGCAGGCTCCTTCGCCTGGAGTTCGCAAGCGTCCAGGTGCTCCTGCCATGCCCAAACCAACAGGTACGCGAGCGCGACGACGCGCCGAATACCCGCTGACGCATGAATCAGCGCAACCGTTTGGCCGTACGGCGTCTTGATGCTCGGGTGCTTTCGTGAGTCCTCCATTGAGACCTTACTGATCAGCCCACCCGGTGCCAACGGTTCATCCTCAGACGGCGACAGGGCCTTGAGGACCTTCTTGAGCTGTTGAAAAGGCTCGGCGTTCTCCAGTTGCCAATACCCCCAGTCGGTTATAAGGCCGTTGCAGAGCTTATCCGGGGCGTCGCGGGGCAGGCCGTCCCAGACCTCATCCGGCTTAAACCGATACGCCGCTTCGCGGTCTGGGTTGTCGCCTTTCCAGTAATTGCGCGCGGGATCCCAGCAGGAAAATCCACCGTCCACTTGGGCATAGAGAACCAATCCCGGCATCGGTGGCCTTCCCTGAGGAAGCGGCCAGTACTGGCTTTCCCGATCGAACTTGCTCGTGTGTTGGTGGGTTCCGCCACCCGACTTCTTCGTGTAGCGATAAACAATTTCGGGGTTGGGTGCCGGCTGCATGATCCGCTTCCCATTGCGGATACGAATTGCCTGGCGTTTCGGCATGAGCTGGTTCCGAGCCCATGTCCTGGTGAGAGCCCACCAGGCGGCATCGAGGAGAAACGTCTTACCGAGACCGTTATCGCCAACCAAGAAATTCATGCGCTTCTTGAAGGTGATCTCCATCTGGGGAGCAGGTCCGACATCTTTGAATCGGAGATATTGGAGCATCTGGCGCCTCTGAACCCTGGTTATCCCGGGGAATGGTACCTTGTGCCGCGCGCGGCGCCGGTCTTGGTGACCGTCCCCTCGGCGAGCAAGGCGTTGATGGCGAGATTCCACTGAGCGTCGCTGAGGCCGGTGGCCGCGAGGACCTCGGACTTGCTGGCCCCACCCACAGCAGCGGCGATGGCCTGCTTGACGGCGTCCAGCACGACCGGATCAGGGGCGGCGGAACCCGTTGCCGGTCTGGAGCCTGGGCCGACGTTATCTGACCTCGGGGCAGAAGGAACGCGCCGAGCCGGGACCCGTCCCGACGACTTGCGGCCACTGCTACTGCCAGTGGCCGGCGCGGGGGCCTCCAGTAGCCTGTTCAGCGCGTCCTTGACCGCGGCGGAGTGACGTTCCGCGATGAGGCGGTCAACCTCTGCCTGCGCAACCTTGAGGGGCAGCCACTTCCCATTGTCTCCCTCTTTCCAGAAGACCGCTTCAAGCCCGTGGGCGATGGCGAGGCTGCGGTCTGCGGCGCACTTGAGCACGACCCGCTCGGGCCAGAGGTGCATCGCCAGATGCGACCAGTCGTAGTCGCCGGCGACCAGCTTTTCCCAGCAGTCCTTGCACTCCTTCTGCCAGGCCCGGTGCTGGGGCACCAGGCGCCACAGGGGCGCGAAGTTGATGATGACGCCGTCGTTGAGGTCCGGATTCCACAATGGGGCAACCCGACCGACCTCTTCTCGGAAGGTTCGGAGTTCCTCGACAAAGCTTTCCTGCTTGGCGATCTCCTTACGCTGGTTGGCGGTCGGGGTGCCACCGGCGCCCTGGACCAGCCCCATCAGCTTGCGTTCCTCGTGTTGGAGCTTGGGGGTCACAGAGTCGTTGAGGACCTTGTACAGGGTGTCCCGAGTGAAGCGATGGTAATAGAGCCAGACTGAGTAGCCCGCCGGGGGGGTCGCGAGCTGCCAGTAGATCGGGGCCTTGCGGCGGCTCTTGGAGTAACGCTTGATGTGGTCCGCGAAGAATGACCGCGCGAACCAGGCCCGGAGGTCATTCCCCCGGCCTGCGAGTATCTCGGCGGCCTCGCGCCAGGCGGCGTCCGCGCCATCGGCGAAGACGATATCGAAGACAGCGCGGCTGCGCGCGGCGAGATCGCGCTCATGCCCCGGATCGTCCACCAGGATGCCATCCCAAGGGATGTCGACGGGATACGCGGCGGGCAGGTCTTCGGCTCCTGCCGGCAGGCCCTGGGCGTTCTGCAATTGGCCGGGCGGGCAGACTGGCAGGGGGTCGAAGGGTCCCGGCGCAGCGGGCGCGGCGCGCTGGCCGGTCGCGAGCCGCAGGTCGAAGCGTCCGCAGGCGACACCGAGGGTCCAGGAGACCAGCAAGGCGGTCAGCGGGGCCGGGTCGGCGACCGCGCCGGGGCCCTCGTCGTCCTCGCCCCCGTCCTCGCCTGGATCGGTGGGCGCCGCATCGAGCGTGCCGCCGGGGCCGACCTCGATCCGCCGTCGGTCCTCGCCGTCGATCCCGTAGAGCGCGAAGCAGCGGTCGTCGATGTCCGCCTGGATGTCGGCAAGCTCCGCCTCCGTGGCCTGGACCCGATCGGACCAGGCCGCGGCGCGGGCGGCCAGGTCCTCGCCGGGAACCTGGAGCAGGGCCGGCAGCAGGAAGGCGTGGGAGGTTTCGGTGGCGGTGTCTAGGGCGTGTTTTTGGGACCAGGCGCGGTGGGCCAGGGTGGACAGGGTTTGGGCGTGGGTCGTCGGTCGTCCGTCGTCGGTCGTCAGCGGGGGGACTGGGGTCTGCTGGATCAGGCCGACCTCGTAGGATCGGGCGGCAGCATCTGCGGCAGCTAGCTGCAGCTCAACTAGGGCACCGAAGGGCGCCGAATTGACCGCGCCGAGCAGCGTCAGCAGGGTCTGGGGGTCATCGCCTTCAACGAAGGCGGCGGGTCCCTTGTCCGCAAAGATGCAGCCCGCCGGCATGGCACGCATGGATAGGCCGCTGCTGGTCCGCCGCGGCCAGGTGAGGCCGGGGCGGAAATAATGCTCGGTCGACCGGATGTTTCGCGCCCAGTGACCACCGCCATAGCGTACGACGATCCACGCCTTCATCTCTTGGCCGTCGTGCCCCCAGTTGACCGACAGATAATGGTCGAAATAGTACGGGGCATAAGCACCGCCTTTTGCGTAGGGAAACCACATGTTCTCTGCCGTGCTTTCCCACCAAAGTCTCAGGAATCGAAAGTCATCAAGGGTCCCGGTTCCGCTTGTTACGACGGTATGAGTTTCGACAGACGGAAATGTCAGAAAGGTTTCCCGTATTTGATCTGTAACCCAATACGCAAACGGCGCCCCAGGCACCAGCGCGAAGGCATCGGGATCGGCCTCGAACACCCGCGGATCGGGCTCGCCGGCGGCGACGGCGCGCAGGGCGGTCCGCAGGGCCAGGGCCTTGTCGTCGTCCTCCAGCAGTCGCAGGAACAGGCTCACAGAGGGGACTCCTGGGGGTGAAGTGAGACGGCGTTGAGTCCCGGAACCAGGAACAAGGGCTTGGTGGGACGCTCCATGGTCAAGAAGACCTCGGCCCCGGCCTGCAATGCGGCGGCGGCGTGCAAGGCGTCCATCGCCCCCAGGTCCCAGTGGGCCGCGAGGCTCAGCGCCCGTGCGACCAGTTGGTCGCTGGTGGGGATCCACAGGCTGACCGTGGCGAAGTACCGTTCCATGAAGGTGATCTCGTCTTCACGCCGGTAGAACAGCGGTTTGCGCAGGGTCTCCAGCCGCAGATAGGGGCTGGCGACGAAGCGCCGGGCCGGATCGCCCAGGAGGGCGAGAGCCACCTGGGCCGCCGGTTGGTCGCCGCGATAGGCGACGATCAGGGCGTTGGCGTCAACGTAGGTCGTGGTCATCGCCGGCCTCCGCGCGCCCTTGCCTGACCTCCTCCAGGATGGCGTCCACGGGGGCGAGTGCCAACCCGCATGCCAGGGCGCGTTGGCGTATGGCCAGTAGATCGCGCCCCAACGCACTGAGCGCCACTGCGGCCCCGTCCGGGGCCAGGCTCCCGGTTTGATCGCTGGTGTCTGGCGCGGGCGGCGGCAGTGGTGCCGGTGGTTCGGGCAGCAGGGTCACCACCACCCGCGCCCGCGCCACGCCGGGCAGCGGCTCCAGTAGCCACACTCGCCCGTTCTCGTAAATACCTTCGATGCTTGTCAGCATGGCCATCCTCATCCGTTTCACTGTTTGATCAGACAATAGGCCGCGGCCTCGACCATCGCCGCGTCCATGACCCCGTGGCCCAGATCCGCCAGCACCGTGGGTCTGGCCTCGCCGAGCAGCACGCCTTGGCGCCAGTGCCGGTAACTGGTCAGAAACAGGGGGGTGCGGGAGGTGATGGCACCCAGGATACCGGCGGGGTGCAGCCACTGTACCCCACGCTCGACGCAGGCGGCGAGCAGGTCGCCCTTGGAGCGGGGATAGGCGCCCGCGAGGTAGGGACCGGCGCGGGCGCAGGGGGCGCCGAAGGGCGGATTCATCAGGGCGACATCAAAGCGCAACCCGCACAAGTCGATGAATCCGAAACCGCGGGCGGCGTCCTCGCTGAACAGGCGACGCCGATAGGCCTGGCCGTTGACCGACTGCTCCGCATAGTGTCGCAGGGCGTGCAGGACGGCCGCCTCCGCCTGCTGCCAGCGCGCCTCGTCCAGGGCGCGGAACAGGGGTCCCTGCTCGCCGTAGATCTCGCGCACGGCGGCGCGGATGTCCTCCTCGATGCGCAGCAGGGAGCCGGCCTCCCCCGCCAGTTCCATCCGCTGGAAGACCTGCTCGATCAGCCGGGCCAGGTCCGGGTCCAGGGTCGTCAGCAGCTCCCGCCGCAGCTCGGGCTCGCCGGGCATGGGCTCGGCGACGACGATGTTGGTGCGCTGGATGGGCGGGCGCTCCCCGCGCGGGACACCTAGCTCCAGATAGCCCCGCTGGGCGCGCAGCCACAGGGCCAGGGCGGCGATCTGGGCGGCGCGGGGGTCGATGTCGATGCCGTACAGGTTGTGGCGCAGGATGAGTCCGGGCAGTGCCCGGTGCAGGGCGTCCCGGTCCGGATAGTCGTCGCGCAGGGTGCGGTCCGTGACCTCGCCGACGGGGGCATCCGGGTCCTCCCAGGCCTCCTGGTAGATCGTCAGCAACAGGGTGAAGGCGTAGAGCAGGAAGTGCCCGGAGCCGCACGCGGGGTCCAGAATCCTGAGATCCCGCGGGTCTTTTTTGGTGCGGGTAGGGGCTGCGTCGTCGGTCGGAGAGTCGTCAGTCGTCAGTCGCCGGTCGTCAGCCGGAGAGTCTTTCGCCGATGACCGATGACCGACGACCGACGACCCCTTCCGCACCAGATAGTCGAGGTCCTTGAGACGGGTGTCGCCCCGGCGCATTTCGTACCAGATGCGGCCGAGGCTGTTATCGGTGAGGAACTGAACGACATAGAGCGGGGTGAAGAACTGATTACGGACAGCCAGCTCGCGGCTGTTGCGCGGCGCCTGACTCTCGGCGCGCATCTGCCGGCGCTCGTCGTCGCCGTTGAAATACTGGTAGACCCAGCCGATGGTCTCGTCCTGGTCCCAGACGCCGGCCAACTCGGGGTCGTTGAGGATCTCCAGCAAGCCCGGCTGCTGAGAGCCGAAGAGGGTCGCACGCGCGGGCCACAGCAGGCTCGCCGGGTCGCGCCGGTCGAACAGCACTCGCACCTCGCGACCGATCTCGTCGAACAGGCTCTCGATGTAAAGCCGGTAGCCGCGATCCGGAAGCTGCACCAGCCCCGGCGCGAGCCCGCAGAACTCCTTGAACCCCGACGACTGCTCGCCCCGCGAGATGCATTCCTGTACCAACCCACGGGCCTCCAGCATCTTGAGCGCGACGAACCGGTTCAGGGTCGTGAACGCCGCCTCCCGCCGGTAACTCGCCACCGCCTCGGCCGCGCTCTGGCCGCTGGCCCGAAAATGCTCGACCGCGGCCACCAGCTTGGTCCGCACGATCCGCTGCGCCGCGTCGAGATGATTGCCTGGCTTTTCCGCAATAGTACCGTCCAGCTGGATGTCGAAGACTCCCGCTAATTGGTCCTCGAAATCCTGCTCAAGCAGCCCGCGAGCCGCCTGGGTGGCGCGTTGGATGCGGTTGCGGGTGTCTTTGTCCATGCTTTTGGTTCGGGGTTCGGGGTTCGGGGTGACTTGAGATTTGGGCGGTAGACTTTCGCTAAAACATTGTTCTTGTTAAAGGATGCGTATAAATAAACGCGCGCGCGAAAAATATACGCGCGCTCATATTCGCGGCGGCCTATGACGTGCCACGCACGAGAACATCATGGCGCAGGGCCTCGCAGGTGAGACACCCTATCCAGGGGGGCGGTCATGTCGTCGTCGCCGGCAGTGATCGCAGCGGGATCTCGCTGACGCGAAACTTAGGCTCCGCCACGACGTTCACGCATTTCTTCATCGAGTTCATCCCAGCTCAGCAGTTTGCCTCCGCCCAGGATATAGGCACGCCGCAATTCGAGGAGATCGCGACCAAGCGCAGTGCGCCGCTGGTAATGGTCGACTACGGCATCGCCGGTCAATGGCGCGACGGGCATCGCCGTCGTCGCTTCCTCTGGCGCCGTTGCCGCCGGCGGATGCACCGCAGGCGGGATCGCTCGCGGTGACCATGGGAGCGGGATATCCGGGAGGACGGTCACCGCGACCCGCGCTCGCACCACCCCCGTCAGCGGCTCCAGCAGGCGCATCTGACCGTTTTCATCAGCGCCGTCAACACGCGTTGTCATGCCTGAAAACCTCGCTCCAAGTTCCGGTCTGCTCCCCGTGACCCAGTGTGCTCCGACCGGTCATCACCCTCAAGACAAAAGCCCCACCTGGAATCCCGCACCCCAAACTCCGAACTCCAAACTCGGAACTTTCCCGGTCCAGGCAGAACCGTAAATATATTTTTACAAACAGATGCTTGAACTATGACGCGCAAAAATACGCTCGCGAGCGTAAATTTTTCGCTCGCGATCATAAATTCGAACCATGGGGCATGTCTTTTTCCATTGCTAACGCTTCCCGCTATGCGGTGGTTGATTGTCTTTACGTAGACACGCGAGGAATGCCATGTTCTTGTCGATCTGGCCAGTCAGTTGGGTGTCGACGCTGAGGTCGCGGGCCTGCTTCAGATCATGCTCGGAACGGTCCAAATAGGCATGGAATTGCTGCCAGGCGCGTTGCCTGGTTCTGGGCGGAAGTGCGCGATTCTTTCCCGTCATACTGCAATGTTTTGCCAACCCCAGAAGGGCGTCACCGCGCAGTTGGAGTAACGAGGGATTGCGGCTCCAGTCGGGATTTTGTTGGAGCTGTTGCTCAATCAAGGCGAGGGCGGATTCCTCCTCGCGAGCCCTTAACATAGCGACCAGGATTTTCCGCAATTCTCGCTCTTCCAGACGCCCGCGAGACGCGAAGGTGAGGAGTTGCTTCGATAAAACTCTTTCGTTGTCGGACGGACGCCCGCTGGAAACGAGGGCTTCGGCCAATTGCACGAGCACCGGGGCCGGGACTCCGCCTAATGCGCTGAGGTGGGCGCTGACGAAATCCGCCACAACCGCGGGTGCCCGCAGCCCTTGATGCACTTCCGCGAAGAGTTGGATCGCCCGATAGTTGAGTGGGTCTCTGGCCAGGATCGAAGCGATCTGTGCCTGCGCTCGTTCCAACTGCCCCAAGGCAAGGGCCTGCTCGGCGCTGCGCAGGTCTTGGAGGATGGCGTGTCTGGGGTGGGCCGGCAAAACACATAGCACCCGCGAGTCGTCGACCTCGAATTGCGGTGGTGGGCACCCCTCTTCGCGCATGACCCGCAGAATGGTCGGTATCCCTTGACCCTCGGCCTGTGCAATTTGCAGACGGGTGAAGAACCAGGCGAGTGTCTGGTTGCGCCACTTGGGGCTCGCCCGGCCCTCGCGAAATTCGGACGGGTCGACCCCAATCGGCAGAGAGCCGGGTGACAACAACTCGATGCGGTCAGAGAATACAGTGATGCGGGTCGGCTGATCGGATTCGTAATCCCGATGGGCAAGGGCGTTGCCCATGGCTTCGTACAGCGCACGCGTCGGGTATTTCATGGCATTGGGCGTCTCTCGACTGACCTTGTCGATGACGACATGCGATTGGACGTCCAGGAGTTGCCCCAGACGCCGGGCCTGCTCCAGAAGATTTCCGGCAACCTCGTGGCGCTCCGAATGGGCGTCGGAACGGTCCGTTTCGGGGTACATGGAGAAGATGCTGAATGCACCTGGGATAAACCGCTGGGTCTCGTGGCCGAACAGGAGCACAGCGAAGTTACGTGGTCGCAGAACGCCGGAGAGCGGCTCGCGGATGAACAGTGAAGGCACGAACGGGCTGAGCTGCGCCGTGTCCGATAGATAAGGTTCCAAACCGCGCATGGATGAGAATACGCCCATGCGTTGCAGGGCCTCGCGTAGCGCGAGCAAATCGATATCGTTCTCGGTTGCCGCGTTACAGGGCCGACGGTCCCATGGCTCCATGGCGCCTTTGCGCACAAGCAGATTGCGCAGGACCCCGTTACGGGCCTCGATGGTCGAGCGAGAGACCCGCACATAGTGCTTGCCGCCGTCCTTACCTCGCCGAAACGTATGCGCCTGATCCGTCGCCGGTTGTATGAATACCAGGATGCGACGCTCCGGTTGCTCGGCAGGCAACTCTTCAACGAGCGGTGTGATCGGCGGTGAGACGAGATCGCGACATCTGCTCAGCGTCTTGCCTTCGACTTCCTTCAAACGTGATGCGGTGAGTCCGGTGAGTACAAGTTTCGGAAAGCCATGCTCATCCTTTTCTTCCTGTGCACCGCACACGACATAGCCCCCGCCAAGATTCTGCAAGTCGTTGGCGAAAGCCGACAAGGTCTCGACGACATCGTCAATATCGGCAACATTCTCTTTCCACTCGGTTTGCTCGCTTTCGCGACTGGCGAGGGTGCGCAGGTCAATGGAGGCTCTCATGGCGATCGTGTCTTATTGAACCAATACCTTCTTGCCGGCCGCGATGAGTTCCAAACACTGCTCCTTCAGCCCGTCGAGCGCCTGATCGAGCTGTTCCTCGTTCTCGATCCCACCGGAGAAGAAGCCGGCGGCGCTGATCTTGACGACCCGGTTGCCGTCGAGCAGACGCATCAGGTCTTCGACGGCCTTGTCGCGCCGGACGGAGCAGGCGTCGAGGTCCGCTCGGAGCTGAGGTATCGACGCGATGGCGGCCGTCGCGACAGTGTATGTCGCCAGCGGCTCGGCGATGCGGTTGCGCTGGTCCTCGCCCACCTCCTCCCAGCCGGGGGTGCCGCGCAGTTGTTGGAGGGCGTCCGCGTAAGCCGCTGTTCGGGCGTCGAGCGCCTGTTGCAAGCGGGCTTGGTGGGCGGTCTCCAGGGCCTTGGCGTGCTGATCGATGGCCGGCAGTTCGCGGAAGAAGGACTCCCGGGCCAGCAGGTCTTTGAGCTGCGCGGCGTGGTCCCGGTCGCTGTCGCTTAAGTTCGGCTCCTGTTCCAGGAAGGGCCAGAGGGTATCGATGGCCTTGCGCGCCCGGCCCAGGTCGTGGAGCGCGGGCTCCGTCAGGGCCTGGGCGAGCTCAACGCCCCGCTTGATGGCTTCTTTCAGCGCTTGGTGACAGGCGGTGAAGGCCTTGAGTGTCTGGCAGTCTTGCCGGCGGCGGAAGCCGACGCTGTTGCTCAGGGCGGCGGCAATCACCTCGCCACCGGGTAGCCCATGCTTGTCGAGCTGGGCGAGGACCTCCCGCAACTTTTCCTCGAAGCCCTCGGTGGTCGCGCGGATGGCCGCCGCGATGATGTTTTCCTCGTACTCCTGGATCTCTTTCCCGAAGCAGGTCTTGTAAGCCTCGCACGCCTCGATGTAGTCCATAAACTCGCAGTCGGTGGTGCGCGGGCGAAAGGATGCCTGGCGGAACAGGTTGTTGTTGCTGAAGGTGGTGCGCGCGTCGAGTGACAGGGCGGAGTCGATGACCTGCCCCTTGCTGGTCGCCTCGATCTTGCCGGCGCGCAGCAGCGCGATGACCAGGAGCCGCACGGTGTCGAACTCCCAGCCGAAGGGTTCCTTGGCAAACTCATCGGTCAGCCAGCGCCCGCTGGCGGTCTCGCCGTAACTGGTGCGGTTCTCGATGCGGGCCAGCACCTCGGCGAGCACCCCGGTCTCCGCGTCGAAGACGGGTTTGCCGCCCTGGTCCCGCACCAGTCCGAGATCCGCGTAGAGGGGAGTCAGTCCCCGCAGGTTCTCGGTGGTCAGCAGGGCGTCCAGGTCGTTCTTGGTGACCCGTGCGGCGGCCTCCGCGAAGCGGTCGAAGACCTCCGGCAGGGCCTGGGAGAGGACCTTGGCGGCGGTGCGGGAAACCTCGCTGGCACCCTCGTCCGGGCTGCGGTCATTGCCGCGGAAGAAGATGGTGCCGGTGAGCAGGGACTGTTTGGTGAGGCGCCGGAGCTCGTCCTGATGGCGACGCTGGCGGATCTTCTCCTCCGCCACCAGGGCGCTCTCATCCGGGGTCTGGGGGCCTCGTTCCTTGCGGGACAGCATCTCCTTGGAGCGATGGAGTTCGACGGTCTCGCGGTCGATGGCGTCACCCATCGCGGCAATCCAGAAGACGGCCTGGGTCTCGGTCTGGCTGCGACGGCGGAACGCCTCCACTTGTTGATCGAATTCAGTCCCCGACTCGGCCAGGGCCAGGTGGAACGGGATATCCCCTTCCACTGCCAGGCGCTCACCCAGGTAGAGCCCCGCCTTGAAGGGCTTGACGTCCAGCAGGTTGTGGGAGGGTTGCGGCTGCCAGAGGGCGGTGACGGCCTCGGCGTGCAGGCGGGCGGTGTCGCCGGGCTTGGGGACCAGCGCGGCGCGCTGGCGTTCCCAGTCATCCTCGGCCGGGGAGGGAATCCGGTAGCCGTCGTCGCCGCGACGGACCATCAGGCCCTTCTCCAGAGCATCGAGTGCCTGTCGGACCTCGGCCAGGCGTGAATCGGCATCAATGGCCGGGTGCAGCGCGGCAGCGATGTTCTCGGCCGTGCGGTGAACGCTGCGCACGTACTGCAACAGACAGATCACCTTGGCGACCGCTTGGGCGGACGGGTGGGCGATCTTGGTACCGATGTCCGCGATTTTGGCGCGAATCTCGCTGCCGATGTTGCCGGAGACAAGGTCGTAGATCTGGTCCACGCGGGCCAGGGTGCCGATGGGTTGGCTGGCCAGGTCCACGTCCGGATGGATGAGTAATTGCTGGGCGAGTTTGATGATGGTGCGGTTGGCGCCACCGACGTGCTTGCTCGCGCCGCCCTGGGTCCGCAGCCCGGAGACGATCTGGATGATGAGGTCGATCTGATAGGGGAGCAGCGGGTAGAGGTCGATGAAGGCGTCGGCTTTGAGTTCCGGCAGTTTGATGTCCGCGGTGAGGCGGGTGTTGTCCGTCAGCCGGCCGCGGTGCTCGGTGAAGTGTTCGCGCAGGATCTTTTCGGCCTCGGCGTTTTTCGCGAGCACGCGCTTGCTAGTGACCTCCGAGATGTCGGAAGGCTCCAGGTGAACTTGAAGTTCAGACGGAAAGCGGTCCATCAGGCGGGCGAGTTCGACCCGGCGGTCGTCCAGGCCGCCCACGAGCTCGGTCAGCTTTTCCTGGGAGGTGACGAGGATCCACAGCTTGCCGCGCCCGACCCGCCCGAGGCTTTGCACAACCGCCTGGAGATCGAGCATCTTCTGCACGTCGCGGGCGACGAACTGGCCGACCTCGTCGATGACGAACAGGAGGTTCTTGCCTGGCCGCCGGCGGGACATCAGTTCCAGGCAGCGGGCCGCCAGGTCCCCGGGGGTGATGTCGGCGCGATCCATTGCCGATTCGCGCCAACTGTCGGCCGTCGTGTAGGTGGCCGGGTCCATGAGGTGCATGACGCGGCTCGCCAACTGGACGGCGATGGCGATCTTGCCCTTCTCGTAGTCCCAGTCCTTGTCGAAGACCTCCCGGTACTTGGCCTTGAAGGCGTCGAGGCGGCCTTCTTCCTCCAGCGTGATCTCCAACTCGGACAGATCGAGATCCCGTGCGTACCCCAGGCTCTGCAGGAAGAGCCGGTACATGATCTCGGTGATGCTCTGATTGCCGGTGCGGATGCCGCGGTCGGTGGAGACGTCGAAGATCACGGCCTCGGTGGGGATTTGCTCGGCGATGTTGGTCAGCAGGACCTGGATTTTTGCCTGGGCCTTGGTGTCCTTGCAGCGCTGGGCGAGCAGTTCCCCGGCACCCTGTCCGAGGATGTCGCGGTTGGCCAGCGCCAGACCGAGGTACTTGGCGAAGCCGGACTTGCCCGAGCCGAAGAACCCCGAGGTCCAGATGGCGATCCCTTCGTTGGGCTTCTGCCAGGTGGTCAGGTAGTGGTCGAAGATCTTCAGAAAATGTGCGCGGATCGAGTCGGTGACAACGTATTCGGCCAGTTCGTCGCGGATGATCGCCGCGTCGGCCTGATCGACCTTGATGACCTCCTCGATACGACGGTCGATGGCGTTGGCGAAGAGGGTTTTGATTGTAGTCATAGGTCTTCAGTCGTCGGTCTTCAGTCTCAGTCGTCAGTCGTCAGTCGTCAGTCGTCAGTCTCTCGTCTTTGGTCTTTGGTCTTCGGGTTCGGGTTCGGGTTCGGGCTTCGGCGCTGAAATCTTCATCGGGCTGACCACTGACGACTGACGACTGACGACCGACGACCGACGACCGACGACCGACGACTAAAAAATCTTCGGCCGATAGTTATGCTCGGCATCCAGCACACCCATGAACCGCAGCCCCGCGGCGCCGTCCAGTTCGCCCGGGTAGAACAGGACGGCAGGAACCTGGACCTTGCCCTTGAGCTGTTCCAGCAGCGCGGACGTGCGGTACATGGGGAAGAGCGCACCGGCGCGCACGATGAACACCAGGTCGCGCAGGGGGTCGGCGTCACTGGGGATGCGGCGGGCGACCAGTTCGTCCAGGGGTTGGTACTCGCTCAGGATCTGGAAGATGGTGTCGACCGTGACCTCCAAGCCCACCGATTTTTCGGCGTCGATGAGGGCCGCGGGCCCCATGCCTTCCGCTTCCAGGGCCGCGTCGAGGCATTCGGCCAGCGAGATGACCGTGACCCGTTTGCCCAACTGTTCCAGCCGCGTGCGCAACAGCGAGACCTGCCGGCGGACGCCAAACTCCTCCTCCGGTGGATAGCGGAAGATGGCATAGGGCATATCGTGGTAGGCGCTGAGCTGCTGCCGGGGGTCCGGCTGCTTCAGCACCGGTTCGAGTTGCTGGGTCAGGCGCGCCTTCCAGTCGGGCATCAGCCGATCTCCCTCACGTACTCGGCCGCGGATACCGCCGGCAGTTTGATTTGGGCAAGGCTGCCGGCGACCTCGTAGTGCAACTTGCGGAACTGGTGCAAGCGCAGCAGCTCGCGCTCCACGTCGGCGGCGTCCATCAGGTACAGGCGCCAGTCCTCAGCATCAATGATACGCCGGGCGTTCGCCTCGCGGTCCGTCATGGCGTGCAGCAGGTACATGAAGCTCTGTTCCGGTAGGTGGTAAGAGGCAAACTCCCGTGACTGTGTGCCCGTGAGGAGCCCGAAGTCGACGGCGAGCCGCAACAGGCCTGACGCCACGCGATTGGTCGTGGCCTCGCTCCAGTTGACTGACCATTCGATGTTTTTTCTGTTGCTCAGGCTGTGCAAGTAGGGGAGCACGTCCTCGGGGCGCAGACGGTAGGCACCGGCGCGTAACTGAGGGTAAAGCCAGTTGACGAGGAAATCGCGGACGAGCAACTCGTCGCGGGTCAGGTGGTAGAGGAGCAGCGGTTGCCAGACCTCCCGGTCACACCCCGACTTGGCGAGATCCACGAGCGGGCGGTCGCGACCCGCAGGATCGAAGCGGCGGCTGACCGCCCAGGACACATTCTGCGCCCAGTTGGCACTCTTGGCGCCGATGGTGTTTTCCTCGCGAGCGCGTTTGAGATTGTCGGTTTTCGAGACGGCGTAGTCCCAGCCGCGGAACACCGCATAGGTCTCCTCGATCAGGGACCCTTTGATGGCCAGGCAAGAAGCGACCTTGGATCGAGCCTCCATGCTCAGTCCTCAAGCCGCGCATAGGGGATCGCCGGGTTACCGCGCTCGCCTCTGGCGAAGCCGGCCGCCAGTAGCGTGATGACTTCGTCGCTCGGCCGGTAGGTCTTGGACACAGACAAGGGAACGGACCTACCCTCGGCCGACCGGCGCAGCTTGGCGACCGCATCGAGGTGGCTTTGATCGACGAGACCAAACGCGACGAGTTCCGCGAGAAGGTCTTTCCGGTCCGCCGCCGCCAGCGTCTCGAAGAAGGCCCCCCACCGCTCTCCCTGGTCCAACCAGTCCTGCCAGTGCGCTTCAAACTGGTCTTCAACCTCCGCCGGAAGATGCCAGAGCGTCATGCACCCCGGCGGATCGAAGATCTCCTGGCAACGGCTGCGCGCGACCGCGAAGGCGATCCGGGCTTGCGCAAACTGGTGAGTCGATGGGAAGCCGCGCTTGAGCGCCAGCGCGCCATGGCGGCCGAGGATGCCCTTGGTGTTCCACCAGGCCGCGGCGTCCATCTCCCCGTGGCGAGCGACCGCCAGCCGAAGTTTGAGCAGCCGCTCGAAATCGATGTGGAATGAGGGCTGCGTCACGTACGATTCTCCCCGCTGGATTCCTCAGACGCCTGGTCGACGGCACCACCTGAACGTACCCAGTCGTCAACCTCCGAGAGTTTGAACTTCCAGAGCCGACCGATCTTGTGCGCGGGCAGCCCCTTGAGGTCGATCCATCGGTACACGGAGTCCTTCGCGACGCCGAGGTGGTTCGAGACAGCTTCGACGGAGACCCAGGGTTCAGTCGGCATTGGATACGCGTCTCTTCGTGCTCTGCGTTCAGTTCGCAGCACAGGCAAGCCATCTCAGCCAGCAGGGTGCTACCGGGAGCAAGACCTTACCACTGCGTCCTTAGTCAAGCAATCGCCGTGTTATCCAATGCTTAGCGGGCAATAGTCGGCCAGAATCTGCAAGAGGCGTCTGCTTAGCGGTCAAAGGCCACCCCGATGGACCTCTGGGTACTGTTCGCCGTCGATGACGGTCAGGCGAACATGCAGCGGCTGCACACCGTGCAGGGCTAGACCCTTTGCCAGGAAACGGAAGACGCCGTCGATGTTGGCCGGCAGGGCCGACGCGAAGGCGCTGTCCCCTGCCCCGCCGACGAAGCGGTAGTCGCTGGAGAAGATCCCGACCCCGCCCTCGGCCGTCAAACCGACGACTTGGGCGTCCGCGCCCCGCGGTGGCTGATCGCTGAAGGCTGGTCGGCCATCGGCGCCGGTCCAGCGATAGACCTCCAGTTGGGTCTTGTGGGTCGAGTTCGCCGGACCGCTGGTGCGACAGGGGTGACCGATGCCGTCCTGAGCGTACCGGGTGCCATCGGTGGTGAGCGCCGACGGCGACGGGGCCGCGATCGGCCGCGGCAGGACATGGGCGATCTCAAACTCTGACCCGAAGGCAGCGATCCGCAGATTCTTGCCGCCAAGGGCCTGCGCCGCCTCCCACAGACCGAGCATCTTCAGGTAGCCGCGCCGCTGGTCCTCGGTGGTCAGCAACCTGCAAGGCGATGTCGTGCGGGCGGAGCGCTACTTCAACCATGCCCTGTTCGACTTCCCGGAGCGGCTGCGCTGGACCGCGCGCTATGACGATGCCATCGGCGGGGTCAAGGCCGCGAATAACCCGCTCCTCATCGATCACATCATGATGAGCCAGGCGCTCTGTCGAGGCCAATTGCCGCTGGTGTCCCAGGCCCATGCGGGAGCCGTGGAGCACGAGGCATTCGAGCGCGGTAACGCCGGGGCAACGGTGAGCCAACGCAGCAGCGACCACCGGCCGGTGTCTTTGACGCTGGTCGCTACCACGTAACTGCATCAACCGCGTCGTGAAGAACCAGGGCGCCGTGCCTGACGTCCAACTCGCCCACGCCGGAGGCGGCGCCCATCTGGCCCACCACGACGGCGGCTGACGCGCGCTTCCTCATCGAGACGACCCGGGCCGTACGCGCCGAGTGGCCGGAGCGGCTTCCGCTCGGTGTCCGGATCTCGTGCTCCGACTGGATGGACGGCGGTTGGGACCTGGAGCAGAGCGTCGCGCTCGCCCGCCTGCTGAAGGCCGAAGGTGGTGACCTGAACGATTGCAGTTCCGGAGGTCTGGTGCCGCAGGCAAGGATCCCGGTCGGTCCCGGCTATCAGGTCCCCTTTGCCGAGCGCATCCGGCATGAGTCGGGGATCGCAACGGCCGCCGTCGGCATGATCACGACAGCGACCCACGCCGACACGATCGTCCGCAACAGCCGTGCCGACCTGGTGCTGCCGGCCCGGGATCTCTTGCGGGATGGCCATCGTGCTGGGCGTTTTGGTGCTGGCGCGCCCGCTACATGAGCACGTTTTGGTGTTTTCGCGTTGACTCGGCGCCCGGAGTGGTTGGGGCGCGCGTTGACGGCAGCGATCAGGGCTTGCGTGGAAACACGATATGCAGAACGAACGGCGTGGAGCGGCCCGTTCCGTCGATACGAAACGAGGTGATAAACCTCTCTTGCTGCATAATGGTCAACTGCTTGCGTGCATTTTGATTGAGCTTCCACACGCGATCTTGCGCCCCAATCGCTTCATACAACGTGATCGCATCAATGCGATATACTGAGTTACTGCGCTGGCTTGCCAGGAAGCGATGGAGCGCTTTTCCGAGATCCGAGAGTTTTCTCTGCAGCGAAAAACTGATGAACGTGTGATAATTCTCCAGCCACCGAGACACCAGGGGATGGAACTGGACGTAATAGCAGGCATCTCGCTCTTTCGAGAACGCCGGAATATCAAAGAGCGAGATTTTTACTCTTTGGTACCTCGACCCGTCCCGCACTCTGTCGAAACGCAACTGGAGCCCATAGAGATCCTCGATACTCTCACGCCGCCGCGCCAGTTCCCGCCCACCCCACCCCACCCTTTTCGCGGAGTGTAGCCATGAATGGCCGTCTCCAACTGGGATATGGTGAATACCACGATATCGACTTGTACGCGTTCATCCGTTGGTGTCGTGTCTTCCGTATCCAA
>Ga0247839_1003103_pt1 | contig 23467 bp, 16 predicted proteins | sample LaCruzMarch2015__6_FD_192405 | JGI IMG/M metagenome (GOLD analysis project Ga0247839, IMG submission 192405) | Freshwater microbial communities from meromictic Lake La Cruz, Castile-La Mancha, Spain - LaCruzMarch2015_16m | ecosystem: Environmental > Aquatic > Freshwater > Lake | place: Spain... | reverse complement strand
AAAAAACAAAATAGAGATATTTTAAAATCATTAAAACAAGCTATTGAATGAAAGTTTTATTTCTGTTTAAATTAAAAAAATCATACTAAAAATTAGTATGATTTTTTCGTTGCTGAGTAGTTACATATTTTACAATATTTACATTCATAATAAAGTACATATAATTAACTTTATAATAAAAATTAACTATAAAACCATGAAGAAATACCTTGAAATTTTAGGAATTTGATTTTGATTAACAAAAGAAAAAATAAGAAGTATTTATAGGCAAAAAGCTATGGATTTTCATCCAGACAGAAATCAAAGATATAAAGATTATTTTGAAAGAAAAATGATGGAATTAAATGGTGCTTATGAATATATAATGGAAAATTTTGATGATTATATTAACAAGGTTTATAGTATCAAACATACTTATATTTATTTTTATGATGAGTGATTATATCTATTTTATGTATTAAAAAATTATGATTTAGCTTTAAAGAAATTTGATAAATCTATTGAGTTAAATCAAGATTTTTTGTATTCACATTTTATGAAAGCCAAAACATTGGAAAAATTGTGATATGAAAGAGAAGCTTTAATTATTTATCAAGAAATAATAAGTAGAGATAATACATTTTATAATGCATTTATTAGAATTTGAGAATTACTAAAAAAAGATTGAATAGAGAATGTAAAAGAAAACAGAATAGAAAGAAAAGTAGAAACATTTTTTGATGAAGCAATTTTAAATGAATGATGATATATGGTAGCTTTAAAAAAAGGTGAAGAATTGTTTAAAGAAGGGAAATATGAATTAGCATTACAGATGTTTGACAGAGCTATTGAAATAAATCCAGAATTTACAAATGCATATTTACAGAAAACTAAATTACCTTTTATAGCATCAGATTCAAAAAAACTTTTAGAAATTTATGATAAATTAATAGTTATAAATCCTAAAAATAAAGAAGCATATTTATTAAAAAAACTAGATATATGAATTATCAGATCAGATTCAACTAAACTTTTAGAAATATATGAAGAATTAATAAAAATAAATCCAAATAAACAGTCATATTATTTTTCTAAATCTGAATTACTTGGTAATTTAAATATGATTAAAGAAAAAAATGAATTTATTGTAAAAAATGAAAGAATGTTTTTAAATAGAAAAATTTTGCTAGAGAGAGCTAAATTGTTTTATGAAGCAAATATTTTACTAGAAGATTTTGATTATAAGTGATCAAAATCTGTATATGAAAAAATTTTATTGAAAAATAAATATAATATTGATGCAAATTTATGAATTATTAAATGCCATATTTGACTTGAAAAATATGAAATTGCATTATTTGAAATAAATGCATTTATAAAATTTTTTATAGAAGGAATTAACCAATTTGATTATACAAGAACTCAAATTATTAATTATACTGTAGATATATATAATCTAAAATGAGTTGTTTGATACAAACTTTGATTTCAAGAAGAATGAATATATTATTTTGATAAAGCATTACTCTTATCAAAAAAAGTAGACGATTTATATGTTAGAATAAATGATTTATATAATAATTGAGAATACAATAGATGTTTATATTTTTTAAATGATTTATATTTATCAGATAAAAGAAATCCAAATTTATATATCTTGATGTGAAAATGTTATGAAGGTTTACAAAATTATGCTTCAGCATTAAATAGCTACAAGATAGCACATACATTAGACACAAATATAAAATGGTTAATTGAAAAAATACTAGAAATAAAAGCTTGAACAAAAAATCATTATGAAAAAATATATGAAAATAAGTGAATCCAAACACCTCCTTTTGTTAGGAGTATTTATTAAAAAACACTTAACTGAATTTTCTCCCCCAGGGGTAAATAACCCACCTTTGAATTTCCTCCCTAAAATTAGGGAGGAAGGCTACAAAAATTTATAAACATATTTATATTTTAAAAAATGGTCCTCCTTCCCTAATTTTAGGGAAGGAATTCAAGGATGGGTTATTGAGAGAATTCAAGAGAGAGGTAATTGAGAGGTAATTTTCCTTGCTCTCTCCCAAAAATCCATATACTACTTTTAATTAATATTTAACAACATCCCATGATTTGAAATATACTTAAATTAATGTTGACTTGAGGGCTTACTATGAAAAGGTGGAATAATTTTCCTCGTATAGAAGATGTAAGTCATTTGGATAATGTTTGATTTGTAATTCATGTTGCTTTATTCTTGGCTTATTTAGAAGAAAAAACAGGTAATAAAGTAGATAGAGAATTTTTGATAAAGAGAATAATTTTTAATTCATTTTCTAGATTAATTTTATCAGACATAAATAGTGGTACTAGAGATTATATTTTGAAAGTAGATGATAGTATTTTTGATAAATTGGAAGAAAAAGCTGTTGATTATTTATTATGATTTGATTGACCTGATTACATAAAAGTAGATTTGATAAATACTTTGAACAATAAAGAAAAAGTATTAGAATTATCAATAATAAATGTTTCAAAAAAATATGCATGATTTTTTGAATGTAAAATAAATTCTGTTGTTTTTTCTGATATGTACGATGTTCCATTAACACAAATCAAAGATGATTTAATTAAATATAGAAAAGAATTAAAAAGTTTGGATTTACTTATGGATAATGATAATTATAAAAAATATTTATCACATATTAGGAGATTAAGTCATTCTTTGAGATGGAATCAACAAACTAGAACTTATCCAATTTCTGTAATGAGCCATTTAGTTATTACGACATTTATTTCTTATATAATATGAAATATTGAGAATAATGCAGGAGCTAATATTGATATCCAAGAATTAATGCTTAGAACTATTTATCATGATATTCCCGAGGCTATTACTTGAGATATAATTACACCTACAAAAAAAGCTGTAGAATGATTTAATCATGTTTTGGAACAAGTAGAAATCCAAATGATGGATGATTATATTTTTTCGTATGTAGATCCAGAATATAAAATATGAGTATATAATTATATATTAAATCCTTTTGAATGAGAAATCTGAAAATTTGCTAAACATTCTGATGTTTTGAGTGCGATGTTTGAAGCAAAAGTAGAAAGCAATTTTTGATCAAATAATTTCAGTGATATATATAAAAATATAAAAAAAGTTGTTAACAAGTATTGAACTATTAGTGTTGATTATATGTTAAAAAATGCCATTGATAGTTTTGATGAAAAAATAGTTGATGTACATTTGGGGAGGTAGAGAACTTTACCTAATTCTCTCCTGAATCCTCTCTTTTAGACCTAATGGAAGGAGGCTACAGTTAATCTATTTGAGCCCCTTGCCCTTAGACATAAGGGAAAGGATTCAGGTTAGGGTTATTAAAAGTCTTCAACAAAATTATTATTTAACCCATTTTTTATGAAATCATACGATGTATTTCTTGATTACTATGACCAGATTGTCAGGAGTATAAATAATCCGATAGAAGAAGAAGTAGAATTTTTGGTAGAAGATTGTATTAAACAGTATAAACCAGAGACAAAAACTATTTTAGAAGTAGCTTGTGGTACATGAGTAGTGGCTAAAGAATTAATAAAATCCGGATACAAAGTAACTGGTTTGGATATAAGTGAAAGGATGCTTGATAAAGCTGAAGAAAATATTGAAAATTCAAAGATAATCCCCCTATCCCAACCTTTCCCCCCAAGGGAGAAAGGAGTAGCTACAGACTTAGTCTTAGCTGATATGACAGATTTTGATTTATCTAGGACTTTTGATGCTGTTTTATGTAATTATAATTCTATATGTCATTTACTTAAGTGGTCAGATTGGCAGTCATTTTTTGAGATGGTGAATAAACATTTAGAAAAAGATTGATTATTTATTTTTGATATTAATACAGTTTATGAATTTGAAAATATTACTCATGATTTTGCACAGTTTTATAATTTTTGAGATGATACAGTTTGTTTAGAAATGGTTAAAAAAGATTGAATTTATGAATGGTTGGTGAAAATATTTAAAAAAGATATTGAAACAAGTTCAGTATGACAATGTAAATATGAGTTGATTCAAGAAGTAGTAAAAGAAAATAGTTTTCCAATTAATAAAATAAAAAAAGAATTAGCTGATAGGTGATTTAAAATATTTGAAATGGTAGATTATCATTATTGAGAGGTTACAGCTCAGAGTGAAAGAGTGTATTTTATATGCAAGAAAAAATAAATATGTATTTAAATATTATTAAAAAATTAAAAGAATTAAGCATTGATTTTCAGGAATTAGAACACGAAGAATCAAAATCTTGTGATGATTCTAAACTGTTTAGACAACAGGCTTGATTTGACTGAATATGAAGTAAAAATATTGTTTTTCATGCTAAGTGAAAATTTTATTTAGTTACAACTATTTGAGATAAAGATTTAAAAGCAAGAAAATTTAAAAAAGAATTTTGAACAAAGGATATTAGATTTGCAAGTGTAGAAGAAATAAAAAATGAAATAAATTGAACTATTTGATCAATTCCACCTTTTGGTTTGGAAAATAAAAATATTCCGATTTTTGTAGATAAAGAAATTTTTGGACATGAATATTTTATGTTTAATCCGGCAGATGCAACAAAAACTATTAGGATAAAAACAAGTGATTTATTGAAAATATATAATAATCTAGATAATCCAAAAAAAATTTTTGATTTTTCGTGAGAAGAATGAATCTTTGATGAAATAATATAAACTAATGCATGAGGAGTTATGAAAATGTATTATACTCTCTACTGTGATTACCAAACCGTAACTACTCAGCAATAGGTGTATTTTTATAACCCTATCTTGAATTCTTTCCCTAAAATTAGGGAAAGAGGCCACAAATAAAAAATCTTTTTTACATTAATTTTTTTGAAGCCTTCCTCCCTAATTTTAGGGAGGAAATTCAAAGGTGGGTTATAAAAAGTGACTTAATATTATTTTTCACTTTTTTTGTTGCTGAGTAGTTACTAAAAAAGCAGTAAGTTTAAAAACTTACTGCAAGAAAAATAGTTATAAAAATAAATAAATTAATCAAGTTATATTTGTTATATTATTAAAAATCTGTTAAATAAATTCATAATCATGCAAAAAATCAGACATTTATTAACACAATAAATATACATGCATATATTTTAAAATTTAGCAATAAAAAACTATCTTTTTTTCATATGGATTTTATAATAATTCTCCTCCAATTTTTATGTATTTTATATAATGGAAAAGAAAAGGTTAAAATAAATAGTATTATAATAATAACTAAAATACCCATATCACCACCTAAATTATTATAAAGATTACCATATTCAATTAATTCAAGCAAATAAACTCATAATATTATAAATATTATTCAAAAAACAAATATTTTAATAAAATCTTTTAATAATATTAAAAATAAATTTACATTAGTGAATCAAAATAATTTATTTACTAATGAAATAATAACCATTCATATTATACCGTAAATATACATAATAAATAATCAAAATAATAAAGTTAATATTATGCCTAGTGAAGAAATTGTTATGTCCATACAAATAAAAATTAAAAAATAAAATTCTATTGACATTTCCATTATATCATTTTTAATTAAATATACAAATTTTTTGTGATCTTTTTTTGTATTAGAAAAAATTATAAAAAAAGCAGTAAGTTAAAAAACTTACTGCAAGAAAACTTGTTATACTCAAGATAAAGAAAAAATAAAGAAGGTTTATAGTGTTTTTTGTGTTAATCTAATTCTTTCTTAATGGCATTTAACTTTCTTTCTAATAAAATAGGATTTTCAATTTGTTCAGAACAAAAACTATATAGTCAATATCATGTTTGATTTCAATACTTTCAATACCAAAAAGCATGCCTATAACTAATTTCTGGTGATAAAATACTTCTCAATTTAGCTAAAACATCTTTTCAAATTATTTCTTGTTTATCTAAAAAATATTTATATAACTCTCACTCTATTCTTTTTAAAGATAATTCTACCAAATCACTTGTATCCAAATCCTCATCATAATTATTTAATCATAATCTTGCCATAACATTTTTTATTAAATTATTAAATATTTTCATTTTCCACCCACAGCCTTCCTCCCCAATTTTAGGGAGTAAATTGATCACCTTGTGGGTGAATGCTGTGCACAAGAGAGAGGTCGTATTTTCTCTACTTAACCCTAATCTCCCTAAACTCAGTATTTGCTCTAATTATTGGATTGTACATAAAATATGCAACTACTGGTGGTAAAGTAAATTTTCATTCAAATTCTGGTCTAAAATAATATTCAAAACTAGAAGATCAATCCCAAATATAAGTAGCATTTGCCATAACTACATCTGGATTAAATTCTGTATGATTCCATGTCCAATTAGTCTGGTTTTGTCTTACTGAAATTTGTTCTGTATTAAATTTTGAATTAATTATCCTAAAAGATCATGCTAAGAAATCTTCTACTACTAAATTTGTTTTATTTTTAGCATCTTTTAAATCAACTGTTATTTTTGATTTATATAATACTCATTTTTTGAATTCCTTTCAATCTGCCAATTTAAATCATTTAGGTTGAACACATTCATATTTATCATCTTTCCAGTCACATTTCTCAGTTATATCATTTTCATCTATTACCTCATAATATTCTCTTTTTACACCTATTCAATTACTATATGCTTTGATTTTTGTTTTATCTTCAGGAAATGAACTTAAAGTTACATCAACATATAATCTACTTCATGAAATATTTGTAAGACTAAATGCAACTCCTTTACTGTTTTCTAATAAATCTGATAATTTATATGTTTGTTTAAATATATTAGATTTTTTTCATCATACTTCTATTCCTTTTTGTGAAATCTTACTTCAAATACTAAACGAAAACTTAGAATTATTAGCTTTTGAATATTTCTCTATATATTTTGCAAATGCCATAAATGCATTATTTTTTGACTGAGTAGAATAATAATAACTTGACCAGTCATATTCATATAATTCTCATATCAAAGTATCAATATAATCTCTTGAATAATCAGAATCCATTAATAGAGAAACAAAAGTAGCTTTATCTGATATATCATCCCGATACCGTGCATAATATTCACTATTATTCAATTTAGTTTTAATTGTATTAATATTTCTCTCTATTTCAGAATTTATTTTTCACTTATTATTCAATATTAATCAATAAGTATATGCCAAAATAGTATGCCTATCTGCATTTTTCATATCAATATCAATATTTATTTTTTTTCAAACTTTAGCCAAAGTCCAATATATTTCAGCCTTTTCCAAATCTCATATATCTGAATTATTATAATTATTTTCCAAATATTTAATAGAATTATCTAATAATCAATCTGGTAATTTAGTTCAGTAATCCCTAATATCTATCAAACTTCTTACTACATAAGGTGTTATATGCAAATCTGATTCAGCTGCTCATTCCCAATAAGCAAATCATCAATCAGCTATCTGCATTAATTTAATTCTTTCAACTCAATATTTTAGATTTGTATCTATAATTTTTTTATCTTCCACAATTCAGTTGAATAAATTATCAAATTTCTTCAAAATCGCATTTGGCAAGGTAGAAGAAGTAGTTTGTTCTATACATCAATACGGATATTGTGCCAAACTAGAAACAATCTTTTCTATTCAGCCTAATTTATTATTTGAAACACTTACTAATAATTTAGATTTATCTACACTTGTATTTTCAGGAATATTAAGTAATAAATCTACTTTCTTTCAAACTTCAACTGTAGCAGTTTTTATTACACTATTTATCAAATCGGGTGATTGTTTTATTTTAATAGTATTTTCAATCTTATCACTATTAACTGAACTATCTCATAAAGCAGAAATACTATATTTTATTTCCTCATCATTTGAATTAGCTATTACTTCCCATATAGTATTTACACTTTCTCATGCCTTGATTATAATATTTTTAATAGGATCTTTTACTTTTATATTTGAAGTTAATTCAACTTTAAATCAAATATCCTTATCCGTATTATTAAAAACATTTGCTCAAATACTTGAAATATCTCAATCTCTTAAAATAAGTGGAGTTTTATCTTCTATAATTACATTTTTTCTTACCTCTATATTATCCTCAGAATATCCAAAAAGATTATTTTTAGAATTTGAAACAACCATTATCCTAAAATTTGTAAGATTATCAGGTAAATTGAAACTTACCCTAGCTTTTCAATTAACATCTGTTATAACTGAAGGATTATAATAAGCAGTATTTTTAAAAATATTTCTAGAACTTACTGCACTATCTCATCATTTAAAATTACCAAATCAACTTCATCATACTATTCAAGGTCTTGAAAAGTAATAATTTTTTAGCATTGCAATATTTGTAATACTTGTTTGGATTTGAAATGGAAGTTTCTTATAAAATTTTTCTAAACTATTTGTATCAATATTTCAAAGTAAACTTATAAGTGAATCATCAACAACCATAACTGTTAATTCAGATTGATTAGATTTATGATCTTTATCTTCTACCTTTAAATCAAGTATAACTTTATCTCTTGGTTGGTAAGTTTTTTTATCAGATTTTATAGTTATGAATGATTTTTTGTCAGTTTTATCAACAACTATTTCTGAATATCAAATCTTATATTCAGGAACTTTATTTCAATCTATTTCAATAGCTTCAACTCAAATATAAGCATTAGGAATAAAAGTATCATCTACATTTACTTCTTTAAAAAACACATTTGAATTGATGTCAATATATTCACTTTTTAATACTCATTGTTTTTCTATAGTCCAAAGTATTTTTCACTTACTAAATGGCAGTCTAACAAGAATTTTAGCTTTATCTCATAAATGGTAACTAATTTTTTCTGGAACTACTTTTATTTTATTATCATCAAGAACAGGGTTATCACCATCTTTTAATCAATAAGTTAAAACTGTAAAATATAATTTATTTGTATATAAATCACTTAATTTTATATCTTCATTAGTGGTTATATTTACTATTTTACAATTATCTATTCTAGATGAATTAATTATCTTTCAAGTTCAAAAATTTTCTGAAGGCACATTACAAACCTCAATATCATTTTTAACATTTACTACTTTATTTGTAATTTTTTCTTTATTAAAATCCTCTATGATCTTTCCTATATCTACTTTTTTATCATTATTTATTAATCAATATTCAAATACATATTCTCAAACATCATCTAATTGATAATTTAATCTCAAATTTCAATCCAATGTCATAGAAAAATTCTTATCATTAACTAACATTACTTTTTCTAATTTTTCAGATACTCTTGTAATAGGTCTTATAGTTCATCTAATATCATCAACATTTACAGTAGTATATTCCTTCTTTTTTATAACAAACAAATACTTATCATTGTAATTACTAGTCCATTTTCAAGGATTTAATCATCAATTTAATTCTATTTTTTCACCAGATTTAACAAATTTTTCAACTGAACTAAATTTAATACTTAGTTCTCTATTATAGCTTTTATATTCTTTAGGAAGTTTAGCTATTATAGAATTTGATCATGAAATAGTATCTCAAACACTATCTGTAACAGTGACTTCTACTATATATTTATAATCATCATAATTTGAACTAAAATCTATACTTATATCAAAATTTCAAACTCAATTAATATCTAATATTCATGTTCACTCACTATAAAATTCTTTTTCAGCTTCCCAATAACATCAATAATAACATCCCTCCCAATATGAATTATCATAATAATATTGTTTGTATACTTTATATGTAAAATTAGCATCTGTTACTTTTGCTCAATTATAATATTTAGAATTTACTTTTCACTTTATCTTAAAATTACCAGTATAAATATTTTCATCCCAATAATTATGTTTTAACAATTCTTGTTTTTGTATTTTTACAACTCATTCATTTAATCAGTCTGTTTCTAATACCACATCATTCTTAAATTTTGGATTTTTAAAAACTTCTACAGAAAAAGTTGTTGTTCAAATAATATTTCAATCAATTATTAAATTGATAGAATAATATCATAGCGGTGAGGACTCTGGTAATTTAACATTATCGGAAATACTACCAAATTGATTTATCTTTATTTTTTTACTTAAAATTTCTTTTCAATTTGAATCACTTATTTTAATTTCTAATTCCTTGTTTTCAGGGATTGCTAAATCTTTTGATTTCCTTATTACTCATTTAATATTAACTATTTCTCAAGGTAAATACAACATTCTATCTGTATAAACATGAGAATAATAATCTGGTTCAACCATTCAATATGGTTCTAAAGTAATTTTATCTTGATCTTGACTAACTGCACTAATATCTTCCCAATATGAATAATCATTGATAGAATATCAAAAATTCCAAGGGGCAATTCATGCATTCCATGTAGAACTTAAATATGATAAATTTTTATCTGAAGTCGAAGTAACAAAAAATGTTTTATATAATCATTGCCAGTCATAATCCCAAGATTGATTAAAAGTTCTCCAAAAAGCATCTTCTACTTTATTTTTTAAATTTACCTTTAAAATTCAATCATTTCCAGTCAATCATAAATTTATTGATTCTCAAAATACTTTTTTATCTAATACAGAAAAATATTTTGTATCATAATCTGACTTTTTTTCATTCCAGTTTTGTTCTTTCTCAATAAAATTATTTAAGTATAAATTTATTTCTTGTTTAGGTAAAGGATTTCACTCAAAGTCATTTACAAATATAAATGCTTCTCAATTTTGACTTACTTTCATAGTAATATGAGAATCCACTACTCAGAAAAATATAGGATAATTAAATTTTCAATTATATTCTCTATCAACTACGTCTGAAAATTCTGCAAAATACAATCAAGAACTTTTAACTGTTCATAATATTTCATCAAAATTAAAATCCTTTTTAACTAAAGTCCCCTTATTATCAGTAGAAGTATTTAAAAGAATATCTTTTTCTGTACAATTTATTTTTTCAAGGTTATCAATTTCTTTTCTAAAGAAATTTTTAACATTCATACTTTCAGCTTTCTTTCTATATACTTCTATTTTTGCATAAGTTTCATCTGGGATTTTACAGATTTTTATTTTTGTCTTAGTTTTTCAAGAATTATATTCAAGGATTTGAAATTTTGGAGGTTTATTATTTTGGTAAAGTGTTACTTGATCAATTATTTTCATTCAAAAATATTTATTTTCTGGTGTAGTAAAAGTAAATTTTTCATTTTGAGTTTTTTGTCATAAAACAGTATCAAAATCTTTAATAGAAATTGTGTATTTTGTTAATGGTAATAATGGTAATCTCAAAATTCATTTTGTTGTAGATAAATAGATATCATCAACAGAATAATTTATAGCAGGTTCAATAACTATTAAATCTTTCAATCTTTTTTTAGCCTCTATTCTATTGTTCATATATTCTTCACTATTTTCATCACCAATATCAGAATAAAAATCAAGAGAAAAATCAAGCTTAACTTCTGATTTAAAATCATTTTCTACATTAAATAATGTTCAAGTAGAAAATTTTACTTTTAAATATTCTGAAATACATATTTCTCTTTTTTTATCAAATTGATCTAATACTAAATAATCAACAGCAAAAAAACTTTTATTTTCTTTTATCAAATTTCTACAATTATCTTCATTTATTTCTATAGTTGAAATATTAAATTGCTCATCACATTTTATTCTCATATAACCATATTTTTTTTCATCAAAAAAAATATTTTTTTTAACTGTATTTTTATCAAAATCAAAGATTATACTACAATTATCTCTATTTATAGTTCAGTTATTCAAAACAATATTTATTTTTTCAACTTGTTTTTCCGCTCTATATTCTAAAAACTTATTAATTCAAAAATATAATCAAATCAAGACAATAATTCACAAAAGAACAAAAAGGATTACAATCAAATATTTTTTTCTAAGAGTGAATTTTTCCATATATGTAGGTTAAATAATATAATATATACTATTATATATATTTTTAAAAAAAGACCAGAGAATATTTTCTGGTATTTTTTATAAAATTATTATTAACCAATATTAAAATATCTTAATAAACAAAATTATTATTTGACACGATTTTTTTTATATTGTATTATATCTAATATTATATGTATATATGAAAAATGAACACTGATTTAATATTACTAGAACCTGATAAAATAAAACACTTACTTATTAGTTTACTAATTTTTTTAGTAATTTTTTATGTGAGAAAATATATTATTAAAAATAAATGAAATTTTGAAATAATATCAAGTACAATTAGAGATGTGCTTGTTTTGTGATTATTAAAAGAATTTGCTGATATTTTTGGTTTATGAAATCCTGAGCTAAAAGATCTTTTAGCTGATTTTTATTGAATTTTTGTTCCAATATATATTTACTACATTTATAAAGAAAGCAAAAAAATAGAAAATTCTAAATTTTTAAAATATGAATCATTTTTAATAAACAAATTAATTCTAAAATTTAAACAAATAAGAAAAAAAGTCTATATTTTAATTTATATTAAATATAGACAATTACTTTATAAAAAGAAAATATTCTTAACTCTTGAAAATAAAGTAGCTTCATATTTTTTAAAAAAATCTTTAAAAGAATTATTGATAATAATTAAGCACTTATTAATGTTTACAATTATATGGGTTATAAATATCTTTGTAATAGCATTTAAAATTCCATTTTTAGCACTAGTTGATACTTTTGAAATTATTTCAAAATCTATTAGTTTTAGTTTTTATAAGTTAAGAAAAATGATGAATTAAAATAATATACAATTTGTAGCCCCTTGCCCTTAGACATAAGGGAAAGGATTCAGGTTAGGGTTATTAAAACTCATATTTTTTAACCATTTCCATAAATATATCTTTTTGTTTTTCATCCAATTTACATATTGGTAATCTGAATTCTTCTTTTATAATTCATTTAGAAGCTAAAAATGTTTTAGCTGGAATAGGATTTGTTTGAATAAAAAGTTTTTCAAAAAATTCCTTTAAATATTCATTTTCTTTTTCTGCTAATTCATCATTACTGAAACAATTATCAACAAATTTTTTCATTCTATCTGGTATACAATTTGATGCAACTGAAATAACTCAATCTCATCAATTTTTTACAAGTTCGTATGTCAATCAATCATCTCAAGAAAATACCAAAAATTCATCACAAGTTTTTGCTATTACATCTTTCATTTGAGTCATATTTCAACTAGCTTCTTTTACTCAAATAATATTTTTTGTTTCTGAAAGTATCTTTAATAATGTGCTTGTTTCTAAATTAACCCCCGTTCTTCATTGTATATTATATAGAATAACTGGTCTTTTTGTATTATTTGCAATTGTTGTAAAATGTAAATATAATCATGTTTGTGTTGGTTTATTATAGTATGGATTTACAACTAAATAAGCATCGATTCATTCTATTTTATCGAATTTTTCTAATTTTTTTAATGTTTGTTTCGTAGAATAATTTCATATATTTACCATTACTTTTGCTTTTCAATCAAGTTTTTCTATAGCAAATTTTACTATTTCTATTGATTCTTTTTTCGTAAGAGTAGGATTTTCAGCAGTTGTTCATAAAAGTAATACTCAATCTACATTTCATTCAATTTGCATTTCTAAAAGTTTTCATAATGCTTTATAATCTACTTCATTATCTATTCAATTTCATTCCTTAAAAGGTGTAACCAAAGCAGTCCATAATCACCTAAATTTTTTTGTATTCATGTTTTTTTGTTAATAATAAAAAGTATATAGATATAACCTTAAATCATAAGGAAAATTAATTAAATAACCCTAACCTGAATCCTTTCCCTTATGTCTAAGGGCAAGGGGCTCAAAATAGTAAACATGTAGCCTCCTTCCCTTAGACATAAGGGAAGGAAATTATGCCCGAAGGGAGGTATCCTGTGGACAAGGATGGGTTATCCTAAACTCCTAGTAAAATCATTTATCTCAAAGTATCCTTGTTTATCTTTTAACCACTCTCAACAGACTAGACTTCAAACAGCAAATCAATCTCTTGTTCTGGCTGTATGTTTTAGCTCTATAGTATCAAAAATTGAGTCATAAGTCACTATATGTGTTCCTGGTATATAACCTCATCTAGTAGAAGTTAGATGTAATTCATTATCATTTATTTGTCTTGAAACTAAAGAATTTAATTGTTTTTCAGTCTTTCTATCTGTATTATTTAAGATAATATCTCATATATTTATAAGTGTTCCAGAAGGAGAATCCGCTTTCATTTTATGATGAAATTCATGTGCAAATACATCATATTCTGGAAAATTATTCATCATTTTTGATACATTTTCTAAAGTTTGATAAAATAGATTTACTCAAAGAGAAAAATTTCAGCTCCAAATAATTGCTCATTTAGAATTATTGAAGAAATCTTTTACTTCATCTAAATGTTCCCACCAACCAGTCGTTGCCATTACAACTTTGTAATTATTTTTTGCATAAAATTTCAAATTATCAAGAGCAACATGTGCAACAGAAAATTCTATAATTACATCAAAATCTAATCAAACTAGATTTTCTTTAGAAGTATTTTTTATTGGATCAATAATTGCAACTATTTCTACTCATCTTTCCAAAGCATGTTTTTCAACAATTTGTCACATCCTACCATAACCAACAATTGCTATTTTCATAGTTTATAAATTAATAACTAATATTAACCTTACTTAGTGCTTCTTTTAATCTAATAATATTATCAGGATTTAATGCATTATAACAGGCAGAATATCTGATAAATTGTTCTTTTATTCAATTAATTTCAGATCATACAAAAGGAACTCAAACTAATCACACTTTATCAATCATTTTTGAATTAAATTCTTCAGATGATTCTATTTTTTCTCAATCTATAAAATTTGGATTTTTAAATAGCATAAAAAATCAAGCATCACTTGGACAAGCTAATTTTAATCAAGCTTCTTCAAAAATAGGAATTAAAATATCAAGTCTCTTTTTATAAAGTTCTTGAGTTTTTTTTGCATCTATTCTAGCATATTCTGTTTCTAAATATTTCTCCATTCACACAATAAGTGGTCAAAATACTCAAGAATCAGTGTTTCATTTAATCCTTGTAAGTTCGCTAATGAAATCTTCACTTCAAACTGCTACTCATAATCTCCATCCACAAGCAGAATAAGTCTTAGACATACTTAATAATTCTATCCAATCAAGTTCTTTATAATCCTTTGCTACTTCAGTTAGACTAATATGATTTTTATGTACAACTGCCGTATATGCTCAATCATTTACTAATCTAATATTATTCTTTATACAAAATTCAATTAATTCTACCCATTCATCCCTACTTGCTCAAACAGGACAAGGATTTCATGGTTTCACAGTCACAATCATTCTAGGTAATTTTCATTTCTTTAAATTACTTATTTTCAATTTGAAATGTTCATGACTATAAATTGGCCATATATCACTTTGTTCTCATAAATATTCACACCAAGTTCATATTAAATCATAAGCTGGGGCATTACGAACATATCATTTATTTTCTAAATTTATATCATTTCTATTTGCTCAGCTAGCTATTGGTAATAATCAAAGTATAGATTTTTCTCATGGAATTAATAGACTATAAATATGATCAAACTCATCAATATTTATTCATGTATTTAATTCTATAAAATTTTGATTTAATCTTTTATGTGTTCTATTATCCCAATATGTATGATTAGCATTATCATCTCTCAAAACTTCTTCTGCAACCATTTTTCTAAGCATCTCTGGGGGATTTGTATCTGGTTCTCAAACTGCGATATTTATTGAACTTCCCTTTCAATTTTTAGCTTCATATTCTCTCACTAATCTCTTTATTCTTTGAAACAAATTTTCTCATCATATTGGTAAGTATTTCATAATATTTTTTTAAGTAGTAAAAAGTATAACCCATCCTTGAATTCCTTCCCTTATGTCTAATGGAAGGAGGCTACATTTTTTCTATTTGAGCCCCTTGCCCTTAGACTTAAGGGAAAGGATTCAGGTTAGGGTTACTAAAATTGTTTATCTCTCCATATGCCCTTTCAATATTTCAACTGCATTAAGTGCAGCCCCTCTTAATAATTGATCTCCACTTACAAATAATTCTATTCATTTATTTCAAAAAACTAAATTTTTTCTAATTCTTCAAACCTCCACATCATTTTTTCAACTAGCAGTTAATGGCATTGGATATAACTTATTACCAGTATCATCAACTAATTTCACTCACGGAGATCATGCTAAGATCTTTTTTATATCTTCTATATCTACATCTTGTTCAGTTTCTATAACTATAGATTCACTATGAGCTCTGAGTGTTGGTATTCTAACACATGTACAACTAATATCTATAGAATTATCTCAAAAAATTTTATGTGTTTCCCAAACCACTTTCATTTCTTCTTTTGTGTATCAATTATCTTGAAAAACATCAATATGTGGTATTAGGTTAAAAGTTATATCATATGCGAAATTTTCTACAACTGGTGGATTTCAATTAAAATATGCTTCTGTATTATGTAGTAATTCTTGCATTCATTTAGCTCATGCTCAACTAGTAGCTTGATAAGTAGACATAATAATCTTTTTTATACCATATTTTTTATAAATAGGATATAAAACAACTGCAGCAATTGCTGTTGTACAATTTGGATTTGCTATTATTTTTGAATCTCAAATAGCATCAAAATTTATTTGAGGAATTACTAAAGGTACATCATCATAATATCTAAAAGCCGAAGAATTATCTATACAAACTATTCATCTACCCGCTGCATAAGGAACATATTTTTTACTAATATCTCCCCCTGCTGAAAATAGACAATAATCTATTTTATCAAAAAATTCTTCTCTAACTTCCTGTAATATTTTTTCTCAAAACAATGTTTCTACTTTTTTTCAAGCAGATTTGGCTGAAGCTCAAAGTTTAAGTTCATCAAACTGTACATCTAATTCTTTCAAACATTTTATCATTTCAACTCATACAGCTCCAGTAGCTCAAACTATTCAAATATTCATATTATTTTTGTTAATAAAATATTTTTAACCCATCCTTGAATTCCTTCCCTAAAATTAGGGAAAGAGGACCATTTTTTAAATATAAAAATATTTATAAATTTTTGTAGCCTTCCTCCCTAATTTTAGGGAGGAAATTCAAAGGGGGGTTATCTCTCAAATAAATTTTTATGTAAGTGTCTTAATAGTCTGTCTGGATTATCAGATTTTGCATAGATTGTTAAACATTTATTATAGGCTCATTTTGATATCATAAGTATCTCATCTATACATTCAAGAATACTATGTGTATTAATACTATCTCATACAATTGATATTTTACATACATCTTTTTCTATAACTAATTTGAATTGATTTTTCATATTTTGCAACTTCTCTACTAACTCTTGGGAAAAATATTTTTCACAAATACTTATACTAAAAGATGTTTCTGTCGTAGCCATTACATCTATTGGAACATTTTCATTTTCTAGAATTTTTATAACTGAATATACAAATCAAGCAGCTCAAATCATCGATGGATCTATAAAAGTCAAGATTACTCATTTTGAAGAAATATTCACTCATTTAAGTCATTTTTCTCAATCTATTTTACATATTTTCGTTCAACTGCTATTTTCAAAAAAAGTATTTTTTATATATACTGGAATATTTTTTTCTTGTACTGGTGAAAGAGTTTTTGGATGAAGTATTTTTGCTCCAGATAATGCAAATTCTGAAGCTACTTCATAATCTAGTTCATTCCAAATTATCGGGAAATCTACTTTTCTAGGATCAGCAGACATTACTCAATTCGTATCAGTCCATATTTCAACACATGAAGCATTTGATATTCATCATAATAGTGTTGCTACATAATCACTTCATCATCTATCAAATAAATAAACATCTCATTTATTTCATCATCAAAATCATGTAAAAACAGGTATTTCATTTTTCAAATCTACATTTTCCATAAATTTCTTCAAAATTTTTTTTGATTCAATAATATCACAATCTCAATCTAAATATTTTCATGAGGATACTAAATAGTCTCTAGATAAATATGATTTTGAAAATATTCACTTTTCTTTTATAAAATACGATAATAGCTTAGAAGAAAGTATTTCTCAAAAATATAAAATCACGGCTTTATTTCTATTTGATAATTGTTTTAATAAAAAAATAGAATCTAATATAATTTCTAAATTTTTTATTATTTCATTTATTTCATCCTCTATTTGTTTAATATTTTTTCAATCTGTTTTTTGTCTTAACACTTCTAAATGTTTTTCTCTTATGAACAATAAATTCTCTGAAATCTTTTGTTTATCTCATGATAATGCAAATTCAGATAATTCAATTAGTAAATTTGTTACCCCACTCATAGCAGAAACCACAACTATTACATCCTCATTTCATTTTGCTTTTAATATAATTTCAGATGATTTATTTATCATTTCGAAATTTCAAAGCGATGTTCATCAAAATTTTAATATTTTCATAAAGTTTATTAATATAATAAAACAATAATTATATTTAAATAATAATTATTTATTTTATTATGTCTAATAAACTTTTTAAATAATATGTTTTAAAAATCTTCTACACATAATTCTCTATTTTTAGCTCATAATACTGTATAATAAACTAAAACTAATATTATTAAAACTAATATAATAAATAAAAATATTCCTAAATTTCAAAGAAAAGCATATCCTGTTTTATCATATAAAAGAAATGTGGCATTTGTTAATACGGCAATAGGAAAACTATAAGCCCACCAACTCATAAAAAAATTAATTTTAACTAAAATATTTATTTTAGTAGCTATTACTATAAACATAAACAATCAAAAGTAATAAAATATTTTTCATATTTCTGTAATATTTCATCATTCAAGAGATGTAATCGAGAGAAAAGCAACTGATGGTGGTGCTATTAAAATAATTAATGTTGGAAACAATTTATTCGGTAAAGGATTATGAAAGATTATTCTATTCATAATAATTGTGAATAATACCACCCACATAATTATTCAAATTGAAAAGAAAAACCATGAAAGTTCTATATAACCAAGCTTTACTCATGCAATTGGAACTAACATATTTCATACTATTGGTAAAAACCATAGAGGATTCATTGATTTAATATCCATTTCACAAAGTATCCACCTCCTAAAAATAATTATTGTAAAAATAAACTGCCAAATAACTCAAAATATCCATAAATATCTTGCTATTTCTATATTTATAGAAAAAAATCATATAGAAAGTATTAAAAATATCTTTCAAATTCAAGGAAAAAAATTTGATTTTACTGGATGAAAAAAATCTGATTTTACATCAGAAAAATTAACAAAAATCTTAATAATGTAAATAATATTAACTATTATAAAAAATATCAGAGTAAAATACAATAAATATACAAATATTTCAGTTTGTGTATTATAAACTTCTTCAAGTTTTTTTGTTGCTAAAGTCAATCATCAAAATCACATAATTGAAGCATAAAATGCTATATTAAAATAAGATATTCTACATCAATTTTTACTTTTTAGTTTTTCTAACATAATAAATTGTTAAATAATAAAATTGCTTTTCTAAATAACCAAAAGGAACAAAAGAGTAATAAAAATAGAAAAATAGAATATACTTTTATATATATCCTACTTATAAAACAAATTTCATTTATATTTTTTCAAATACTTTTACTTTAAATATCCACTTGCAAATTTATTTGTTAAACTTACAAATAAAGCTGGATCTTCTAATTCTCATCATTCTAATAATATAGCTTGCATATATGCATAATTTATAATATCTGTTAATTTTTCAGATTTTACATCATTGTCGAACTCTCTTTTCATAGATTCTACTACTGAATTTTTTGAATTTAATTCTAAAATCCTTTTTTGTTCTGGAACATGTTGTCACATAGCTTTCATCATCTTTTCAAGTTGAGGATCTACTCAGTCCTTTAGCGTTTTCAAAGCTCAAAGTGCAGTTCAAAGATTATCATTTATAACAACATCTTCTATTTTTTCAGTTCATATAGTATTTTTTACTAGTTCAAATAATCATTTCATTGTTTTTTGTTTTTCTTCTTTTTCTTTCTTTTGTTCTTCAGTTTTTTCTTCTAATTCTATATCTGATGATGTTATAGAAACTAATTTCGCATCTTTATATTCTGTAAATCATTGTACTAGAAATGAATCTATTGGATCTGTTAAAACTAATACATCTATATTTTTTTCTCTAAATTGAGACAAATATGGACTTGATAATGCCTCTGAATCTGATTTAGATATTATATAATAAATAGTTTTTTCAGTTACTTTCTCTTTTTTACCATCAATTTCTTTTTCTATTTCTTTTCATTCTGTTTTCTCTAAATATTCATCTAATGTAATTAAATCAGAACTATTTATTCATCTAAATAATGCGACCCCTGCAATTTCAGTTTTTAAATCATATTCATAATGAATCCCCTCTTTTAAGACTTTTCAATAATTTGACCAAAATTTCACATAATCTTCTCTATTGTTTTTTAGTGAAGTTCAAAGTTCTCAAATTACCTTTTTAGTTAACCCTTTTTTAATTTTATCTAATACCGAATTATCTTGTAACATCTCTCTTGAAATATTCAAAGGTAAATCATTTGTTTCAATAACTCATGAAATAAATCTAAGCCAAATAGGCATTAATTCTTTTGCATGTTCCAAAATAAGTACATTTTGTACATAAAGTTTTGGGCCATATTCTAAATGTGGATCAGCTAAATTTTGGTACATGTTTAAATCTCTTGGTGCAAAAAGTATAGATTTATAACTAGCCATTCATTCAACATTGTTATGTATTGTGAAAAGTGGTTCATTCCAATCATAACTTATAGATTGATAAAATGCTTTATAATCTTCTGATTTTATATCTTTTTTATCTTTTTTCCAAATAGGTTTAGTTTCATTAACTTGTTCAAATGACATTTCTTTTGGTTCTTTTTGTTTATCTTCATCTGTTCTACTATCATATTCTCTCATCATAATTGGTACTCAAATATAATTAGAGTATTTTCTTATTAACTCCTTCAATTTCCAATCATGTACTAAATCTTTATTTGCTTCATTTATGTATAGTACTACCCTAGTTCATCTAGTTAGATTATCTGCATCTAATTCTTCAATAGAAAATTCAGATTTTCAGTCACTTATCCATTTATAAGCTTTTTTATCCAAAGCCGATTTACTAAATACTTCTACTTTATCTGCTACCATAAAACTTGAGTAAAAACCAACTCAAAACTGTCCTATAAGATTATGATCTCAACCTTCTTTTGCTTTTTTTATTTTTTCTAAAAATTCCTTTGTTCATGATTTAGCAATTGTACCCAAATGAGAAATTAGCTCATCCTTTGTCATACCTATACCATTATCACTAATAGTTATAATATTATTATTTTCATCTGCTTCTACAACTATCTTAAAATCTACATCCTCTCATAAAAAAGTAGTATCTGTTAATGATTTTAATCTAGCTTTATCTATTGCATCAGATGCATTTGAAACTAATTCTCTAATAAATATTTCTTTATTTGAATAAATACTATGAGTTAATAACTCTAATATTCTTCAAGTTTCTGCTTCAAAATTGTGTTTTGACATAGTATAATAATTACAAAATATAAAAATCCCTCCTCCTGCGGGGACTCCCTTTGAAAAAGGGAGAAATTAGTTTTATAATAATAATTTATTATAAAAATAGCACTTAATTTTTCTAAGTGCTAATATTTTATTGTTTTTTAGAATTTTGTAAAGAGAAATTATTTAAATTATATAATTAATCTTTTATACAATGCACACTCCTTCATATATTTTTACTTGAAAAACCTAACCTAGCAGTATAATAACTCCAAACAAATTCCATATAATAACCATCATCATTATTTTGATTATATGAATTAGTCCATATTCCAGCACTATGTCATCTTAACGAATACTTTATTCAATCTTCCTCAAATACTCAAGACAAAGGTACTTTTAAAAAATTAGCTAAACTATTTTTTTCTCATACAGTTTCGTGTAAATTCCATCAAAAACCATCACAATAACCTTTTTCAAATCATCCATATCTACATTTACTTCAATTGAGATTTTTTTCTAATTCTTGAAATTCTTCATTACTTGGAACATGCCGTCAAGACTTACAAGCCGTTTTTGCATTATTCCGTGTATATAATTTTCACCATATAGTATTATATTCTTTATCTCAATTAATATTCGTTGAATTAAACCAATCATTAGCTTTACTATTACTCGACATTAGTTTATTTCAAATTTCACATCAATTTATCTTATTTCAACTATAATCAAAACAAGAATTTATTATTCAATCTGTTCAATCTGTTTTTTTTCACCATTCTTGTCCACTTCATAATGTTGAATTACATCAAGCCCATGTTTGAGTACCTATTTTTAAATCTGAAATATTACAATTTTTATCAATATCCATCCAACTATTAATTATTTTGTCTTTTGATTCCGTTTGGGATTTATTTAATACTTTATTATTTTCAACCTTATTAATAACATTTTTAAAACATCTAACTGGAAGTCCCCAACCACGTAAAACAGGTAAAATATCTATTTTGTATATTGGACTAACTTTTTGCTCTATCAGTAACATATATGATAATTCACCATTAGATGAAGATGTCCAATAATATCAATTTGCAACATTTGAACTATTCCCCCCATCAGAAGAACCTCTACCTCATGCCATTGGTAATTTAAGAGCATTAAGCATTTTTAAAATATCATTCATATCTTTTTCTCATGTTCACCATCATCAAGCATTTAATATTCATACCCATTCATCCTTTGTGGGTACATGATATCCACTTGCACAAGGTCATTGTCTGGCTTCATTAGTATTAGTAGTATCTCACCATAAATTATCATTTCTTACAGTAGACCAATCTTTATCAAAATTTAATTCTATAAATCATTCTTTTGAAAAATAATTTCCTGGTCAGTATCAAGAAGCATCAACTCTATCTCTTGTCGTTCATATAGATGAATTATATTCGTAATTTGCTCAATAATTATTTCACCACTGAAAGTATTTTCAATATCACTCTTTATAAGTTGAAGCATTTATTGATCATACATTACATGCAGATATAGTATAATTTCAAACAATTATATCAGGACTACCACATCATGGATAGGTACTATTGCTTATGCTATTTGTATTGCTATTGTCATCATTCTGAGCAATTTTTTTAATTACCTTCACTTCAGATGCAGAAGCATCTGTTTTTTGATAGTCTCTTAACTTATTTTTTATACTTAGTCATTGTAATAAAATAATTTAATAAATATATTTGCAAAAAAATAAAAAAAGAGTATACTTTTGTTATGGAAAAAGAACAATTAATAGAACAAGTACAC
>Ga0247839_1003092_pt1 | contig 23516 bp, 20 predicted proteins | sample LaCruzMarch2015__6_FD_192405 | JGI IMG/M metagenome (GOLD analysis project Ga0247839, IMG submission 192405) | Freshwater microbial communities from meromictic Lake La Cruz, Castile-La Mancha, Spain - LaCruzMarch2015_16m | ecosystem: Environmental > Aquatic > Freshwater > Lake | place: Spain... | reverse complement strand
AAATCACATCCTCGTCGTTCATGCGTAAAAAACGGACATAGATATCGGCAGGAACGTAAACCCCCGCCAGATGGCCAATGTGAATGGGGCCATTGGCATAAGGAAGCGCGGAGGTAACGGTGTAACATTTAAAAGCAGGTTTTTTATCCATGGAGGAAGCGATAAGCGTGCAAAGATATTACAATTTTTTTGTCACGCGTCACGTGTCACGACCTCTCACCCTGTTACCCTGTCACCTTGTCACTTTGTCATCTTGTTACCTTTTTTCATACCTTTACCCCATGATCCACCCTCCCTACCTCAAGAAGGGCGACAAGATCGCCATCGTCTCCCCGGCCCGCAGCATCACCTTCGAAGAGGTGCATCCGGCCATCCGCTTTTTCCAGCGGCAGGGGTTGGAGGTGGTGCTTGGAAGTTATGTTTTCAGCCGTGATCGCCAGTTTGCAGGCACCGATGAACAGCGGCGCAGGGATTTTCAACAAATGGTTGATGACGACAAGATCAAGGCCATCGTGTGTGCGCGCGGCGGTTATGGTACGGTGCGCTTCATCGATCAGCTTGATTTCAGAAAATTTTGCGAACATCCCAAATGGATCGTCGGATTCAGCGATATCACCGTACTTCATGCCCACATTCACCGCCAGTTGGGCATCGAGACCCTGCATGCCGCCATGCCCATCAACATGCAGACTGAAAATCCAAATGACTCGATGATGAGTCTTATCCATGTCATGTTTGGGAATCCGGTCAGTTATACCTGCGAAACTCCGGCCCTTTCCCGTCAGGGAATTGCCGAAGGATTGCTGGTTGGCGGGAACCTCTCCATCCTTTACAGCCTGATGGGCACCCCCTCAGAACCCGATACCGCCGGGAAGATACTATTCATCGAGGATGTGGATGAATATCTCTATCACATCGACCGGATGATGGTCAACCTGAAGCGGGCCGGGAAACTGGCCAAGCTGCACGGACTGATCGTGGGCGGAATGAGCAAAATGAATGACAATGCCATCCCCTTCGGCCTTACGGCCAATGAAATCATCGCAGACCATGTTCGGGAATACAAATTCCCTGTGTGCTATGACTTCCCTGCCGGGCATGAAACTCTGAACAAAGCCCTGATCCTGGGCCGCAGAGTGACCCTCCAGGTTGGAAACCTGGCCGAAGTCACTTTTTCCTAAAATCATCTTCACTTTTTCCATTTTCTCCGATTAACCTTAAATGCGGAATGGGGCCCATCACGTAATGCAGTGTGGGGGCTTCAATCCTGTGTTTTAACTTCGGATGGTATGAAAAATCACATCGAATTGGGAAAAGCCGGTGAGGAATTCGCGGTCGCCCACCTGGAAAAAATAGGATACCACATCCTCGACCGAAACTGGAGATGGGGGAGGGAGGAGCTCGACATTGTTGCCCGGGATGGGAATTTCATCGTGATCGTGGAGGTGAAAACCCGCCGTTCAGATCGTTTTGCCGATCCGGGGAGCTGCGTAAACCCTAAAAAGCAACGCATTCAGGCACGTGCCGCCCAGGCCTATATACGGTATAAAAGGTTGTTAGGTGAGATTCGGTTCGATGTGATTGTTATCGTAATGAAATACAGTGAAATAAGTGTGAACCATGTTAGGGATGCGTTCTATGCTACACTGTAGCTTATTTCCTCCCGAAATCTGCGGGGATTTCACCCCAATAGGCGGTCTCCCACTTGAGGATTTTATTGGGCCAGGAATTTTCATGCAGCCATTTCACGGCACGGCCAACCAGATCAAAGAGCTTTTGATTTTTTGGCGACACGGCCAGGTTGGTGTTGATGGCCCGCTTGCGCACCCAGGCAATGGCGGTGCGCGAATCGGAATAGACTGGCCAGTCACAGTTTTGCTGCCTGAGATAGGCCAGTGCATGCACCACCCCCAGGAATTCGCCCAGGTTTACGGTCCCTTCAGGAAAGGGGCCCATGCGGAAGAGTTCGGCACCCGACTGCGTATCCACGCCCCGGTACTCCAGCACCCCCGGGTTGCCGGAACAGGCTGCATCCACGCAAATGCTGTCGCTAATTGGTACACCGATCAGGGGGTTGGAACAGGCGACCTTTTTCGGGGCATTCAGCCCTTTGGTCATGTATTTCCGCGGATCATCATTCAGCGCATTCTTGGCCAGGTCGAGCGTTGGGAAACCCTTATACAGGGCTCCGTTAAATCCATCCACCTGCTTTTTGCAATCGGCCCAGCCATCATAAATACCCGGTTTTTTCCCTTTCCAGACGACGTAAAATTTGTTTTTTGGCATTTCAACAAAAATAATCAAAGAATTTGTATCTTTATTCGATTTTTAAAAAATGGAAAGACCAGATATATTAAACATTGATTTTTTTGAGCAAATGGCAAAAACAATTGCTCAGAATATTCCCGTTGACAGGATTGTTCTGTTTGGATCGCAGTCCACCGGGAATATATTTTCAGATAGCGATGTTGATATCCTTGTCATTCAAAAAGAAAACAGGTCAAATAAAGTTGTCCGGAGAAAAGTAGATGCACTCTTCCGTGGACGCAATTTTGCTTTGGATATTATCGTTTGCAGAAAAGAGGAGTATGAGATGAACATCCAGGCAGGTCATCCTTTGTTCATTGAAATTTTAAGAGACGGGAAGGTCTTGTATGAATGAGGATTTTAAAAAACAACTCGTCGCGAAATGGATTGCTTTTGCCAAAGAAAATCTCCTGGTTGCGAAAACGATTATTCATGAAGAGTATGCTCCTTATCATACTGTTTGTTTTATGTGTCACAGCGCTGCTGAGAAATATCTTAAAGCATTTTTATTGTTGAAAAACAGACCACTTAAGAAGACCCATGATTTATCCAATTTGATTGATGAATGCCTTATAGTTGAACCAACGCTGAAGGTGCTTTATGAATATTGTGAATTGTTAAATAATTATGCCATAACCGGAAGATATCCGGAAGAACTTTCCATTGAAACAATTTCAGAAACAGATGCTAAAGAAGCGATAGATTCGGTGAATATCATTTCTGAAACATTAATGAAGGCCAGCACAATTATTTAACATTCATGAACCCCTTCAAAAAACTTGCCGGCCAAACCGCTATTTACGGGATCCCCAGCATCCTGGTCCGGTTCCTCAATTACCTCCTGGTTCCGCTCTATACTTACGGGATTCTGACGCCGGGTGAATTTGGGATCGTCAACCTCTTCTATTCCTATACCGCCCTGCTGATGGTGTTCCTCACCTATGGCATGGAGACAGCCTTCTTCCGTTTCAGTGAAACCGAACAGGACAAACCAACCGTTTACAGCACCGGGCTCATCTCCCTTATCGCCTCCACCGCCCTGTTTCTGCTTTTCACAAACCTCTTCCCGCAAACCATCGCCGGCTGGCTTCAATATCCGCAGTATCCCAATTTTGTCATCTGGTTTGCCTGGATCATGGCGCTGGATGTGTTTTCGGCCATCCCCTTCGCCCGCCTGCGCGCCCTCAACAGACCCATCTGGTTCTCCGCCGTCAAATCGGTCAACATTTTTACCCTCGTAGTGCTCAACCTCTTCTTTTTACTGCTTTGTCCCTTTCTCAATCAAAATTATGCAGATACCTGGATCGGAGCGGCCATCCGGGTCATCTACCGCCCCGACTGGACCCTGGAATATATCTTTATTTCAAACCTCATCGCCAGCATGGTCACGCTGATCCTGCTTTTGCCTCAGGTCATCCACCTGCGTTGGAACTTTAACACAGCCCTCTGGAAGCGGATGATCCTCTATTCACTTCCCCTGATGATTGCCGGGATGGCGGGCATTGTCAACGAAACGGTCGACCGTATCCTGCTGCGCTACCTGCTGCCCTTAAGCCCCGCTGATGCCGAAGCCCAGGTGGGAATTTACAGCGCATGCTACAAAATCGCCGTGCTGATGGTCCTGTTCATCCAGGCCTACCGCTTTGCAGCCGAACCCTTCTTCTTCTCCCAAATGAAAAACAGGGATGCCAACCTGGTCTATGCCCGCATCATGGATTATTTCATCATCGTGGTTTCGACCATCTTCCTGGTCACGATGCTCTTTCTCGATACCCTCTTCATCCGCCTCACCGGTCCCGAATTCCGCAGCGCCCGTGCCGTGATCCCTGTGCTGATGTTGGCGAAGCTCTTCCTGGGGGTCTATTTTAACCTCTCCATCTGGTACAAACTTACCGGGAAAACCCTCTGGGGCGCGCTGATCACCATGATCGGGATGATCATCACCCTCGGGCTGAACCTTTACTGGATTCCCTTGTCGCCCGACCACCTGATTCATGGTTACATGGGTTCGGCCTATGCCACCCTGTTGTGCTACACCGTCATGATGATCCTGGCCTACCTGATCGGGCGTAAATATTATCCCATCCCCTACAACCTGAAAAAATTCTTTGGATACATCACACTGGCCCTGATGCTCTACGCCATCAGTACCCTTTCACCCTTCCATCACAAGCTGGGGATCATCGCATTTAACCTGGTATTGCTGGGTGTTTTCATCTTTACGGTTTATCTCGTTGAACTGCGCATGCCGGCACGAAAAATTTGAACCTTGTTTTTTCTTAACTTTGCGGCCTCCCACTCCGTCGGGATGGTCATACTCCGATTTTTGGAAATGACCTCATCGGCGTACATATGCTCCGAAATGGGGAAATGAACCGTGAGGGTGTGTTAATTTTAATGACCTATGAAGATCAGGATTGTCAACCATTCCAAACACCCCTTGCCGGTCTATGAAACCGTGGCTTCGGCCGGGATGGACCTGCGTGCCAACCTCGATGAGGAGGTGTTGCTGAAACCCCTGGAGCGAAGTTTGATTCCGACCGGACTTTTTATTGAAATTCCCCTGGGATATGAGGCGCAGATCAGGCCCCGCAGCGGACTTGCCGCAAAAAAAGGAATCACCCTGCTGAACACCCCGGGAACCATCGATGCCGATTACCGCGGCGAGATCAAGGTGATCCTGGTCAACCTGTCGAACGAGGATTTTGTGATCCGCAACGGCGAACGCATCGCCCAGATGATCATCGCCGCCCACCAGCAGGCCGAGTGGGTGGAGGTGCAGGAGCTGGAGGAGACGGCAAGGGGCGCCGGGGGTTTTGGACATACGGGGGAGAAGTGACGAATGACCAATGACGAATGACCAATGACGAATGACGAATGACGAATGACGAATGACAAATTTTTACTTAATTACATTTTACCTTGTTACCTTGTTACCCTGTTACCTTGTTACCTTGTTACCCTGTTACCTTGTTACCCTGTTACCTTGTTACCCTGTTACCCTGTTACCCTGTTACCCTGTTACCTTGTTACCCTGTTACCCTGTTACCCTGTTACCCTGTTACCTTGTTACCCTGTTACCTTGTTACCCTGTTACCTTGTTACCTTGTTACCCTGTTACCCTGTTACCCTGTTACCTTGTTACCCTGTTACCAATTAGTTTAAAAAAATGAGATTCCTTTTTCTATATATAAGTTTGGTGGTTTTGCTGGAGGTTCTTCCGGCTCCGGCCGTGATGGCCCAGGAGGGGAAAAGCAATGCGGGTCAGCTGATCGATGCCAAGAAGGAGGCGCTGATCGGAAACGAAAAGGGGGCGCTGGAGATGTTTCGCCGCTATGTGGGCCGTTATCCCAACGACCCGGTGGGCTATTTTGAACTGGCCCGCATCGAGGCCTCGCAGAAAAACCTGGATGAGGCCATACGCATGACCCTGGAGGCCACCGGGCTCGACCCCGAAAACACTTGGTATGCGCTGTTCCTGGCCGAGCTCTACCAGGCAACCACCCATCCGGCGGATGCCATTGCCATTTATGAAAAGGTGGCGGGGAAATATCCGCAGAACCTTGACTACCTCTATCAGCTGGCCGCCCTCTACCTTCAGACCGAAAAGTACGGGGAGGCCATCCGTATGTATGATAAAATTGAAGAAAAGGCAGGCGTTTCGGAGGAGATCACGATCCAGAAGGAGAAGATCTACCTGCACCTGAATGATCTTAAAGGGGCCGAAAGGGAACTTCAGAAGCTGATCACCGCCTTCCCCGACGAAAGCCGCTATCATTCCATCCTGGCCGAATTTTATATCTCGAACAACATGCCCGAAAAGGCGCTTCCGGTCTATAAAAAGATCGCAGCAATGGACCCCGAAAATGCCTATATCCATATGTCATTGGCCGATTATTACCGCAAAACCGGCGACAAGGAGAGGGCCTACGAAGAGCTCAAACTGGGTTTTGCCACCCCGAACCTCGACGTCGATACCAAGGTGAGCATCCTGCTGTCGTTTTATACCGTAAACCAGATCTACAATGATCTGAAGAATCAGGCGTTTGCGCTGTCGGAGATCCTGATTGAGACCCATCCGAAAGATCCGAAGGTCTATTCCATCTTCGGGGATTTGCTTTTGCAGGATAAGAAATACCCCGAGGCCCGCGAAACCTTCATCAAGGCCCTCACCCTCGACAGCAGCCGGTATGTGATATGGGAGCAGGTGCTTCGCCTCGACCTCCAGCAGAGTGATTATGAACATCTGCTTGTTACCGGCAAACGGGCCATGGAGCTTTTTCCTGACCAGCCGATTCCCTTTCTCTTCGCCGGATTGGCCAGCCTGCAGCTCAAGCAGAACGAAGCGGCGCTGAAATCATTTAACGCCGGATTAAAACTGGTGGTGGACAACAATGAACTCCAGTCGCAGTTTTACATGTACCAGGGCGATGCCCTCCATGCCATGAACAAGGAGGCCGAAGCCTATAAGGCCTATGATCAATCGCTCAAGCTCAATTACGACAATGCCTATGTGCTGAATAACTATGCCTATTACCTCTCTCTGGCCGGCGTCGACCTCGATAAAGCTGCAAAGATGGCCAAAAAGGCGGTGAGCCTTGATCCGGAGAGCGCCTCATTTCAGGATACCTACGGATGGGTGCTCTTTATGCAGGGAGAATACAAAGAGGCCGGCGAATGGATCTTAAAGGCCCTTAACAACAAGGAGGAGCCCAGCGCCGAGGTGATGGAACACTATGGCGATGTTCTTTACAAGCTGGGCGATGCCACACAGGCCCTCGAATACTGGCAGAAGGCCAAACAAAAAGGCAAAGGCTCCGACCTCCTCGAAAAAAAGATCGCCGACAAAAAATACTATCCGTGAAAATAAGAAAAACAGAAAATACCACAGGTCATTGGTCATTGGTCATTGGTCATTGGTCATTGGTTATTATCCTATTCCTGCTTCTTTCCTCCTGCTCCCCCTCCCGCAAAGCCATGAAGGCTCCATTAAAAGAGGAGGGCGCGGAATTCCTTTTCTCCAAGCTGAAGGAGAAAGAGCTGAAATACGACTGGTTCTCGGCCAAGTTTTCAGCCGACTATGAGAATAACGGCAAGGAAAACTCCTTTGGCGGACAGATCCGGATCCGGAAGGACAGCCTCATCTGGATCTCGCTTATCCCCATGCTCGGCATCGAGGCGGTGAGAATTATGATCTCGCAGGATTCGGTGAAGATGATCAACCGGCTCAACGACACCTATTTCATCGGGGACTACGAATATGTGAACCGCTTTCTCAATACCAACATCGACTATGACCTGCTGCAGGCCTTCCTGCTGGGCACCGACCTCCAGTTTTACGAGGATGGCAAATTCAGGGCCTCCATCGATCGCGGAGAATACAAATTGTCGACCAGCGCACGTCAGAAGCTGAAAAAACATGTGCGCAGCAGCAGTGAAAAACTGAAGATCTTCATTCAGAACATCTGGCTTGATCCGGGGAATTTCAAAATCACCCATGCCGATGTCAAGGAGATCGGCCGCGACAACATCAAACTTGAATCGAACTATGGGGATTTCGAAGATATGGCAGGGCAGCTTTTTCCACGGGAGATGAACTACATCATCTGGGCTGGAAATACCATCAGGGTCAAGGCCGGCTTTTCAAAAATGTCAATCAACATCCCCCTGCAGTTTCCGTTTAAGATCCCGGCCAGCTATGCTCCGGTAAAATTATAACAGTGCACCCGAATAAAACCCCGTTGATGATCGCCAGAGGAGTATGTATCAGCAAAATTTCTTCCGCAGCCTTACTGATGCTGCTGCTGTTGCTGGCATGTTCCATAACCGGATTTTCCCAGGCCGCGAAGGATAAGGAAAAGCTGCAGCGCACCAAACAACAGCTGGAGGAGGAGATCAGGAATACCACCGATCTGCTGGAAAAAACCCAAAAAAACAAGCAAAGCTCCCTTCAGAAAATGCAGCTTCTGGCCAAACAGATCCGGAGCCGCGAGGCGCTGATCAATGCCATCAACAAAGAGCTCAACGATGTGGAGGTGAAAATTTCGGTGGAAAACCTGCAGATCGACCGGATGACGAAACAGCTCCAGACGCTGAAATCGGAGTATGCACGGATGATCTACTTCGCCTATCGCACCATGAACGGACATAACAAACTGATGTTCATTTTCTCCGCCAGGGATTTTAACCAGGCCTATCAGCGCCTGAAATATTATCAGCAATACGCCTCCTACCGCCGCCGCCAGGCCGAACGGATCGAATCGACCCAAAGCGCCATCAACCGGCAGCGCAAGGAGCTCGAAGCAGTGAAAAATCAAAAGCTGTCGCTGGTCGCTTCACAGCAACAGGAAAAACAACGACTTGACCGGGAGAAGGCGGAGAAGGCCAAGGCGGTGAAAGAGTTTTCATCCAAGGAGAGCCAGTTGCTGGCCACCTTGCGAACGAAACAAAAGGCGGCCGATCGCCTTGAATTTGCCATTGAAAAGCTGATCGCGGATGAGATCAAGGCCTCTGAGGAGCGGCAACGGAAAAGCGCCGCCGGAGAGAAAAAGACGGGAGCAAAGGGCAAAACGACCGAAACCCGCTCCGCCCTGTCGCTCACCCCCCGTGAAAAGGAGTTGTCATCCTCCTTCTCGGCAAACCGCGGACGACTGCCCTGGCCCTGCGACCGCGGGTACATCTCGGGGAACTTCGGAGAACATCCCCATCCGGTGCTCGAATATGTGAAGGTCAAAAACAACGGCATCGACATTACGACCGAACGCGGATCGACAGTCAAGTCGGTCTTTTATGGCAAGGTGAGCCGCGTCATGTCCTTTCAGAACCTCAACAAGGTGGTGATCATCCGCCATGGCGAGTACCTCTCGGTCTATTCCAACCTATCCGAGGTGAATGTGCGCGACGGACAGGATGTGACGGCAAAGCAAATTATCGGGCGGGTGTTCACCAGTCCCGAAGATCAGAAATCGGAGTTGCATTTTGAAATATGGCGTGGCAAGGTGATCCAGAATCCTGAAGGCTGGCTGGCGGGAGGAGTAAGATAATGGGGAGGAAACGATTGTGATGCACCATCCCGGCGAATGGGCCGCCCTGCTTACAGCCGTATTCTGGACCGTAACCGCACTCTCCTTCGAAGCGGCCAGCAAGCGCATCGGATCGATGGTGGTCAACCTTTTGCGCTTGATCATCGGCTTTTGCTTCCTCACTGTTTTTGTCTATTTCTACCGTGGATCCCTGCTTCCGCTCGATGCCACGCCGCAGGCCTGGTTTTGGCTCACCCTTTCGGGGCTGATCGGCTTCGTGTTCGGCGACCTGTGTCTGTTCCAGGCTTTTGTGGTGGTGGGTGCCCGCATCTCGATGCTGATGATGGCCCTGGCGCCCCCCATGACCGCCCTCATCGGGTGGATGGTGCTGGGCGAAACCCTCTCCTGGAAAAGCTGGGTGGGCATGATCCTCACCATGGCCGGCATCGCGCTGGTGGTATTGAAAAGACATACCGCCGAAGAGAGCAACGGCGGCCGCCGGAAGGTGAAATTCAACTACCCGCTCTGGGGGATCCTGCTCGGGCTGGGCGGAGCGCTGGGCCAGGCGGCCGGACTGGTCTTCAGCAAAGTGGGCATGCAGGGATACGATTCCTTCGCTGCCACGCAAATCCGCGTCATTGCCGGAATTGGCGGATTTTCCCTCCTATTTTTCATTTTACACCTCTGGAAGGATGCCTTCAGGGCCCTGGGCTACCGCAAACCCATGCTCCAGCTCACCCTTGGCGCCTTCTTCGGCCCCTTCCTCGGGGTCTCCTTTTCACTCCTCGCCATCAAGTACGCCGACACCGGCATCGCCGCCACCATCATGGCGCTGGTCCCCGTGCTTATCATTCCGCCCTCCATGATCATTTACAAAGAGAAGGTCACCCTCAAAGAGGCTGCAGGGGCAATCCTGGCAGTGGGGGGAGTGGCTATGTTTTTTTTGTAAAAAGTAATAAAAGGGATAAAAAAGCATTATCTTTGCCAATAATAAGTTCTGAAAATGTGATAAATATCACAAAAACGGAACATATAATGTGATTTATGGAGATCAAAAGGAATGTTTTCAAGCAGCTTATCGCCTGGAAAGACAATCCGGACCGTAAGCCTTTAATATTACAGGGAGCCCGTCAGGTTGGAAAAACCTGGTTGCTGAAGCGCTTTGGCAAGGACCATTTTCAAAGTACGGCCTATTTTAATTTTGATCAGCAACTTGAACTCAGGCAGTTCTTCCAGACAACCAAAGATCCTGAACGGATTCTCCAGAACCTTTCACTGGTGCATGGTAAGGCCATACTTCCTGAAACAACATTGATCATTTTTGATGAGATTCAGGAATGCAATGAAGCATTAAACTCCCTTAAATATTTTCAGGAGAATAACCCTGAATACGCCATTGCCTGCGCAGGATCCTTGTTGGGCGTTGCCATGAGCCGCGGGGCATCATTTCCTGTCGGGAAGGTGGAATTTATCCAGATTCACCCCATTGCCTTTTCCGAATTTCTAACAGTGGCCGATGCCCATCTCTCCTCCTATCTCGAAAATCTGGATCATATAGAGGCCATCCCCGATATATTCTTCAATCCCCTGAAGGATAAGTTGAAGATGTATTTTATTTCAGGAGGGATGCCCGAATCGATTGTTACACTGCTTGAAAAAAAGGATGTTGAACGTACCCAGAAGGTGCTTCAAAATATACTGAACGGGTATACCCTCGATTTCTCTAAACATGTTGAAAATCGTGAAATCCCTAAGATAAATCATATCTGGACCTCTTTGCCTTCTCAGCTTTCCAGGGAAAATAAGAAATTTTTATACCATACGGTGAAGCCTGGCGCACGGGCACGCGAATATGAAGATGCCTTACTGTGGCTCGTCAATGCGGGACTGGTTCACCGGGTCTATTGTTCATCCAAACCGGCGCTGCCATTAACCTCCTATGATGACCTGTCGGCTTTCAAAATTTATTTGCAGGATGTGGGACTGCTTCGTCGTTTGTCGCAGTTGGACCCATCTGTCCTCGTTGAAGGCAACAGGCTTCTGACTGAGTTTAAGGGTGCATTGACTGAAAATTTTATTCTGGAGAGTTTGGTTCAGCAGTTTGAAGGGTTGCCCCGCTATTGGAAATCAGAGGGCAAAGCTGAAGTTGATTTTTTGGTTCAATACAAAAACCGCATCTTCCCGGTTGAAGTGAAATCAGACGAACATGTGAAAAGCAGAAGTCTGTCATTTTATCGCAAAGCATTTAATTCCCCCCTGAGCATACGCTATTCATTGCGAAATCTGAAGCTTGAAGAGGGATTGATAAACATTCCGTTGTTTTTGGTCGACTATACGAAAAAATTGCTGGAAAAAACGTGACACGTGACGCGTGACAAAAACCATTTCACCTTGTCACCCTGTTACCTTGTCACCTTGTCACCCTCCTCAAATCTCGCCTTCGCCCTGTAGGTAAACAACGCCCTCAGCTTATCCCAGAAATCACCGCCCAGCACAAACAAACTTGCAATAAAAACGACATCTGAAGCAATGATGATGATGTAGCGCGTGGTAAGTGACATGGAGAAGAGGTGCGGCATAAAGGAGATCATGTAGTTTGGCAGGAAGGGCAGGACAAAGAGCACCAGCCCGATGTTATAGCGCAGCGGTGTAACCTGATTCGGTTTGGCTACCTGGTGATAGATATAATGGATCTTGTAATTGATAAATTCATAGGAGGATTTTCCGAGGATCGCAATGGATGAGATCTTCATGATGGGGGCGCTGATCCAGAAAATAGCCAGGATAAAGCCTTTCCAGAAATGGGTCAGCATGAATCCCTTGAGGAGCAGCCCGATGGGGAGCATGAAAAAGGAGGCAATAAAGATGACCAACCCAAAATAAAACCGGAACCCCGGATCTTTGGGAGGTGGCATTTCAGTGGGACGGTGGAGGAACATAACGAATTACCAATTACCAATTACCAATGACGAAGAAAACGTGACAGGTGACGCGTGACGCGTGACGGAAAAAGTGTATCAAATTCCTCAGCGTTGATAGATTTCTTTTTCATATTGTCTTGATTTTAAATTACCTGTGAAAAACCAGCTTATACATCCATTTTTCCTCCCCGGTTGTAAGCGATAACACATAGATCCCGTCAGGCAGAAAGGAGAGATTAAGCTTTTTGCTCCACCGGGAGGGGATGAAGGGGTGTTTTTCGGTGAAAACCACCACGCCGGTTGAATTGGTTACGGTGATGCTCCCCGTTCCTGGATTCAGGGTATGGAGTTCCAGGATGAAGCGGCCATCACCCGGGTTGGGATAGATCCGAAGCGAAGCGGGTTCCTGCTCTTCAATCCCCGTGCAATCGCGGAAGGTGAGGTAGGCCGAATCGCGGTTCTGGCACTGCGATGGATTGGTTACAGCAAGGCGGATCAGGTAGGTACCGGTTCCTCCGGTGATGGATGTATCAATGGTGATCTCCGGAGATATGAAATTTCCAGGGGTCCACCGGTAAGCTGCTTTTGTGGATGTATCGGCCGTCAGGATCACAGCCTGACCAGCGCATACCGTATCCCTCGGAAAGATGGTGAAGGAGGCCACCGGAAGGGGAGCGATGGCAATCACCTTTTTCCTGCTCTGCGATCCATAGGTCCCCCATCCGGTGAGTCTCATCATGACCGATCCCTCGATCAGGTCATTGGTCCCGGGAATGTAGCGGGTTGTGAGTAACGTGTCATTCTCAAATACCCCGTCGCCCGACGTATTCCAGCGGAGACTGTCGTATTGCGAGGCGGTTCCTTCAAGGATAACATCCATCCCGGCACAGATCGTGTCATCCGGTCCCGGGTCAACGATGGGGAGGATGGGCGGCGGCAGGGCGATAAAGTCGACCCAGGCCCGGTCGAGCCCCCAGCTGAGCGCGATGTCCTTGTTGTAGCTCCATTTGAAGGTGTGTTCCCCGGCATCCACCGGGTAGGAGGCTCGTCTCCAGGGGGTGTCGCCCGACCACTGCCCCTGCAAAACGCCGTCGATGTAAAAGTTCAGGAAATCGTAATCCTGTTCGCTCGAGCTCTTCAGATAAAAGGAGATGCTGTCGCTGGCCGCGGAGGTATAGTCGAGGAACAGCTGCGAATTGGCATAGTGGGTGATCGCCCCCGACCTTGCGCAGTATAACCCCTCCCATGGATCCTGGTTCGTAACAACCCAGGGCGCCGACCCGGCCGTTTGCCAGGCAAACCGGGTGAGGGTGTGGGTTTCCCAATCTTCGATGAGCCGGCCGATCATCTCCCTGAAGGTGCGCTGCGCACGGTAGAGTCCGCTTTGAAGGGTGAGGGTGAGATCGGCGCCGCTTCCCGTGGGTGCATCGGGGCTGACGGTGACGGTGTATTCAGCCTCCTTCACCTCGCCGGGATGAAGGGTGTCGAGGAACACAGTTTCGGTGAGCAGGGTAAGCCAGGGTGAGGTGGTCGAGAGCCGCCCCACAGCCGAAGGAGCGTCGAAATCTCCGGTATTGGTGACCGTGATCACCATCGTCACGGTTTCGCCGGGATCGAGCCGGCCGTTGTGTTTGTTAACGCCGGTGTCAGCAATGACCAGGTGTTGCTTTTCCCTCAGGGTATCTATGATCACAAGGGTGTTAATCTTCAGGGCCGGCGCATGCGATTCGACAGCGAAATGGCTGTACCACACCGAATCGCTGCCGGTCACCTCCACCTCAAAGCGGACGGGCAGGTTGTCGGGGATGGTGTCGGAAACCTTGAAGGCAAAGCCGTCCGGGATGACCCTCACCTGGCCGGGACCGATCGTGTCGTAGAGGGCGATGCTGTCGGTCATTTGGATCCAGGGAGAGGTGGAATAGAGGTACGCCGAGACATTTCCGGCCATCTGGTCGCCGATGTTTTTCAATCCCAGCGAGAGATGCAGCGAATCGCCAAAATTGAGGGTCGTGGCGCTCTTTCCCCGGACCTGAGATAATGGGTTAGAAAGATCCATGGAATTGGCTCCCTTTCCCACTGCCGGCGTGAGTTCATTGGAGTAATAGCTCACCCAGGGCTGGTTGGGGTTGGGGCCCAGGTCGAAGGGCGAAACATAGGTCATGGCCCGGCCGTCGTGGTTGTCGGTCCACATGGGGTACACCTTCATGTTGCGCGACTGGATGCCGATGTAATCGCCGAAATAGGTGTAGGCCAGCCCGGCGATGGGCTTCGGGGTGAAGGTATAATCGCTCACCTGCATGTCGCTCCACGAAAGTCCGCCGTCATAGGAGCAGGAGACATAGGTGGCGGCTTGGGTTGATGGCAGATCTCGGTCGTCATAATAAATTACACACAATCCACCGGTGATGGGGTCGCAGGTGATCCACGGGAAATAGTGCTGCTTGCCAAGCCCCGCCGGATCCTGGTTCACGCGGATGGGATCGGACCAGGTCTCGCCTTCATCGGCGGAACGGATCAGAAAAACGTCGATGTCGGTGCCGGTATTGATCCCCGGATACCCCACATTGGCCCACACGAGGTAGATGTATCCCCGGTTCGGACCGGTACTGAGATCCACCGCCATGGAGGGGAAGGAGTTCACCCGCATGTTCTTGCCGGTCATGGAGGCCCTGATCCCCTTGATGTTGTTGATGATCCGCGTGGCCGGGGTGAAGATGCCGCCGCCGTCGATCGATTTGGCAAAGCCGATGGCGGTTTCATCCGAGGGCCAGGTATCGTAGATGCTCCAGGCTGCATACACCTCGCCGCCCGGACCGGTCTGGATGTTAACGCCGTGGTTGAGCGATCCGGCCATCGCCGCCGAACTGATGTTGTAGGGCGACGACCAGGTCAGTCCATGGTCGGCCGAACGTGCGATCTCGATCTGGTTGGTGTCGGCCGATCCCGGGATCTGGTTGGTCCAGCCGTCGTAGAGGTACCCGGCGAAGGGACTTCCGGGTGAGGAATCGATCCAGAGGTGGTTTTTGTCCAGCACCCCATAGGCCGCCGTGGGACCCTGCCCGACCTTGACGTTCGTCCAGCTTTTCCCCTGGTCTTTGCTGTACGACACCGCCTGGCCCCACTCCTCGCTGATCCTGCCCACATACCACCAGCCATTCAATCCGATGGCCGTGGAGGGGTCGCCGTTGTTGGTGCCATTGGTGCCGCGGGTCGATCCCTGCCATTCCTGCCCGCCATCGAGCGAGAACAAGGCATCGGCGCCGTAGGCCTGGTCGGCATATCCCGCCGTCCAGCTGCTCGAATTGTTGCTGTTGAGCGTAACCGACTCATCCGACGGATCGATGAACACCGAATTTTCGCTCTGGGTCACGTCGGTTTCGGAGGTGACGGGGAGGTCATGGGAATTACCAATTACCAATGACCAATTACCAATGACGGAAGAATCGTGACGCGTGACGCGTGACGCGTGACGGGAGGAGGATGAATTTGGTCCGGTATCTATTGGGTTGATGTATTCTTTGATCTGTGTTCCGGTGAATTTTCCTTTGGGGATCTCGACCCGGGGATTGGGGGTGACGTACCCGAGTTTCACCATCCGCGACCAGTAGCCGATGTTGTCGATCTTGGTGTTCACCCTGCCCTTCCCGGAAGGGGTTACCTCCACAACCCTCCGTTCAGACTGGCTGAAAAGCAATCCCGAACTGATCAGCAGGATCAGGCATATGCCGGCAAAACGTTTGAACATCCTCACTTCAGGAGAGATTTCTACAAAGGTACGCGACTAATGACTAATGACCAATGACCAATGACCAATTTTTCTTCATTACTTCATTACTTTGTTACGTTTCACCTTGTCACCCTGTTACCCTGTTACTTTTTCTAGTATCTTTCCATTATTCAAAAGTGAATTATTCAAAAACGGATAATTATAGCCGGTACGGCCCGTCATCAGAGTCGAAAACGACGGATCGCCTGTGGTGTCGCTTGAGATAGATCGTCATAACCAGCAGCAATCGTTCAGTGAAATTGTGGGTCTCTCTGAGCAATTGGCTGGAAAAAAGAGATGGGTCGTGATCTTTGACGAATTTCAGGAGATTGAGAATTTCGGGGGGGAGGTGTTTGAAAAGGAGCTCCGGTCGGTGATCCAGTACCATCAAAAGGTAAGCTATGTGGTTATGGGAAGCAAGAAGCACATGTTGCTGGGCATGGTGACACGGAAAAACCGGGCATTTTACAACTTCGGGAAACTGTTTTACCTGAATAAGATTGCAGCAGAGAAATGGGAACTTTACATCCGCAAAGGATTTGATCCCCTTAAGCTACCCTATGAGCAGGAACTGATCCGGAAGGTCATTGAAACGGCTGAAAATATTCCCTACTATGTGCAATACCTGGCTTTTGAAATGATTGAATGCGCGCTGTTCAGCAAATTATTAGATGAAAGCACCCTGCAGATGGCCCTGAACCGGGTGAATAACAACCAGGAGGATTATTTCCTCTCTCTTTGGGAATCGCTGAGCATTACCCAGCAAAAGACGCTGGGGGCGCTGGCCATGGCGCCGGAAAACAGGCAAGCTGGTAAAACCAGTTACGAGTGACGAGTGACGAGTGACGAATGATAAGTGACAAGTGACAAGTGACAAATGACAAATGACAAATGACAAATTTTTCCGTCACGCCCAAACAATGAACCAAACATTAAGTTCCCCTATTGTTAATAGAAACTTTAGCCTCAAAGTTTGCATTACGAATAGAAACATATTATCTTTGTGCTGAAATTCAATTCAGCCATTTTGGATAAGGAACTTCTCAAGTCAGTCATATTTGATCAGCAATCGCTTTCGTGGGACGAAGGAAACGTTAAACGTATCATTCCTTCAGCCATGGATGAAGGTGAGGAAATCACTGTAATCTCGGGCGTCAGGCGATGCGGTAAGTCCACCCTGTTGCATCAGATCAGATCAGGGCGCATGGAACACGACTATTACCTGAACCTGGATGATGAAAGGCTTGTCAACTTTCAAATCCACGATTTCCAACTGCTCTATGAAACCTTCATCGAACTGTTCGGCCTCCAAAAGACCTTTTATTTTGATGAAATCCAGAATGTCAGCGGATGGGAACGATTTGTGCGCCGCCTGCATGATCACGGGAATAAAGTCTTTGTCACCGGATCCAACGCCACCATGTTAAGCCGTGAACTGGGAACACATCTTACCGGAAGATATTCAAAAATTGAATTGTATCCCTTCTCATTCACCGAATTTCTGCAATTCAACCAAAAGACGCTTAAACCGGGTGATATTTCAAGCACCAGGGGGCGATCGGAGTTGAAACGCTTCTTCTCTGAATACCTTGTCAACGGTGGTTTTCCTGCGTACCTGAAAAACAGGAGCGAGGTCTATCTGAAATCACTCTACGAAAGCATCTTATACAGGGATGTGATGGTCCGCAACAAACTAACCAACGAAAGGGAGCTCCTGGAGCTGGTCAATTACCTGGCAAGCAATGTTTCGCGATTGGCTTCTTACAATTCCCTTGCAAAGATCGCCGGAGTAAAAAATGCCACAACAATCAAAAATTATCTTGGATTCCTTCAGAACACGTACGTGTTATTTCAGGTAAATAAATTCGATTATGCGCTGAAAAAGCAACTGCACAATTCGAAAAAGATCTATTTTATCGACAACGCACTGGCAGGCAGGCTGGGTTTCAACTTTAGCAATGAACAGGGACGGATGTTGGAGAACCTCGTATTCCTTGAACTTCAAAGAAGAGGGCACGAGGTGTTCTATCACAGCCACCGCCATGAATGTGATTTCATAATCAGGGATGGCACCAGGATCACCGTAGCCATTCAGGTTTGCTTTACACTCGATTCGGCAGAGACCCGTGAACGGGAGATCAGGGGTCTCATGGATGCCATGCAACAGTATGATTTAAAAGACGGGTTCATCATTACCAGCGATGCTGAAGAAGTCATCGAAATGAATGACCGCACGATTCATATCCTCCCGGCCTGGAAGTGGACGCTGGAGAAAAGTGTATAGTACGTCACGATTTTTTCCATTATCTTTGTCTAAAACCCACTGCATATGTTCACTGCAATCATCATTCTTCTCCTCCTGTTCCTGATCAACGGCGCCTTCGTGATGGCGGAAATCGCCCTTGTGTCGGCCCGGAAGTCAAAACTTGAACTCGATGCCCGGCATGGCGACAAGCTGGCGCAGCTGGCCCTCGACAATGCCAGCAATCCCTCCCGGATCCTGTCGACCATGCAGGTCGCCATCACCCTCATCGGCATCCTCGTCGGGGTCTATTCCAGCGATGAGATCGCCTACAGCATGGAGGCCGTTCTGCTCAACATGGGCATGAGTCCCGCCATCACCCATACCCTTGCACTCGTCATCGTGGTCATCGTAGTCACCTATGTCTCCATCGTCATCGGCGAGATCGTCCCGAAACGGATCGGCCTGATCAACCCCGAAGGCGTCGCCAAAGCCACCATCCGCCCGCTGCTGCTGATCACCAAAATCACCTACCCCTTTACCTTCATTCTCTCAAAAACCAGCGACCTGATCCTCCGGCTCATGCGCATCAAACCCTCGGCCGAATCGAAGGTGACCGAAGAGGAGATCAAGGCCATGGTGCAGGAGGGAGCCGAAGACGGCGAGGTGCAGGAGATCGAACAGGACATCGTGGAGCGCGTGTTCCACCTGGGTGACCGCAAAATATCCTCCCTCATGACCCACCACTCCGACCTGGTGTGGCTCGACATCCGTGAATCGCCGGTTGAGATCCGCACGAAGATGCGCGATGAGCTCCATTCTGTTTATCCGGTGTGTGATGATGACCTCGACAATGTATTGGGGGTGATCCACATCAAGGAGCTCTTCCTTTCGAACATCTGCGACGACAACTTCAGCCTGAACGACCAGATGAAACCGGCCCAGTTTGTACCCGAACACTCCACCGCCTACGAAACCCTCGAGATCTTCAAGCTCAATAAAATTCACTATGGACTGGTGGTCGATGAATATGGATCCACGGTGGGGATGGTCACGCTGAACGACATCCTCGAAGCGCTGGTGGGCGATTTCAATGAACCCAACCCCGACGAACCGCAGATCAACCAGCGCGACGACGGCTCCTGGCTGGCCGACGGACAGATGTCGTTTTACGAATTTGCCTACGAATTCAACATCCAGGGATTCGATAAGAACAAGGTGAAGTTCGACACCCTGGCCGGACTCGCCATGAGCATCCTCCGCCATATCCCCAAACCCGGCGAGAAGTTCACCTGGAAAGACTATGAGTTCGAGATCGTGGATCTGGACGGGAACAGGATTGATAAGGTGATTATCAAAAAGCGTGAGGCGTGACGGAATCTTTTGCGTGTCAATGGCAGGAATAATATGAGAAAAGGAATATTAGTTACCACAACACCACTGCGGCTGTCACTCGATTATATTTATAAGGCTTACCATTAACTTACCACCGTTCCAGCCTGAGGTGGCTTATGTGGTAACTCAATATTCCTTTAAATTTTCTTTTCCGTTCCAGCCTGAGGTGGCTTATGTGGTAACTTAATATTCCTTTTTAATTTCTTTTTTTTCGTTCCAGCCAGAGGTTGCTCATGTGGTACCTGTTATTCCTTCATTACCCCATTCCTCCATTACTTTTCACCTGTTACCCTGTTACTTTTTTTTAGTCCTAAGTCCTTCGTCATTGGTAATTGGACATTGGGATCACCATTTTTTAGCCATCTATGGTGGTTCTAATCATCAAAATGGTTAATATTGTTCATAATATCCTGATTGATAATGGAAAAGCTTATTGAAAAATCGAATAAAAGCATTCAGTCCGTCCACTATCCTTATCAACGCGGGGTGATTGGAAAGATCGACTGGAATTGAAGAATATTTATGATTCCATGCCTGAATTGAAACTGGCCTTCTCCGGGTCATGAGGAAATTGCCTCCGGAATCGTCCAAATGATCCCGGTGTTCAAACATTTTTCATCCTATCTGAAAAGCGGATTTTATCCATATTTCCTTGAACCGGAGCGGGATTATCTCTCCACGCTTGAACAGGTTATCCGGACTGTGATGGAAACTGATTTGCGATTTATTGAGAATTTCGATATTGCCCAGAGTAAAAAAATGCTGACGCTTTTAAAAGTGATCGCTGCCTCGGTTCCATTTAAGCCCAATGTTTCGAAAATCAGTCAGAAAACCGGTTTGCACCGGCAAACAGTGTTACAATATTTTCAATATCTCGAAAAAGCAAGGATGATCAAACTTGTCAATCAACCTGAAAGGCACATCAGGCCGACTTCCTGGTTGATCATAAATTTGTGATCGAAATCGGGCATCATAACAGGATCCCATTGTGGCTTCTGGGGTTTTTGTACTGAGAAAAGCATGACGCGTGACGGATGACGAATATTTTTTTATATTACCCCGTTACCTTGTCACCTTGTTACCTTTTTTTATATCTTTACGCTCTGTAGCATAACGCTGTGTGGTATAATGCCATAAAGTATAATTATAAAGTGATGATATACAATCCGTTTTGTTATGGGAAGACGGTTGACGGACCGTTTTTCTATGGTCGGGACAGAGAGCTGGAGGAGATCAAATTATCCATGCGAAATGCAACGAATCTCATCATGTATTCGCCCCGTCGCACCGGAAAGTCCTCCCTGGTCATAAAAGCGCTGAAAGACCTGGAGGCTGAAGGACATCCAACCGTTTACATCGACTTTTTCAAGGTCTCTTCGCGTGAAAAATTTATTGAACTTTACGCCCGGGAGGTGGTCCGCCCGTTAAAAAACTGGACAAAAGGGCTGCAGTGGATACAGGGTTTGATCCGCGGGATCCAGCCTGCCATGGGTTTGGATCAGTCGGGATTGCCTGAGTTAAGGCTCTCCATCGATCCAACGCAAACGGCCATGGCGTTCGAGGATATCATCAATCTACCGGCAAAATCAAAACATGAAAAATGCTGGATCGTGGCATTTGACGAATTTCAGGAGATTGAAAAGTTAAACGGGGAGTCGTTTGAGAAGGAGCTCAGGGCCAGCTTTCAGCATCATCACAATGTGAGTTATCTTTTCCTGGGAAGTCAACGCCATTTGCTTTGGAATATGTTTTCGCGGAAAGAGAGGGCTTTTTACAAATTTGGTAAGTTATACCATTTGCAGAAACCTTCGGAAAAAGAGACCCTGGCTTTTATTGAGGAACGTTTCGCATCGGGTGGATATCCTGTTTCTGAGGAACTGAGCCGAAAAATTCTGGATCAAACCCATAATATTCCCTACTATGTTCAATACCTGAGTGCGGAGATTTGGGAATATGCGCGCCTTAGTTCAAAAATGCCCGGAGATATTTACCAGGAGGCGATGGAACGACTGCTCATCAATCAGGCAGATTATTTCCAGGGAATCCGGAGTCAATTGACCGCTTTCCAGGTGAAGCTGTTGTCGGCGGTTGCCCAGCATGGCTTTGGGAGCTACGAATCAGCGTTCATGCAGAAATACCGCCTCTATCCAACCTCCAGCGTGCAAAAAGCATTCAAACGGATGATCGATCTCGATATCCTTGAAAAACAAGACAATCAGCTGGTCATGACAGATCCCTTTTTTCAGGTATGGCTGAATGGACAAATGTGAAAAAACGTAACAAGGTGACAGGGTGACAAGGTGAAAAGGTGACAAGGTGACAAGGTAAGAAGTGATAAAGTAATGAAGTAATGAAGTAAAAAATTCGTAATTCGTCATTAGAAAATGTTCGGACTCAACTATTTCTTCTACAAGGCGCTGTCGCTATTCATCATGCCGCTGGGGTTTGCGCTTGTTTTGCTGATCGGGGCGCTTCTGTTCATGATGTATAAAAGAAGAGGGGCGGCGGGGATGCTGCTGCTTCTCATTACTGCCTGGCTGTGGCTGTGGAGTACCCCCATGTGGAGCAACTGGATTTGCGGGAAGCTGGAGTCGCAGTATCGCTGGCAGTCGGCTAATCAATATCCGGTGGCGGATGCCATCGTGGTGCTGGGCGGCGGCATCCGGGGCGATGCCGGACCCACACTTCCTTCGCTTGACCTGGGCCCGGCGGCCGACCGCGAACTCTTTGCATCCCGGCTATACCATGCGGGCCGGTCAAAGATGATCGTGGTGAGCGGCGGGGTGGACCCCATCTCTGGTACCGGCGTGTCCGGCGTGGCCATGAAGCAGTTTCTGGTGATGCTCGGGGTGCCGGCCGAAGCCATCCGCGTGGAGGGGCGCAGCAAGAATACTGTCGAAAATGCACAGGAGGTAAAGCGAATGATGGCACTGACGAACGATAGGCCGGTAAATGATCTCCCTGTCAAGGATAAACCGGTAAAAGGGATCTCCGGGAAGAAAAAGCAATTGAATGGACTTTCTGTGAAAGATAAACAGGTTATTTCCGATTCAGGAGATGTCAAATCGATCCTGCTGGTCACCTCCGCCCAGCATATGCCCCGGGCCTTCGATCTGTTCGCCCGCACCGGCCTGCGGATCATCCCGGCCCCGGCCGATTTCCAGGTGGTAAACACACCATTTTCCATCAACCTGTTGCTTCCCGATGCCGAGGCGCTTGGGAACAGTTCAAGTGCATGGAAAGAGTTTGTGGGGAGATTTTTAAGCAAAAGGTGATGAAAAATCGTGACATGTGACGCGTGACGGGTGACGGAAAAATGCGATAAGCGTCGATTGCAAGAAAGGAATAACAGGTACCCACTCGCAACTGCGCCTGTCACTCGATTATATTTATATGGTTTACTCTTAACTTATCACCGTTCCAGCCTAAGGTTGCTCATGTGGTACCTTTTATTCCTTCATTTCTCCATTACTTATTTATCGCCAAGTTCTTCTGTCATTCGTCATTCGTCACTCGTAATTGGTCATTAAAGGTCGATCAGGTGAAATAATATCCCTGGCGCGAGTCAGGTGGGAAAAAACCACTTTGGTCGGGATGTTTTCTGCCGGTCTGAAGTTGATGCTGCTGAGCAACGATTTAACAGATACTGCATTTGAAGGAAAAATCGCAGAACATATCGTATTGACAGCGCGACAACAAAAACGTGACGCGTGACACGTGACGCGTGACGGAAAAAATTTGTAATAAGAATAATACGTTACCACAAGAGCCACCTTAGCCTGGAACGGTGATAAGCTGCAGGAAAATCTTTATAAATACAATCGAGTGACAGGCGCAGTGGCGCTGTGGTAACCTAATATTCT
>Ga0247839_1003091_pt1 | contig 23519 bp, 13 predicted proteins | sample LaCruzMarch2015__6_FD_192405 | JGI IMG/M metagenome (GOLD analysis project Ga0247839, IMG submission 192405) | Freshwater microbial communities from meromictic Lake La Cruz, Castile-La Mancha, Spain - LaCruzMarch2015_16m | ecosystem: Environmental > Aquatic > Freshwater > Lake | place: Spain... | reverse complement strand
TGCTATTAAAAAAGAGGTTGAAGATAGAATTAGAAATATATTGATCATGAATATGGAAAGCCATGCGGATAGTAATCAATCTTTATCAATAGAAGCTGTTAGATATCTTAAATCTAAATTGGGTGTTGAATTCGATTTACCAGAAAGCTTAACTAAATTTATGGATCTTGATGAAAGTACACTTATCCCCACTATACAAGAAACATTGGCTCGCCAAAATATCAGGGTATCAGATTATCAGCTAAGAGCCTTGAAGGAAGAAATTTCTTATCAAATGGATAAATATAGACAAATTAATAGGCAGATATTTGATGATTACGCCCCCATCACAAATCGTACAGGGACAATTCACGCTGAAGGTGCTGCAGAGTCTAAGTCAATTCCTCCAGATATTCTTGAGTCCATTCGAGCTCTTGATATTCAAGTGGCAAAAATAAATCAAGATATCGAGGACGCTAAAAAACAAAGAGATGAACAAGTAGCATCTATCGATACCAAAATAAGAACTTTAAAAAAAGAACGTATAGAAAATAAAACTAAAATAAAAGAGCGTAAAATGGAGCTCTCAGCAATTAATAAATTATTTAGAGCCTTAAGCAATCTCTTTGCAGTTTTCCTAGATAACAAAGTTGAAATTAATAAAAATCAGACTCCCGCACAATTTTTGGAACAAAATTTTTCTTTAGAAAAGGTTGTTGATATTATTGATGATGAAGCTTTAGCAGATAAAATACCCCGAGTAATCGACCCAATATTTTCCGCTACCCTAACCTTTTCACCACCTGAATACTATGATGCAACTCATGATATGGCAGAACAAAAAGTTCGCTTACATGGCCTCACCGATTCTGAAAATCAAGTTGGCAGAGCCTTTGACCTGACAGATAAAATAGTTAGAACTACGGCTCATACCATCCAGGACAGGGAGCACGAGATAGCTTTACAAGGAGTATTACAACCTCGACAAAAAAGGGTTTTAGAAAGCGCTGAAGTAGTTGAGGAAGATGAAAGTGATATTATAAGTGAAACTTATAATCCTGATATTGAACTTGATGACGAAAACGATTCTTCAACATTGCCTCATAGCTCTGAAGACGAGCCCCTTGAAGAGGCAACTAAGGGAATTAGGCACAAACATCATTAATCCCAGATGTTATCAAAAGCCTTGACTTCATTTAACAAAATGACATACTGTTGTATATTTAATCAAAAAGAGGTGTCGCTTGGCTGCTTTTACTGATTTTTTATTGTCATGCTTTACTAGTGATAGAAGTGATGCGCTTAAACACATATTGACTAGATTTAATCTAGAATTTTCAGATGGAGTGGTACCGTCAGTTGAGCGACCATTTAAATTATCCTCTTTAGACATCGAACTTTTAATTGACCTTGCACGAAAATATCAATCTGAGAAACTACTTATTGCCTTAGCTAGCATGGGAACAATTGAATTAAATAAAAATAAAACCATAAAAGATCCATTTCATCCATTGATAGGATGTAAAGATCCTGCCATAGAAGCAATAATTATTGCAAAAGCGATTGAGATACATGCGCTAAAGACTATTGATATTGAAACAAAATCTAGAATTGTCTATGGGTTAAGTGGTAATCCATCTACGTTAAATCATCTTAGATTTATTCGGCATTTATTAGATTTTGGTGAAGTGATTGTTGTGTTGAATGCGCAATCACCACTTAAATCTCTTGATAGCTATGTTGAACCGAGTACTCGTTTAGAAATGCTACAATCAATGATTGATACTTTGGAAGATAGTTATAGAGCAAGATGCCATCTATCGCGCCTAGAAATAGATAGACCCCCACCATCACGCATGGCAGTTACCATGAGTATACTTACCTTGCTATCTCAAGAAAACGAGCAATTCACTTTAGTCTTAGGTTTAGATGCGCTACCCTCATTCACGCGATGGTATCAATGGGAGGCACTTGGAAAACTCTGTAATCTTAAATTCTACTGCCGACCAGGTGAACAAATGAACGATTCTGATGCAGAATCCAATTTGAAATTACTTGATGCAGGCGGCGTCCATAATACCCATTTAGTTTTTAATACCGAAGCAGAATGTGTCGCTTTTCTTAAAAGATATCCTTCCCGTCAAGCATCATTTGGTGTCATACCTGATATTACAGAAGGTTCTGCTACTCAGGTTCGTGCATATTATAAAACTCATGATCTAGACACTCCACCACCACCAGAGCTAAATATCCATCCATCTGTCCATGCAATAATTAGGCATTACGACTTATTTCGACCTGAAGCAACATCATCAACTGATGACGTATCTCGAGAGTCAAAAAAATTTAATCATTAATAGCAATATAAATCCAGGGTCTAGCTGAGCCATGACCGTAAGGGTGCGAAAAATCTAGGATATCAAACTTTTCTGCTCACTTATGGACACAGCTAGGTTACAATGATTGCAAGCCGTACATAATATGCGCTTGCAATTATATTTATTAGATGTTTTATGGATAACCACAAATAATATAATATAATGTTAAATATCTATTCCAAGTTAAATATGATCCAAATATAATAGGTAATTATGAATAAAAATTCAGCAAGTCATTACGAACAAAAAATCCTCAAAATTTCAATAACTGTAACTTTTCTTTTGGCACTAGCGGGTCTTTTATTTGGATTATTGTCTGGCTCATTGGCTATTGTATTTGATGGTATGTTTAATGTGGTTGATACTGCCATGTCTATATTGGCACTTCTAGTGGCAAGGCTATTGACTAGTGCAGGAAGTGATCGATTCCAATATGGATATTGGCATCTTGAACCTATGGCGCTTGTTTTTAATGGTTCTGTTCTTATTTTGCTCTCAGTTTATGCCTTTGTTAATGCCGTTGGTAGTTTATTATCTGGTGGCAGAGAGCTTGATTTTGATTGGGCCTTTATTTTTGCTTTATTGATGTCTGTTCTATCAATTGGGATGTATATTTATATACGTCAAAAAAATATCCGTCTTAAGTCTGAGTTTTTGCGGCTTGATACGCAAAGCTGGCTAATTTCCGCATCAATTTCCACTTCACTTTTAGTAGCATTTGGTATTGCAACTTTGATGGAAGAAACCAATTACCAACACCTTACCCCTTATGTCGATCCTCTTATTTTGGCTATTCTTACAGCTTGTTTGATTTTCGTGCCAATGGCGGCTGTTAGAGATGCATTGCGGGATATGTTTCGTATTGCTCCAACTGAGCTTGATGAAAAAATTAGAACCTATTTAGATGAGCTTACGTTGCGTTATAAATTTAAAACCTACACAAGCTATGCGGCAAAAATTGGACGCGCTAAATTTATTGAAATTCACATTGTAGTCCCTCTCGGTTACCCTATTTCAGGTGTTGAAGAATTAGATAATATTCGTCACGAAATAGTAGGCGTGCTTGGTGGCAATGGGCCGCAACTTTGGATAACTATTGCTTTTACTACTGATGAAAGCTGGATTTAATGTAATTTTACCCCAATAAATTTTTTAAGCCAGCTAAATGAGAGCGAGCTAATTCTTTTGATTTTTCTTCAGTTTGCTCACCTACGCGCCCAAACCACTCTAAACTGTCCTCTGGTAACTCATCTAAGAAACGACTAGGCTGGCAATCTTGTAGCTCCCCCCCACGTCTACGTTGTCTTGCCAACGTTAAACACAAAGTTTTTTGTGCGCGCGTGATGCCGACATACGCCAAGCGTCTTTCTTCATCTATTTGCTCGTCTTCAATACTCACGCGATGCGGCAATAACTCTTCTTCCATACCAACTAAATAAACGTGGGGAAATTCTAGGCCTTTGGAGGCATGCAATGTCATTAGTTGCAACTGCTCAGAATCTTCATCATCAGCTTGTTCAAGAACATCAATCAAAATTAATTTATTAACAATATCAGCTAATTGGTTCCCAGGCTCCTTCTCAAATAACCTTCCAACCCACTCCAATAACTCCCATACATTGTCCATACATTTCTGAGCACGCTGTGGACTATCGCTTTGCTCATAAACATGCGCTTCATAACGGCATTCTTCAACCATATCTCTCAATACACCAACAATCGGCTCATGCTGACAACGTTGTTTAATAACATTTAACCACTCTTTAAATGCGAACAAAGCACTACGCGGTTTATCACCAATTTCTGCTGATAAACCTATGTGATCACAACTTGCAAAAAGGCTTTGCCCTATAGATTGAGCGTAGCTACCCAACGCCTTTAACGTCACATCACCAATGCCTCGTTTAGGCGTATTAATAACCCTTAAAAAGGCGGCATTATCTGCTTCATTACAAATTAATTTAAGATAAGCAAAGATATCCCTGATTTCCGTGCGTGCAAACCAAGATTGGCCGCCGCTAATGCGATATGGAATACTATGATCACGCAACACTTTCTCAAATACTCGTGACTGATGATTACCACGATATAAAATCGCATATTCACCATATGACGTACGATGACGTAGTTTGCAACTGATCAAATCAGCTACTACTTGATCAGCTTCATCTTGTTCATTTCTACAGCAAACAACACGCAAGGCTTCACCATAGCCTAAATCAGACCATAATTTTTTGCTAAACAAATGAGGGTTATGGGAAATTAAATGATTTGCGGCATGAAGAATTAATCCTGTAGAGCGATAATTTTGCTCTAATTTTATCACTTTAAGTGCTGGATAATCATGCTGTAATTGAGTAAGATTTTCAGGCCGAGCTCCCCGCCAGGCATATATTGACTGATCATCATCCCCCACCACAGTAAAACGCGCCCTAATGCCTACCAATAATTTTACCAATTCATATTGGCAAGTATTAGCATCTTGGTATTCATCTATTAATAAATGACGAATTTTATTTTGCCAACGCTCTAATACGTTTGCATGCTGGCTTAATAACCATACAGGAAATCTAATTAAATCATCAAAATCAACGGCATTATAGGCATTTAGTGCTTGTTGATAACGAGGATAAACTATAGCAGCCTCTGCAAACAATGGATTATTAGCCTCTAGCGACTGCACATCCTCAGGGGATAATAATGCATTTTTCCAATGAGAAATCTGTTGTTGAACCTGCAACAAATGATCACGCACAGAAGCGCGTTCAGGGGGTAATAAACCTCGCAGTAAGTTTTGACAATCTTCGCTGTCAAATATAGAAAACCCAGGTTTTAACCCACAAAGTGCTACTTCATTCTTAAGAATTTTCAACCCTAAGGTGTGAAAGGTTGCAACACTTAAGCCACGGCGAGCGCGTTGAGGCAAGACAGATGCAACTCGAGACCGCATTTCCTCTGCAGCTTTATTGGTAAAAGTAACCGCATATATACTATTAGCAGCATAACCGCATTGCTCAATCAAATAAGCAATTTTTTGAGCGATGACCCGAGTTTTACCACTCCCAGCCCCTGCCAACACCAATAATGGCCCATCAATGTATTTAACTGCTGCCATTTGTTGTGGATTCAACATTGATCATTCTCAGTGAAAAAGACACGATCATAAAGTCTAACGCCTGGACAACAAACCCAATTTAATACCAAGTATCTATTTAGCACTAGACTCACCTAAGAGCAAAAGACGATTGGTATAAGCAATAGTAACCGCCGAAAGCAGCAAAGTAATATGAATAATCACCTGCCACATCACACTATCATTAGCTAATTTTGTAGGGTCAATAAAAGTGCGCAATAAATGAATTGATGAAATCCCTATTAACGCTAACGCTAATTTGATTTTCATAGCGCCTGCATCAAGGTGATCTAACCATTCAGGTTGGTCGGGATGAGATTGTAAATTGAGACGCGACACAAAAGTTTCATATCCACCCATTACAACCATAATTAACAAATTTGCAATCATTACCACATCAATAAGATCTAAAACCCCGAGCATAATATGGTTATCGTCAGAGCCATTAAGATGGCTTATCAAATAAAAAAGTTCGGTTATAAACCGATATGCATATGCCGCTAAAATGCAAATCAACCCTAAATATAATGGTGCTTGCAACCAACGACTAACGAAAATAAGCTGAGCTAAGGTTTTTTTTATAATATTCATATTGTTTTTCTTCCTTTAATAAACTGCTAAACTTTGATGCGTATATTAGCAGCTGTCTATTTCATTAACAACAAGTCGTAAACTTTTCTATATTTAATAAAAGTAAGAAGAAAAAAGAAGATCCTTAACCCAAAAGGCCAAGTTAAAAAACTGACAAGCTTCATCTTACAATTATTTCAAAATACTCCTACAAGAACTTAACTCCCCATGCTCTTCAAAAAGTTCTTCTAAATTTATCTTAATCCAAATAGATTAAATTAAAATCAAAAAACTTGATCAATATCTCCCCCACACCTATAATGAACATATAAAAGACTCAAAGACAAAAACTAAGCGCGGCAGTCCAATAAAAACTCACTATAACAGTTTTTATAGTAACAAGCGTAGTGCAATGGAGTTTTTTATACTGGAGAGTAGCAATGCCAAAAACATTTTCACTTGATGAGTTATTTGGAGTTTTAATATCTTCTAATGAAACCCCATTCCCAAGTGGTGCTGGAGGCGTAACAGCAGCAATAACTGTTGAAGTATCCTCACCGTATTATTTAATTATGTTAGGCACTGATGGTAAATTTGAACCACTTCCTCAACCCCTAAGACCTGGTGAGATAAAACCTCCTGCAGATAGGCCCTTTGTACGTGGAGAACTACATTCTTATTTAGCCCGCTTTCTTGCTGAGGCAGTAAATAAAGAAGAACCCGAAATATCCGATCCAACTGCAGTTCTATCCTACTCATCTACTTCTGTTGACGTTTTGAAAGGGCCGAATACAACTGGCAGTGACGTCGGCGATCGCATCGCGCGAGGCGTTTTTCTAGCCCTAAGAGCTGCAGCAAGCGGCAAAAAAATATTCAACATTACTGGGCATAGTCGTGGTGCAGTAGAGTGCATGTTCGTGATGCATGAATTGGATAGAATTAAAAAAGCACTAGCAAATCGTGGCGGTAAAACGTTGAGAGAAATAGTATGTGACTCATGCTCAACGAGCCAAAATTCAACCACAAAAACAAAAGAGTCATTGGAACAACTATTTTCAGTACAGAAAGGCCACGAAAAAGACAAAGCAGCAGGTGAAGATGATTCATTATTGGATTTACTAAGAGATCGTCTCAATGAATTTGAAGTTAATGCGTATCTCATTGATCCAGTTCCAGGTTCTCCGATAGAGATTCCATATTCGGGATTCAAAGCATGGAGGGATCCTCTTTTTTCAGAAACACCGCCTTGTAAACACTATGAATTGCTAGTTTGTAATGATGAGCAATCTATGTTTTTTAACCCCTTTATTCCGCGTGGATGGTCTTTCACTCTCGTAGACGGACATCATGGAACTCCAATAGGGAATATCTTTACTCAAACACTCGAAAAACTACCGGAATCATTCAAAGATGACAGGGTAGCGGTTGTTCAGGACTTAACTTTACTAAAATTCATTCGATTTCTGACCATGTCAAATAAGCAATTTTCGGGCAAAACAACTCTATCGATAGATCTTGGGCATACTGAATTAGATGCTCTAGTTAAAGATTATCTTAGTTCTTCCCTGAAGGATAGAGATAAAAAAATACTTGAACTTTATCAAGAGACACAGATGCTTCGAGACAAAAAAACGTTTGAACAGTACCGTTCCTATTCTTATATAGGTCCGCGTATGTATGACCCACAACGATTTGTTCATTTCGGAACAGTACAAGAAAAAGTGCCATTAAAAACAATTCCTGATACCCCTGAACATGCGAATTTGACGATAGAATATCTTACTGGCTTAAGCCTTGGAGCAGGAAAAAGTCAATCAGAACCGGAGAATGTGCTAGAAAGATTAGACACAACCTTGAAAAATCTAATAGGGGCGATGAAGACAGATCCTACGAGACAAAATACGCATTTTGATAAAATTTTATCTAATGAAACAGTTAGAACCTCTCTCTTCAATGCCCTGTCAGAGTTGGTTAACTCAATTTCTAAAGATTATTTATTTGGTATATCAACTAAATTAAAGCCAAAAATGCTAAAATATTTTATAGAAGTATTTTCAGACTTAACAAAAGCAATAAACACAAGTTCTGTTTCAGATAATAACAAAGCAATACTTAGAAAATTCCAAGGTATTTTACAGGATGGTATTAAGCAAACAGTAGAAAAACATTACAAAGCTATTTCTGATGATGCTAGACGACTGTTCAGAGAAATACAAATCCATTTAGCGACCCCTGATGAATTTAAACTAAAATTTACTGTTGCATTTCGATCTTTTTGCTTAGATTTCAAAAAAGAGAAAGAGGAAGATGAAGATTTTGAAAGATGGTCAAAAAGTGTTATAGAAGTTTTATCAGCTATCAATCCCCCATACTACGATGCAATAAAAGAAAAAATAGACCTAATAATTATTGAACTTCAATCAGACAAAACATCAGACAGTCTTAAAGCGAAGGCTCTAGAAAAACTAAGTAGAAATTTTAATACGCATTTATTACCATTTAGAAACGCGAGAGCAAAAGATGCTGGTGATGACTATTTTATGACATTGGCACGGCTATTTTCTGACACTACAGAGCTGTCTGATATGTATTCACAATTAAAAACCTATGTCGGTGAAAAGTCTATAGATATAAATGAATCCGATCTCTTCAATCTCAGTATAACATTACCGAATTTAGCTGGTAGCCTATTAAAGAAAAAAGGTACCGAAATAAAATTATCTGGAATACAAGTAGCTCCTCCGATACCAGAAACAATCCTTACCAGATTCAATGATCTGGCAAAAAAACAAGCTGTCGCTCAGGGTGCCCCATCGCCAGAATTAATGGCAGAAAGATCTGAGCATCAAACTATATTAGAAGCTGCTAACGCCGCAAAAAGAGTCATAGAAGAACAAGTAGCTAGTAATACCCTTGAGATAAAGGAGTTAGAAGAAGAACTAAGAACCAATGTAGGTGAAATGTCTAAATTAGAAGATGAATTAAAAGCTAGCACCGAAAATCTAGAAACTATTATAGCTTCTAGAACGACCTTACAATCCGAGCTGGCAGCTACTAAAAAAGCATTGCAAGATGCTACGGAAGAACAATTAAAATTAAGAGAAGAAAAAGCTTTATTAATCACTAAAGTTTTAGAGCTTAACCAAAAGATTGAAGAATTAACAAAAGCACGTCAGAGCCAAGAGCAAAATAACGCCGGGTTAAAAAGAGAAATAGAAAAGCTTGGTACAGATCTAGCTGGGCACAAAATGGCTGAATCAAAACTTCGTCAAGATGTTGTAAGATTGAAAGATGCTATAATAGCTGCCGCGTTGAGTTCAGATGAATCACAAAAGAAGCTAGAAGAAGCCAACATTTCTATTGCTCTCTTGCAAGATCAATTATCAAGTGAGCGAGCTGCGCATCTTCAACCACCTGAAAGCCATTTAGATTCCACTAGCATTTATTTTAAAGAAAGACTGCAAGAGAAGCTGCCAACTCATGATGCGGCTGCTATAGAGGAATTTAAGCTGCAAATACAACAACTAAATAGCACGAGAGAATCAGATTCTTTTAAACTCATTCAAGATAAACTTTGCCCTTTAACAGAAAAGTATCTGCACCACTTGTTAACACAGGCGCGTAAATACGATCCTACAATTAATGATAAAAATTATACGCAAGTATTACCCGAGATAGATAAAATACCAACAATGGCCGATTCAAAAAAAAATTACAAACAAATTCTGAATAAATACAAAGCAGTCAGTGAGTTATATGAAAAATTGATAGATACGAAACAAAATCCACTACCCAGTAAGCGCATAGAAATGTTTAATGAGTCACTAAGTAAGAAGGCACAGGAAATAAAATTCAGGCGCGACCCTGAATGGCCACTATATGTGAAAGGATGTATTGCCGCTCTGGTTGTTGCCACAGGAATTATTCCAGGGTTGATATTATATTCTATCCTGACTGGAAAATCGCCCTTGTTTTTTGGCACGAGTGGGGAGAAGTACATACAAGATGTTGAGCAAAACATACCCAAACCTCCACCTCCTAAATAATAAATAGGATAAGCCTGTTTGTCGTCTCCATTGCAAAAAAATGCAATTGCCTGAGTACTTAAGTATAGAATATGGGATTTTTTTACAACTAAGCCATATTTCGTACGTAGACCATAATAATATTTATAACACTAATTGACAAAGATTAAATTAAAATCTAGCATGCTATCTTTGTTAGATGGCGGGGTTTGTCGGTAAACCAACAAAGAAATACTCGTCTAACTAGAACTGGCTCATACCAGCATAAAAACGCCACAAAAAAAGCTTTGCCCACCATATATACATAAGCCCGAGATCATTAATTTATATAATATTTTGGCATCAGGAACATAATCTATGAAAGAAACTATAGTATTGAAAGTTTCAGACGTTGAAAAAAAACTAAATGGCAAGATTAAATCTTATCAAGATATCCAAGAAAGTGCGGAGGCTTTATTAACAAATTGCAGTGGCGGTATCTTAATTGATGGAAGTCAAATTGAAGATCCTTTATTTAGCCAAGACTATTGGACAGATGGTCAAGAATCTTTTTGGCTTGCTAATAAGCGTTTACTATCTGAAAATTATGATGGAAAAGCGTCAGCCCTTAAATCAGCTATTGCTAACTGCCTTGCATTAGGTAATTCAATTAAAGATGCTATTGTCATTGCTGAAATGTTTGTAAACCGTGAAATTAGGCTTAAAAAAAATATTGATAAATTAGAACTATCTAACTGGCCAGAAGATGAAATAGATCTCCCCTTTCTCTCACCAAAACCATTATTAAAAATTCCTGAGCCTTTTAAAAGCTCTCCATTAGGATTATATCCTGTGGTTGATAGCTCTGATTGGTTAGAATTACTATTACCTACCGGGGTAAAATGCATTCAATTACGCATAAAAGATTTAAATGAAACCCTTTTAGAAGAAGAAATTAAACGTGCTGTTTTTTTAGCAAATAGCCATAATGTTACTCTTTTTATTAACGATTATTGGGAGCTTGCTATTAAATTTGGCGCCGATGGCGTGCATCTAGGACAAGAAGATCTGTATGATGCGGATATTGATAAAATTCACCAAGCCGGATTATTTTTAGGCGTAAGTTCAAATTGCTATTATGAAGTTGCAAGAGCTCACGCTCTAAATCCATCATATATTGCCTGTGGCGCAATTTATCCAACAATAAGCAAAGTTATGTCATCAGAACCGCAAGGTATTATTGAGCTTAAGCGTTGGCGACGAACACTTAATTATCCATTAGTTGCCATTGGTGGGATAAGTTTAGCAAGACTACCTGAAATTTTAGCAACAGGTGTTGAAGGTATTGCTCTAATATCAGCAATTACTAAAGCATCTGATCCGATTATTGCAACCCATCAATTTTTAACCAAAATAAAAGATTTTAATAATTTATAACTAACAACGTCATCCAGAACATAGTTATAGTTAGGGAGTAATTGCTGCGTGGAAAATATTTGTCATTCCCGTGGAGGCAGGAATCCATCTATAATTAGGCACAATGCTACTTTATTGGATAGATTACTGCCTCCGAGGGAATGTCAGATAAGCAAAATACGATACACGCAACAATGCCTGTTTGTGATGAAGCTTTACGATGATTTTTTACCATGAGAAAAATAACCGTTTTGTAAAAAATAATTTACTTCTTGCATCACTACTTTATTAGTCATAATAAAAGTATGGCTAACTGGCAAAACAATAAAATCTTTCATCCCACTAAGCTTCGCAGATGATACGGATACTTTGCCATCATTTTCCTCTTTAAAAAACAATTTCAAAAAAGGATTAAAATTAAAATTGCCAGCAATAATACCTAACTCATAATTAATAGGCACATTTAAAGAAGCAATAGATGGAGAGTTGGTCGTTAACTCTTGTCCTGCGGGCCCCACTACTTGCTTAAAAACCCAATTATTATGGAATTTATCCGCTAATATAGAACCATGATTTGGCGGCGCTAACATAACAACCCGGCCAAGATTATCAAGGTGATTATTTTGTAAATAAGCACGCAGCACAATACCACCTAAAGAATGAGTTACAAAATTAATTTTTGTCGCGTTATATTTTTGGCATTGACTGACCATGTCTTTTAAATTAATTTCAGCCATCGTGGCAATTTCTTTACGAGTAACTGGATAATCTTGATTAATAATAATGTAGTTTTGATTTTTTAAATAAGATGCCATAAATAACATCGACGCAGGTGTTCGCGCTAAACCATGTAATAAAATCACGCATTCTTTTGCCATGGTATTTTTGATTACAGAAAAAGAACAGATTAATAATAAAATAAATTTTAAACGCATTAAATATAAACTCCATTAATATACTTATAACATGACAAAAATATTATATGTCCCATTTATAATCGTTCTATCCGAGCCGCGACCGTTAGGGAGCGGAAAAGTTTAATGGTTAATCCTCCGCTCACTAACGGTCGTGGCTCGAATAGAACCGACCTAATTAATATTACCTTAAGCTATTTTCTATAAAATTTATACAAATTATCAGGAATCAAAAAAATGCCAAGAGTTTTAAGTGTAGATGAAGCATTTTTATTTGCAACAGCTGCTTGTGACTATTCTAGGGCCTATATTGAAGCGGGAGACACCACCCTTGAAATCAATAATTATGATGTGCTGAGACAGCAGTTTGTTATTGATAAAATGCGCAGATCAAGAGCAGAATATATTAAACCTATTGAATATTCAGTAGAAACGGATGATGCTATAGCAATATTCTATCATTATAGTGAAACTTGTAAAAAAATAAATTATGGGAACTGTGGAGAACAAGCCCTAATGGCACTAGATTTTTTTATGGAATATGCGCCAGATATAAATGCTGAACTTTATAGAATTAAAAATGGTGATCATAATTTTTTAGTAGTGGGTCGTCGTGAAGGATCTGATCCTGAAAATCCAGAAACTTGGGGAGAAGAAGCTCATATTTGTGATCCATGGGCAAATGCAGTTTATCCGGCTTTTCTTTACTTAACTAAATTAAAAGCATATGAATGTGTTGAAACTAAAGATTACAAAATAATTTCCAAAACAATAGACTATAATCCTCGAATTCATGCGCTTAATACCAGTAAAACCTACAATACCAACTACCTTAGAAAAGCTTTATCAGCAGAGCACTTAAGACAAATAAAATCTTTTTTTGACGATAAAATAAAAACAATTTTATTAGCCTCAACCGAGCTTATTGACAATCTTAATGCTATTAAAAAAAATATCATCTTAAAAGATGGGGAACAAAATCATGAACTTGTAATAATTGATAAGCTAATATTAAATTTAAGAAGGTCAATATTAGAAATTGATAGATTAAACATAGCATTAGCGCCAGAAAATTCTTATCTTCCATATAGAAAAAAATTAGAAGAAACTCTTAAAAAATGTGCAGATATTTATAACTACGCTACAACCATGAACAGTGAAGAGTTATCAGTTATTTTATTAAACGATGAATTATATGATGCTTTTAGCGATGCTTGTAAAAAAGTTGACTCTATCCGTTATAATAAAACTAGACTTACATTGAAAGACATTCCCCAATCTAAGATTCATTTATTCACAATAAATAATCAAATTAAAATCGTAAAGCATCTACTAGAAAATAGAAAATTGATTGAAAGCCAAAATGACGAAGGGCAAACACCACTATCACTCGCTGCAACCTCAGGTCATATTGAAATGGTTAACATGCTTTTAAAATTAGGGGCTAAGGTAGATACAAGAGATTATAATGGTTGGTCGCCTTTACATTTTGCAGCTTATAATGGTCATTTAAATATAATTCAAATCCTCGTTACAGCACAATCCGATCTTATTAATAGCATGAGTAAGCGACACGAAAGCCCTATTTATTTTGCCTGCCAAAATGGTCATACTGATGTAGTTAAATTTTTGCATGCAAAAGGAGCTAGTCTTAATATAGTTGGGGCTCATAAATATAATTTATTCCAAGTTGCCTGCTTATCAAATCACACCAAAGCTCATTATGAACTTATTTTATCACTAGATGAAAATCTATTTAATAGCAGAAACTTAAAGTTTTCTACCATAGATTTAGCGCTAAAGTTTCATAATCTAAATGCAATAGCTGCTATTTTAGATTATATAGACATGCAAGAATCATTTTGTAGCGACACAAAATCCAAAATTTGGGATAAAATTAATATCTATATAAATTGTAATTATGAAAAAATTATATGTAAGAAGGAAAATTCATGGTTAATTGAATGGCGCGATTTACACTCTGATTTAGATATGCCGACTATATCTTTAAGGATGTAAATTTATTTAATCTTGTCGATGATGGACACGCTAGCTAATATCATTACCAACAATTACTCCCAATCCTATCTGGTTACTAGCTGTAGGTATCCGAGCCACGACCGTCAGGGATTGTTCACATAATATTCGCTCGCTATGAACCAGATTTTTATAAAAAAACATGTAACTTTCTGGTTCCGTGAACACTCCCTGACGGTCGTAGCTCGGATTTCACTTCAAAATAGCCTGTGTTACGACTTGCAGGTAATGATATGGCTAAGCTTTGTCTAACATTAATTAATGATTAAACAGCCGGTGAACCTGGGCCACCTGCAAGTATCGCAGCATCTCCACGAACATTTAAATTTTTACAAGGTGAAAACAACCCAAATGCAGACAATCTTTTCACGTCTGGGGTAGCTGCAGAAAATTTACATTGAACACCAAATCTCGCCAAAGTTTGACTTATATTAAATTTCAAAACTTCATCAAAGTTGTTATCACTCAAATCGATTATCTTTATTGTTCTTGGAAGAGATTGACCCATCTTCGCTAATTCAGTAATTGTCATTCGGTTAAGATTATTCCCACTAAGACTCAATGTTTCCAATTCGGATGGAAGTGATTTAAACGAGGCAATCAATTTATCTGAAGGTATTGCGCCCAAGTCATTCCAATCTAAATTTAGTATTTTTAAACCAGAAGGAAGAGCTGCAATAATTCTAGCTAATCCATCCTCACCAAATCTGTTAAAATTATTTCCCGCAATAGAAATTGATAATATACCACCATGAATTGAACATAATGCTTTTACCCATTCTTCAGTAGATTTAAAAGAAACTCCTAGCCAACCTAAATTTAATGAGGTAACAGTTGGCGATACTGCAGCCAAAACTGATGCCAAATCAACAGCTGTTATATTACCAAAATCCACATAATGTAAATTTAAATATTTTACAGTTTTAGGAATCGCTCTTAAAACATTAATAATAGTCGCGGGTGTTTTTTTGCTAAAATCAGTTAAATCTAAATCTAACTCTGAATGTTCAGGAGGTATCGATTTAACACATGCCACCATTCTTGCTTCATCAACAGCTCCTAGACCTTTAATACGACAAGCCATACAAATTTCTCACACAAATTACAAAGGGTGCATATTGTAGCAAAAAAAAATGGGTTGTGTATGATTTATGGCATTAAAAATTGAGCTATTCATTAAGTTGACGTAATACTAATTTATTTGATAGATTTATGTCTCTTTTCACTCTAACTTCTGGTTGCTATGTTTGCATTTTTATATTCAGCTCCAATGATAACCATTTATGTTTTTACTATATCTTCATGCTATATGCATTTTCGAGGAAAGGTACGCTACAAATTTTTACGTCAATTTACTGATCACTCTACTTTTTTAGCTCCAGTAAATGCAATCATGTATTTGTTTTCAGCAGTTCCAAGCACGCCATTTTTAGATCCAAAAACTTTTCCTGAAACAAAGATACTTGAAGATAATTGGCAAGCTATTCGCGATGAAGGTCTTTCACTTTTATCTGATGGAGCGGTTAAAGCATCAGACAAACTTGATGACATCGGGTTTAATTCTTTTTTTAGACGCGGTTGGAAACGTTTTTACGTTAAATGGTATGGTGATAGCCATCCTTCTGCACGTAAATTTTGCCCAAAAACAATTGAACTTTTACAAAAAGTACCTTCAATAAAAGCTGCTATGTTTACCTACTTACCACCAGGCGGAGAATTATTCCGTCATCGTGATCCATTTGCAGGCTCATTACGCTATCACTTAGGTCTATCTATTCCAAAAGATAGTGCCAATTGCCAAATGATAGTTGATGGTGAAACTCGTTGTTGGGAAGAAGGCAAGCCGATGTTATTTGATGAAACTTATATACACTGCGCGAATAATCAAACTTCAGAGGGTCGTCTTATTTTATTATGCGACATAGAGCGCCCAATGCATTTTATGATTCCACGCTTTATTAATCGTTTATTCTCAAAAATAATCATGAGAGCTGCCCTTTCTCCTAATGAAATCGGTGATAAAACTGGAGGGATCAATAAAATATTTGGTAAAATATATGTTATTAGACTAATCGGTAAAAAAATTAAAGCTAAAAATAGGACGCTTTATTATACAATTAAATATTTAACATTTGGCGGATTGTTTTACACCTTGCTTTTTTCTTGGCATGCAATAAAGTAGGTAGGTCCTTGAGCCAAGGCCTAAGCGCTACCTTAAGTCGATTTACGACGTCCCGCGGCTTTTAGATTAATGGCTTAATGCAGTTTTGTAGCCTGGATGGAGCTTAGCGTCATCAAATTCACACAACCATTGCGGGCCTTAAATCATGTTCCAAACTATCTAACTTCTTCGTCGAATCGGTCTTAAGTGAGAATAACCCTAACGCACACATTGATAATGAAATAGGTGCTGTTAAAGCTAAAATCAAGGCTCCAAGTATTTTTTTCCATAAATCACAACGATGAACATCTAATACGGTCTTCGCTTCTTTAATATACGATAAACAGTTATCTTTAAATCGAGTGATTTTTTTATCATAGCCCGAAGCATTAGGATCAATTTGCATTAATAATGACGTTTCATTAATCAATTTTTTTGTAAACTTTTCCGCAGCTTTTGCGGCTTTTACATATCTAGGATTTACTTGAGCTTTAGCTTCCATTTCTTGCCATTTTGCTTTAATAATCTCAATATGCTCTAACAATTTAGTTTGTCTAATGTAACTTTCTAATCTATTAGCTGCTGGATGTATTTTTTTAATTAATGGCATAACTAAATTAGGCTTCTTTAGCAAAGCATAAGAAAGTACGTCATTAGTATATTTATGATTGATATCAATTAGATGTTCTTTAATCAATCTCTCTAGGCATGATTCGCTCGATATTAAAAGTCTGTTTTCCATTAGATATGGAACCAATTGTAAATTTTTAATTGAACTTACACTAATTTCCTCGTCTAAAACATCCTGTTGTTTAAGATCAATAGCTTTATTTACTAATGAAACTACAAGACTCCCGGTATAAAATGCGGCATATGATAAAACCGTTTTATGTCTACCATTATCAATTTTAGACAATAATTCTGTTTGCTCGGCTTTACTTAAACCAGCCGCGCGTATTAAAATTAGCTCAATAAATTCTCGGTTAAATTTATCATGAGCTAAATCCAATACATTCTTACCCTGGTTATCTCTTATAATTAACGATAGGTTTTGTGCAAAAAGAAGCTTAAATATAGCTAAATTTCCTACTTTCAACGCAAGAATTAACGCATTATTTCCTGAGCGGTTTTTAAGCTCAAGATTTGCATTTCTAGATAACATGCTTGAAACCAGATCCTTTTTACCCCATATTATTGCCTGATGAAGTAGAGTATTACCATCACTAATATCCTGCTGGCGAATATCAACCATACCCTCATCAATTAATTTTAAAGCCAAATACGGTGCTAACTCTCCAGTGGCTAGCATTATATATGACAATAATGGCATCCTATCTGTGTCTATACTAATTTCAGTGTCTAAAATATCCTGCTTTTTAAGATCAATTGTTTTATTTAGTAATTTTTCTACCAAATCTTTTCTATAATCCGCTGCATACGATAAAACTGTTTTATGCATACCACCATCAATTTTAGACAATAATTCTTTTTGCTCGGCCAAACTTAATATGGATGCTTGTAATAAAAGCAAATCAAGAATCGTTGTATCATAACAATACTCATGATGTGCGAGATCTAATACGTTCTTTTGATCGTTATTTCTTGTGGTTAATATTGGATTTTTTGCAAGAATAGCATTAAAGGCAACAATGTTATTATTTATCACAGCAGACATTAATGCCGTATTTCCTAAACTAGATTTAAGTTCTATATTAGCGTTTCTATCTAAAAGTTCTGATACTATATCTTTTCGCCCAAACTCTACGGCATAATAAAGCAGAGTTTTATCATTATTATCCTGAGAATCTAAAACAACTACGCCTGTATCAATAAGTCTTAAAATCAAACTATAAGAAAGATGTGAATCAATATCAGAACTTCTAATTATATAAGGGATTAACTGCATATCACATATTAAACCCAATTGTATTTTCTGGTCTAAAATATCATGATGCTTTAGATCAAGTGCTTTATTAATTATTTCAATTATCATGCGTGGTCTATTATCCGCGAAATATGATAAAACTGACTTATATGTACCCCAATAATAACTAGATAATAAATTTTGCTGTTCTTCTAAACTTAAAAAAGCCGCCTTAAATAAAATTTTATCTAAAAAATCAATATTAAAATTAATGTCATAAATTCTCTTTTGACAAGTAAAAAAATTAGTAGGATAATAATCACTAACACCATAATGTTGATAATAATTACAAGCAATATCACATACATTTTGTTCTAGTTTATTTCTTAAGGTCAAATTAGCATTTCTAGATAATAGAGTAGTTAGTATATCCACATTTCTACTCTTTACTGCATAAATTAAAGCCGTGTTGCCTTCACTATCTAATGCATCAATATTAAGTCTGCTTTCATCGATTAATCTACAAACTAAATTATTATTCCCATGCTTAATTGCGACCATTAGCATGCTTAAACCCTTAGCATCAACTATTGCATCTAATATTTTTCTATTATTTTTAGATATGGCATCTTCTAATAATGCTACAATAAGTTGTGAATTGTTGGCTAATATATAATCAAAAATACTTTTATAAGAACCACAACTGATTTTTCTTAAATATTCTTTCTGATAGTCGTCACCTAATGACATTGCTTTTAGCAACAACATATCAACAAATTCAGGTTTATAAGTTAAAGCAACGTCTAAAGAATTATGTCCATAAGTTATATTCCTAGGCAAAATACTCGCACCTTTTTCAAGCAAAGATATAAATACATCTTTATTATTTGCTCTCAACGCATGCATCAGTGCCGTGTTTCCATGAGAATCTAAATCATCTATATTTACACGCAGATCTAATAATAAATTTACTACATGGGTAGAGCCAGCAGAAGCGGCCTTCATAAGCGGAGTTTGATTTTCCCTATATTTTTTTGTACAGATCCCCTGCCTAATTTCTTCTGAAATTAAATCTTTGAACTCTATTAAAGCTAAAGGATCATTATCTAATAAATACATGCATAGATTTTCATAACCTCGAAAAATAAGCTTTTGTTTATCAATAGGTAGTTTAAAAATATCTGCATATATATTAGGTAATTGTGCCAAAGATGGAAGTAAAATATATTTATCTGATTTAATCTGACGTAAAAATATCTCTTTTTTAGTGGCGACTTTTAGTTCAAATTGTTCCAAGGATTGAGTAGATAATCTATTAGATGTAATAACCGTTTCAATAGCATCGGCAATAAGCTCTACGCATAATATTGCAGTTCTATATTTTACATCGTTAGGATGAAATAATCGGTCAATTGGCTCAATTAACCCTGGATATTTCCTTAAATATTCCCTTTTTGTATCGCCAGGAACTTTATCCCAGTATTCAGCAAAATCCATAATACCTATATTTGCTTTAGAGCCCGCGTTCAAATGCGGATCTAGACCCAACCTACGAGCTTCTTCAAAATTTTGACCTTGATGTGAGCCTCCGGCTCTGAGAGCATTGACTAAGCTCTGCAATTTTGCGCCTAATCCTGAACCTCTAATTCTTAGGTCATTCAATTGCTCAATTGCAAGAATATAATCATTAATAATGGTCGAATGATTTTTAAGACGCTTTAATTCATCAGCAGATAATTCTGGATAATTACCATCTGCAGTTACATAATGCTGGTATACACCTTCATCTGAAGTAGCCGCACGCTCAAGAATTGACTCAATAGGAATATAAATTTCATCATTATCAGATAAAATAAATTGTTGTAATAATAGATTATGAATATTAGTACTCATAACATCTGCTGATACCTTTAAACTAGGCATGAGAATAAAATAAGGGCCTTCACCTTCTGGTAAAGCATCAATTTCTGTTTCCGTTTCAGGTATTGGATAAATTGTTTTTGCTAGATCTAGACAAAATTGATTAACTAAATTAAATGGACTTTCTGTATAACTTATAGTAGATGCGCGAATTCTCTCCCATCTGCGTTCTAAAATAGCACAAATTTTAGGTGTAAGTTCTCCGTCTTTTTTATCTTTAAGACAAGATTCTATCTCATCAAGAATTAATTTATTTTCAAATTTATTTATTTTATCAGCAACGCCGTCAATAGGTTCGTCTTCCATTAAACATATTAATCTTTGAATTTGCATTAAGAAATATTCTATTTGACTAGGAGAAAGTTCTTTCATTACTGAATACCCATAAATTACATATGCGCCAATATTAATCTAATTGTGCATAAAAATCAATGTCGTCGGCGTAAAAATGAAATAACGTGACATTGGGGTCTGTTGATATATATGGACCACGCCCTATTTTCATTACAGACTATGAAAATCTGTGTTATATTTTATGTCTAAGCTATTAACAAAAGATAAAAATGAGCATTAGCCCAATTGAAATCGGACTTTCATTCATTGAAGGATTAGCTCTAATCGCCTCACCTTGTATCCTTCCCGTTTTACCACTAGTACTTGCCAGCTCAGTAGAAGGTGGGCGGCGGCGACCATTTGGGATAATTTTAGGATTTATCTTAGCTTTCACACTATTTGCTCTTTTATCACGCCAACTAATAATATACTTACATATTGATCTTGATTATATAAAATATATATCTCTAAGCTTTCTCACCCTATTTGGCTTAGTTCTTTTATCAGAAAAACTATCCCTTAAATTTAGTGCGCTAACTGAAAACTTCGCTAACATTGGAGGCAATATATCAGCTAAAGCCAAAAAAGGTTTTTGCAGCGGAGTTTTTATTGGTATCTTAATAGGGCTAGTCTGGACACCATGCGCAGGCCCGATACTTGCAGCCGTATTAGTTCAAGTTATCCGCCAACAAAGCAATTTAGGAGCACTATTTCTCTTAAGCGCTTTCGCTCTTGGCGCTGGAATCCCTATGCTTATTATTTCACTTTTAGGCAGGGAAATTATAGCTAAATTTAAATTAGTCAGCAGCCACACCGTGGCTCTTCGTAAAACCTTAGGGCTAATTATAATTCTTGCGGTTATCTTTATTGCTTTTGGTGTAGATGTACAATCATGGAGTGAGAAAAAGGAATCGCCAAATTTAAGCATGCAAAATGAGCTCATCAACGGATTAAATTTCACCTACCACGCACCAGAATTTTCTGGCATTGACGCGTGGCTTAACACTAAGCCGCTGACTATGGCAAGCCTTAAAGGCAAGGTCGTACTAGTAGACTTCTGGACTTATTCTTGCATCAATTGCATACGCACCCTACCATATATCACTGATTGGTATCGTAAATACCATGACAAAGGACTAGTTATTGTAGGCGTTCACGCGCCTGAATTTGAGTTTGAAAAAAATCAAGAAAACGTCAAGAATGCGATTAATGCTCATCACATCACCTACCCCGTAGCCCTTGACAATAAACTTGATACCTGGACTAACTTTAGCAATCACTATTGGCCCGCTCATTACCTAATTGATAAAGAGGGTTACGTAGTTTACTCGCACTTTGGTGAAGGTGAATATGGAGTTACTGAAAATAATATCCGTTATTTACTGGGTTTAAATAAAATTACCAATGCACCAAAAAATAAAAATATTGTATCTAAGGTTCATCAAACTCATGAGACCTATTTAGGAGATTCCCGTGCTGCTAATTTCAGCCGTGATTCAGAATCATTAGAACCTAATCATTGGGCACTAATAGGCAAATGGCGCATTGAATCTGAGCGTATTATATCGGAAGAACAAGGCGCTAAATTACTATTAAATTTCACCGCCCGTAAAGTATTTCTCGTCATGGGTTCAGCTACTCAAAAGCCAATAGATTTAAGCATTAAACTAAATAATAAAACATTAGATAAAATAACTATAAACCAACATAAACTTTATACGCTAGTCGTACAAGATAAAGCAAAACAAGGACTTCTAGAAATCACGACAAATGCACCAGGTCTTGAGGCTTATGCCTTTACATTCGGAGAGTAAAATGCAGAAAAATAGATTACTCGTATTAATATTTCTGGGATTAGTAGCAAGTTATGCCATTAGCAAAAGCGTGGAAAATTACAAGGAAAATAAAATGTCACTAACTGAAATACAAAAATATGTAACCCAAGAAAATGGTACAGAGCCTGCATTTAAAAATGAGTATTGGAATAACCATGCAGAAGGTATTTATGTAGATGTTCAGTCTGGCGAAGTTTTATTCTCATCTCTAGATAAATTTGATTCAGGCACAGGCTGGCCAAGTTTTACCAAACCGTTAGATCCTAAAAATATCCAAGAAAAGACCGACTCAACATTCGGCATGACAAGGACCGAAGTCCGCTCAATTAAAGGCAACTCCCACTTAGGTCACCTTTTCACGGACGGCCCTAAAGATAAAGGTGGCTTAAGATACTGTATCAATTCAGCATCATTGAGATTTATTCCCAAAGATAAAATGGTTGATGAAGGATATGGTGAATACCTTAAACTATTGACATCTCGTTGATCACAAAGTATAATAGAGCCACACTGTTAGTGCATTTATTAACCTCATAGTCAATAAATACGCCTATAATACCACCATATTCTCGGGAGAATATTTACCAATGCGCACTCCTCAAGGCCAACCAGCAGGAAAAATTGACAGGATTATGCTACTTGCTATGTGGACTAAATTTTTACGCAATAAAAGAGACGACAATTTAACTACTAATCCTGTAGAAGTAATTCCAGAGATAATCTCAGCTGGTATGGGTAAACCTGTGCTTCCTCTTAATAAATATACCTCTATGTTTATGAAGGATTATTGGGACAAAGCTTCAAGTTCTGCTATCGATTATGGAGATCCACAAGGAGATACTGAACCTAGAGTTATTATGGCTAGAGCTATGTCTAGTTGGTATGAAACAGATGTTGATCCTAATAATATTCTTTTTACAGTAGGCGGCGCAGGTGCATTACAAGGTATTTTTGCGACACTTAAAACACTACATG
>Ga0247839_1003088_pt1 | contig 23536 bp, 6 predicted proteins | sample LaCruzMarch2015__6_FD_192405 | JGI IMG/M metagenome (GOLD analysis project Ga0247839, IMG submission 192405) | Freshwater microbial communities from meromictic Lake La Cruz, Castile-La Mancha, Spain - LaCruzMarch2015_16m | ecosystem: Environmental > Aquatic > Freshwater > Lake | place: Spain... | reverse complement strand
AATTTTGGTTTTGGCCCTCTTTTTTTACCTGCAATTATATGCTTTGATGGAGGGCTTAATCTTTTTATTTCTTCAATCATTTTGGCAAATGTTTCTTTCTGAACGCCTATCAATCGCTTGAATACAGATGGTTTGTAATTTTTTATTTCTTCCCATTTCATAAGGGGAAATTCAGCTTTTAAATTCTATTTCTTCATTTTTCAATGAAAAACTTATCAAACTACTGATGTGAATTATGAAAGAGGTCTAATGTTATAAACATACGACCCCGAAGGGGTCGAACAACGGTTTAGAAACTGTTTACACGCTTTAGAAACGCAATTAATCGCGTCTCTACATTTTCCCGCACATGTCTGAATCAGGATTTACAGGATTTTAGGATTAACAAGATTACTGTTTGTAAGCTTTAGAAACGCGATTAATCGCGTCTCTACCAAACCAACAGAAACAATTGAACCTGCGCCCGCTCACAACTTTAGTGTTCCGTTGTCTTCATGGTTCTTGTAACATTTTCTTTTTTAATAAATGCAATTTCACCATCTTTAGGTTTAAATTTATACCCAAATTCCGATTCTTCAAAAATTAAACCACTTAAAATATTGCCATTTTTCAAATAAATTAAGTCAATAATTTTATTGGATATTTTTTGATCAATAAAAGTTGAAGGACAGCCAAAATAATCAATGGAATAACTAAATATTTTATAGTTTTCTTGGCTTATTCCTTTTTCCGAAACATCGGGTTTCCAAACTGCACCAGAAAGTAAATCGGTTAAAGCACCAAATCCGGTAAATGCAGTTGCCGTAAAAGCATAACCCCTAAAAGTTCTGGAAGTGTAATTAAATGTTTGATCTTGGCAGCTATCTTCTTTTAAAGTTACCGCAAAATTATTGGCTTCGCTGCGTTTTATTTTCAGCATGGCAGTTCCAGTTCCTTTCAAAGCATTTTTGTAATAAATTTTGGTGAATGGTTTTCCTTTTACTTGCACATTGGCGTAATAATAAGAGCCTCCAACTGTAGTAGCGCAACTTGAAATAATGAATATGATTGCAAAAAAGGTGAAAATATTTGTTTTCATGTTTAAATGGTTTTGTAAGTTTTTTAAAATTGATATTTGGCACCAACACTCAATCCTATGCTGTTAAATGACACATTTTCTTTCAAAGCTTTTCTAGGTTTATTGGTATCTATTGGATTGCTGGAATTATAAACGTAATCATCAAAATACTCCATTTGGTTGTCGTAAACGGTTCTGTCGCCCATAAGGCTTTTGCCATCTAATTCAAAAGTTTGCACTTGACTTTTACTAGCAGCATACGATAAATTAACAGCACTTATTTCAAACAAAAAGCAAATATGTTCTTTGTAAAAATAAGAAACTCCAATGGAATTACTTACTCCTAAGGCAATTCCTCCATCGTATTTGGTAGTGCTTAAAAGCGATTGTTTGCTGCCGTTTTTATACTCAAATTCTTCATCTGATAGTAGCTTATAAGAAGCTGAACCTATTATAAAACCTAATTTTGCATAAGGATTTATTTTAGCCAAACCTGCTGAAATAACTAAAGTAGGAACAAGCTTTATAACAGACGAAGCATAAGTTTTAGAAAAACGATTCACCGAAGAACCATTGTTTAACACACCTTCAACGGTTGAGCTTGTTCCGTATAAATACGAAATACCCAATTCCGCAGCTAAGTATTTGTTAAATAAATAGCCAAAATTACAATCTAAATTAACACCTTTTCCTAACGATAAATCAAGCTTTTTGTTAGAATAATCTATTCCATTTGTAGATGTTTGGAAATACAAAGATGTAGTTGAAAAACCAAAATTATAAGCTGTATTTATTGAAATATATTTGTTTTGAGCAAAGGTATTTTGGGTAAATATTTGCAAAAAACAAGATATTATAAAAACAAATTTCATCATAAATAAGTTGGGTGTTTTTAGGTTTTTTAAAAACTATATCTTGCTCCAATATTAAAGCCAATGCTACTAAACGAAATATTTTGTTTTAAACCTTTTCTTGGTTTGTCAGTGGTACTATAGCTCGAAGAATAACTATCAACAAATTCCTCTTGTTTTTGCGAAATGCTCATTCCAGGCAGCTGGTCAACTCCGTTTAGTTTACTTTCAATAAGCTCGCTTTTTTCGGCAGCATACGACATGTTAATATTGGTTATTTCGGCCAAAATGGAAACATTTTTGTTAATTTTATAAATTGCACCTAAACCACAATACACTCCTATTGCCAAACCACCATCATATTTTGTTGTTTGAGTGCTTGAACTTGAAATAATGGAATCTATTCTTCCAGTTTGATTTATTAAAAATGAGCCTGAACCAATAATAGCACCAATTTTAACATAAGGATTCAAGGTTTTATAATCACCAGAAAAAACTAAGGTAGGTATAAAGCGCAGCATGGTTGAAGAGTAATTCCTAGAAATATAATTAATGCCGACTCCACTTGTATAAAGTGAAAAATTCCATGTGGTTGTTTCACCTTTTAGATACGAAACACCAAGTTCGGCACCAATTATTTTGTTGAATTTATAACCAATCGCTGCATCAAAATTGAAGCCTTTGCCTAACGAAACTTCCACTTTATTTACAGATGAATTATATGGATTATAATTAAAACTATAATTTGTAGTAGTATTTGCTGCAAAATTATATCCTCCGTTTACTGAAACATACAGTTTTTGAGCAAAAATAGTATTAGAGAAAACAAATAAAATAATGGCAAAACAAATTGGGAAAAGACTAGGTGTTTTCATGTGCTTTCAAGTAAATTTCAAACACAATACTAACACATTATTTTATAAAAACAAGATTAAGCATTAGGCTGCTTTTTTATTTCCATTTGTTCAATTCAAAAGTAATGGAAGCATAAGCCATTCGGCCCACAGAAGGACCACCATAAACTTGATAAACCAAATTATTTAACGCATTGCTTGCACCTAATTTAAACACTGCATTTAACTTTGAAATGCTGGTATTCCATTGCACATCTAACATTCCATACGAGTTAACTACACCAGTAAACTGAGGAGAACCTTCAAATAAAAATCCTTCTTGCCACTTATAGTTAATGCCATAACCCCACTTTTCTTTTTTCTTTAAATACTCAATATCTCGGCCATTTATGCCTAAGTTAAACTTGTGTTCTGGGGTGTTAAATGCAGGAATAATTGGGTCAGTGCTAGTGCCTCTGTCTAACATGTTCCAACTATAATTTCCCGAAAAGCCTAAGTAATTTTTATAATAATAATTCAAACCAATGGTAAAACCTTGTGTGGTTACTTCGTCTTTTGAGTTGGTGGTAATTCTATACGCTCTTACCGAAGTTGGGTTAGGGTTTAACGAATCCCAAACTACTGCTGCACCAATTTTAAAACCTAAAAAATCGGTGTACCAACTGTAATAATAACTGGCATCTACAAATAGTTTTTCAGTAATATTTCCTCTATATCCAAATTCTATCGATTTACATCTTTCAGGTCTAATGGCATCTATGTCGAACGAAGCAGCTTTAAGTCTGTCAACGCCTGATGAAGTGTATCTGCCATTGTTAAAAATATCTATCAAAGTATCAATGGCAATTAGGTTTTTGAATCCGTTTAAATTACCCAATAAAGTAGCCCTGCCAACATTTAAATTAAAGTATTGGTCGGTAAGTGTTGGGTTACGTATAGCCGATGAAAGTGACACTCGAAATACGTTTTTGTTTTTGGTGTAAACCATTGTTGCCGCAGGCGACCAAAGCCAATTAAAGTTTTGGTTTTTATCCATTCTATTGGTTACACTTACTTTAAGTTTATTATCCAAAAACTTACGTTCAAAACCAATATACATACCTACTTCCTGATTGGTAATTTGCTTGTAACTTAGGTTGGCATTGCTTAAAACCGAATCGGCACCATCGCTTTTTTGTTTTAAAATATTTCCTAACGAATCCTTTGCATACAAAATATCTTTTCCATCTTTAAAAATAGTTCCTTGCGAAAACGGTACATAAATTCTGTAATTTCCACCTAAAGTAACATCTACATTTAGTTTGTTATTGTAAATTTCGTCAGTGTTAAATTTAAACTCAGCAGCAGCATGATACAAAGCTGATTGGTCAAAAAAGCGTGAACCACCTTGCTGATTAGTTAATGAGGTAATGGCTTTAAAAGCAGAATCAAACCGAGCAGTTCCTGGCACAAATCTATCCAAAGCTGAATTACTCCCTACTCCACCTGCATTGGCAATATTTCGGGCAATATTGTGGTATTTTACCAACGAGTCGGCCAAAGTAGTTCTCCAATAATTTTCTATAAAATTTAATCGCCTGTTATTAGCACCGGGAATGGTATCAAGCCTAACTCCTGCGCCATAATTATCTTGAATCCATTTTTCAACTATTGGCGATAAAGTAGATGTAAGTGAGTAGTTATAATCTTTACCCCAAGCCAAATCGCTTTTAGCAGCATTTTGCAAAAGCAATGCGGTATTATAAGCATCGTAACTGTTTCCAGCATCTTCATTAGTGGCATAAACCCTAACAAAAAACCTGTTTTCTTTTTTAAGTTCTAACTTGTTCTGAAAAAACAAAATATCGCGCAAACTGAATCGGTTTTCACCTTGGTAAACAGTAGTTCCTGTTCCAAAATTAGTTCCGTAAATTAACTCGGTATTTTTGGTTACTTTATAATGTGCAGCCGCACCAATTTTCAAATTCTTTGAATTATAATCTACTAAATCGCTTTCGTTATAACCATTTCTTAAATAATAACCTTTACCAACAGCCGAAGGCAAATCTAAGGGCGTATAAAAAATTCGGCTAGTATATTCATCGCCATAACGGTTTACAGCATCATATCCACCTGGATTTCCATTAACTACTGGCGATTGAGAAGTGGTGTTCATGTTGGTAGCATTCCAGTCGTTGGCACGCATGTAAAATAAGTTTACTTTGTAAGCAAATTTATCATCACCCTTTTTGTTTTTAATTACTTTAGCCCAACGGATGGCTGTTTCGGTTAAACTTCTTTCGCCAACTTTTACTTGCGCACTTAAACCCGGATATAAAAATGGGTTTTTGGTTTGCATATTTATTACACCATTAAAGGCATTAGGACCATAATATGCCGAACTTGCTCCTACTACTAAATCTACTTTTTGAATATCGAGTTCCGAAGCGCCTAAAAAATTTCCTAAACTAAAGTTCAAACCTGGCGATTGGTTGTCAACCCCATCAATTAACTGAAGCGAACGTACAGGAGAAGTAGAGTTAAAACCACGGGTATTTATAATTTTAAAACCAATACTTGCCGATGTAATATCAACTCCTTTTAAGTGAGCCAAACCTTCGTAAAAATTAGCAGCAGGAGTTTGCTTAATTGCAATGGCATCCATGGTTTCCACTGTTAAAGGATTCTGTTTTATTTTTTCAGTAATTCGGCTATCCTTAACAGTAACTTCCTTTAAAGCCTTCTCCGATTTTGAAAGTTTTACAACAACTTTTAGTTTAGCATTGTTTATATTTATTTCTTTGGTTTCAAATCCCAAATATTTTACCACTAAAATAAATGGTAAATTACTAGCTGTTTTTAAAACAAATTGTCCATCGTAATCGGTTTGAACTCCTTTAACAGAACCTTTTACCAAAACCGAAACACCAATCAGTTTTTCATTTGACTTTGCATCTGTTACACTTCCTTGCAGTGTAGTTTGAGATACTGCACTATTTAAACAAAAGGATAATATAGCGATAGAAAGGATAAGTTTTTTCAAATTCAGATTTTTATAAAGGTTCGAAAATATCTAAATAATTTAAAATACAAACTAAATGGTATAAAGTTAGTAATATTTCACTTTAAGTACAACTACACTTTACATAAATGGTTTTGGTTTGTAAGTTTAAAAAAGCACATTTGCTTAAATTTATTAAACATATATGCAAAAATTACCTCTCGTTGTCATTGCTTTTTTAATAGTAACATCTTGTGCTACCAAGAAAAAGCCTATTGCTGCTGCACCTGCACCCGCCAAAACTGTTTCAATTGCCGATAAAGTTAAATCGTGTAAAAAAACTGACGGTTTGTTTCCTTTATATCAAGATACTGTAACTGGAAATTTGTTGATGGTGCTTAAAAAAGAGCAATTAGATAAAGAATATATTTACTTTTCATACACTGTAGATGGGGTGGTAGCTGCTGGTCATTTTAGAGGTAGCTTCCGCGATAATAAATTATTTACCATTCGCAGGTATTTCGATAAAATAGAATTTGTTGTTAAAAATACTGGCTATTATTTCGATAAAAATAATCCAATAAGCAAAGCCGCCAATGCTAATATTAGCAATGCCATTTTGGTAAATCAGAAAATAGTAGCCGAAGATGTGAAAAAAGGGGAAATGCTTTTAGACGCAAGCGCCATTTTTTTAAGTGAAAGCATGTGCCAAGTTAAACCATCTCCGTTTTTTGGATTGCCTGCAGGATTTCAAATGTTTAGTTTGGGTGGCTTAAGTAAAGATAAAACCAAGTTTACGAGTATAAAAAACTACCAAAAAAACACCGATTTAATTGTTGAATATGTGTACGACAACCCAATGCCAACAGTAGGCGGTGGTAAGGAAGTAACCGATGAACGCGCAGTAAGTATTTTTTTACAACATACTTTAATTGAAGCACCAAAAAATAATTTTAAACCCAGAGCCGATGATCCTAGAGTTGGTTATTTTAGTGAGCAAGTAGAAGACATGACAACCACCAATGCTGTTGCTTTTAAAGACATGATTCACCGTTGGAATTTAGAGAAAAAAGACACCAACGCTGCCATTTCTGAACCAGTAGAACCCATAACTTGGTGGATAGAAAATACAACTCCACAAGAATTTAAAGCAACCATAAAAGAAGCAGGTGAAAAATGGAATTTAGCTTTTGAAGCTGCAGGTTTTAAAAATGCAGTGGTTATAAAAGAACAGCCTGATACTGCCACTTGGGATGCAGGCGATATTCGATACAATGTATTGCGTTGGACTTCCTCGCCACAACCACCTTTTGGTGGATACGGACCAAGTTTTGTTGACCCAAGAACAGGGCAAATTTTGGGTGCCGACATTATGTTTGAATACATTTTTGTTACTAATAAATTGCGCCAAGAAGAGTTATTTGATGCCAATGCAATGAATATTCAAAAGCCATTTACCAAAAACATGAATACTTTTTGCGATGCAAATAATCAACTTCATCAAACTTCGTTATTTGGTTTAAATGCGTTGCAATTGCAAGGCATAAGCGATGTAGAAAAACGTGATTATATTAAACAATCTTTATACTATTTGGTAATGCACGAAATGGGTCATACCATGGGTTTGAACCATAACATGAAGGCAAGCCAAATGCTTAAACCTAACCAAATAAACAACAAAGATATTTCGCGTAAAATTGGTTTAATAGCCTCGGTGATGGATTATCCTGCGGTAAATGTGGCGTTAGATAAAAGCAAACAAGGCGATTATTTTACAACCCGTCCGGGACCTTACGATGCTTGGGCAATTGAGTTTGCTTACTCGCAAGGATTAAAGAATGAAGCCAACGAAAAAGCACGTTTAGAAAAAATTCTTTCTCGCTCAAGCGATACCTTATTAATTTTTGGAAACGATGCTGATGATATGCGTGGAGTTGGTAGCGGAATTGATCCAAGAATTAATGTAAACGACATGAGTGGTGATGCCATTGCTTTTGGTGTTGACAGAATAAAATTGGCCAATCAATTATTTACTAAAGTAAAAGAAAAATACACCAAAAATGGCCAAAGTTACCAAGAGTTATTTCAGGCTTATAGAATTGCGCAATCTGAATATTTTAACCAAGTAAATGTAATAGCTCGTTATGTGGGCGGTGTATTTGTAGATAGAAGTTTTATAGGACAAGCAGGTGCTACTAAACCGTTAATTCCGGTAGATTATAAAGAGCAAAAACGTGCCATGGATGTTTTAACTAAATATGCTTTTGCGCCAGATGCATTCACTGTTCAAGCCGATTTGTATAATTATTTGCAATTGCAACGCAGGGGTTTTAACTTTTTTGGAAGCAATGAAGATCCTAAAATTCACTCAAGAATTTTAGGTCATCAAACTACTATTTTGGCTCATTTGTTAAACACTACCATGCTACGAAGATTAACCGATACCAAACTTTATGGTAACAAATACAGTGTTTTGGAAATGATGAACGATTTAACCAAAGCCTGTTTTGCAGCAGAGGCTAGTAACCCAAATTCGTTTCGTCAAAACTTACAAAATGTTTATGTAGAAAACATCATTTCGTTATTTAAATCGGGCAGGTACGATGCTATTTCGCAAGCTGCAGCACTTTCGCAATTAAAGCAAGTTGGTAATATTTGTAAAGGCGGAGCTAACGAAGAAGCCAAAGCACATTATGCCAATTTAAAACTAAAAATAGATCAAGCCTTGGCAGAAAAATAAAGGGTTTAAAATTCGAAATTCGAAAAAATAAATTCGAAAACAATATTCTTCAAATGCGTACTGACTTAAAGTTGGTACGCATTTTTTGTTGGTAAAAAATTGGCTTAACCTATGGTAATGGGTGCAATAGTTCTGTATCAAAATCAATTGCAGTATGTGTTTATTAAGAAAAGTCGAAGTATAGCCAACTGAACAAAATAGTAATTTTATTATCTGTTGGCTTAAGCTCAACTGTAATTGAAGCCTTGTCTTTTCTAAAAATCTAAACCCAATGCAAAGTAATAAATTGGCTTTTTGGCTAATTCAGCATCTTGAATTCCCCAAGCGGTATCAAAGCGAAGAAAATAACCCAATAAAACTGTTCTTAAACCACCACCAAAGCCAGCCACTAATGGATCGCGTACGTTGGTAACACGAGCTAAAACTGGGGTTACGTTAATGGTTTTTTGATTAAAAGTATTGTCATCGCTATACGGATTATTTCCTATCCAAGCCGAACCCAAATCGAAGAAAGGAACTATTTGGAAATTATTTAAAAAAGCACTTCTCAAAGGACGGTTGAAAGCATATTGGAAAATAGGAACACGTATTTCGGTATTTAACAAAGCAAAATTATTTCCATTTCTAATGTTTTGTTCAAAACCACGCATGTTTGCAGCCAATGCTTGAAACACATAATTTTCGGTGGTTGATGTGCTTGATTCATTGTTAAACCTTGGTACAATCCAGTTTTCAACTCCGCCCAAATAATACACTACTTTAGCTGGCCCAAACGATGAATTTGCTGTTAGGCGAGTACACCAAATAATTTGCCTGTGAATTTTTTCGTAATGCCTAGCATCAAAACCCACTGCATTTAGTTGTGTGTTCCAGTCATCGTAATTGGCATAGCGTTCATAAAAAAACTTTAACCGAGTGCCGTTCCAAAGGTTCATTCCGCGTGGATGTGTGTTATCGTAAACGTATTCTAATTTTGCTCCTAACCAATTGGTAACTCTATCGGGTACTTCTAAAGTAGCATTGCTCGAACCTCTTAAAATATCTCTATCAGTTCTACCAAAAACATTTAACCTAAAACTACTTGTTTGCGATATTGGATATTTTAAAATATACCTTAACTCGTGGCTATAACTTTTTACCGCATTGTCGTTTTCTGCCACACCTCCACTTCTGCTTTGGCGGTAAAAAACAAACTTTTGGTCTAGTCGTTTTTTCAATGTTTCAAACGAAGCAAAATAATCAAATCCTGAACCATCAAAACTTACACGAACACCACCCGTAAATCGGTAATCTTCCATCAAATCTATCATGCCTAATTTAAACATTCCGTTTAGTCCCGGATTAAACATTTGCGCAGCAGCACCGCCTATTGGCTGGTAAAAAGTATTTATTATTGAGTTATCGATTTGAGTAACTACTTGGTCGGCAAAAAAAGTAATATCGTAAAACTTAGGCGTACTAATTTTCAATCCTTTTTTCAAACTCTCGTTTGCCAATCCTCTTTGAATAATAATGTAAGCCGGGCGTTTATATTCTTCGGGAGTAAACTCACTCATAAAAAAGAATTGTGTGGTATCTTGTGGTATTCTTTCATCTGTTTCTACAGGTGCTATTTTTACATTGCTAAAAGTATCAGGAGCATTTATTTGTTCTGCAAAACTTCTAAAACATTTTACTCCGCTTACAAATTGTTTATTGGTAACACCACTTTTTAGCCTAAACATATTGGGGTAACTTTCTATTGGTTTGCTAGCTTCTTCAATGTTGCGTTCCTGCGGACTCATTTTTATATAATACTTGTTGTTAAACAGCATTAAGTCGTAAGTAGTTTTGGCCTGAACCGATACATCGTGTACTAAAATTCCTCTTTGATAATTAGTAAGCGGATAAGTATAAACCAAATCTTTATTGTAAATTACAGTATCTATTTTTTCAACTGTGCTATCCAACACAATGCTTTTGCCTCGGTATGTAAATGAAGTTCCGCTCCAAGTTGGTTTTTCGGTAAAAAGCAGCGTGTCCATTGGTTTTTCGGTATAATCAAAATACTTTACATACACCGCTGTATAATCATATTCTTCGTCCAACTTAGCAGCATAGCGGTTTTTTGTTCCGTTATAATCACTGATATAAGCATAATAATTTCGCTTGTATTCTATTGGATTTATTTCATTGATATAAGGCGTTTTGGTTAATCTTTTCAACATTCTTGTCTTAGGCGATTCATCAATGTCATACAAATAAACATCGTAGTTATTTTCATCGGCTAACTTAGGATTTACACCCATGCTCAATGAATCGGTTGGACGATTAGAACTAAAAATTATTTTGCTGGAGCCATCAGTATATCTTGGGTTGGCATCATCGTAAATATCGTTGGTAATTTGCCTTTCTTTTCTGCTAGGAATGTCATAAGTAAATATATCCGATTGTCCTTTCCTAATGGCGCTAACCGCCAATGTTCTGCCATTATCGCTGTAATCAAAACCAGTTATTTTATCAAACTTAAAAAACTCAGAAACTTCTTTGGTTTTATTGGTTAAATCCAATGTTTTTAGCAATAGTTTTCCTCTTTTTTCATAAACCATTGCCACTTTATCGCCACCTTGTTGCCAAGCAATAATTGGAAAACTATAATCGTATTCCAACTGATAATATTTCAATCCGCCTTTCAGTATTTTTTTTAGTTTATTGGTTTTGGTGTTCAATAACCAAACTTTGTATTTGCCATTTTTATTGCTGGTAAAACTTACATAAGTTCCTTTGCTCGAAACCTTCATTTGTGGTTGAATATACTGAGCCACTCTGCGTTTTATTTTTACATCAACCAAAGGCATATTTCGGCCCACATCTTCGCGGTTATACATTTTTTGATAATACTCAAACCAATCTTTTTGAATTTGTTTAAACTTTTTATCGTTGCACACATAACTCAGCGCACTTTCGTAATTTCGGGTAACACGAACTGCATAAATTACTTGCTTAATAACTTCCTCTGGGCGTTCGTTATTATCAATAATATATTTCCAAATACTGTGGCCAGCAAATACTGCATCTTTTTGGTTTAAACGGTTAAATTTCTTGAACTTTTTACTCAAAATTCCGTCCTTCATTCTGTTATCCATATCAGCATCCCAATCCTTGCTAATATAGGCAGTTAAACCACGCAAAAACCATTCGGGCAAGTTCAATAAAGCGGCATTTTGAATACGTTCTTGCAGGCTTCCACCATACAGCACTTCATTAATTAAAACCATTGCAATTCCTTCATCTAATTGCCTAGTAAAATCGGCATGATCACCGTTAAAATACACATATATTTTATTGTTGTTTACTTGCGTATATCCACCAGTATTTTGGGCTAAATCTTCCATGCCAAAGTTACTTTGTTTTAAATCGGATAAGGTATTGAAACAAATAACTTCTACTCGTCCGCTTAGCGGATGTTCCAGTTTATCTTCTATTATGGAAAGCCTTTCGTTTAAATATTTTAAACTAAAAGTAGCCAACTCTCGGCCACCACTGTAGTAGTAAGCATCAAAGTTTTCAATGCGCAAATAGTTCCAATCAAACGGCCCGTACTGAACCCTGTTTTGACCAAAAGGAGTATTTATTCCTTGGCTAAATAATGATTTACTTAAACCAAAAAAAAGTATAATTATAAAATATTTTATTAAACGCATGTAGCTAAATTTACCGACACCAAAAATAAACCCAATTTTATAAATACAAAGTAATATTATTATAAAGTTTGGTTGCAAGCGGTTTTTGGGTAAACAATTAGTATAAAAAAAACTTATTGGTTTAGGTTGTAGTTTAAAACTTCTGGTGCGCTTATTTATATTTGCAAAGCAAATTATTTATTACAAGTTTTTTTATTCCGCTTTTACAATACCACTTCCTCCTTGCTATTCCACATGCAAAAACTAAAACACTGGCAAAAAACTAAAAGAATAAATACCAAACCAACTAACATTTCAATACAGAAATGTACCTCTCATTTTAAACTACTATATTACAGGTTTAATAAAATGGTTTATTTCCTGTTTTTTAGTATTTGTAAAAAATTTCGTTCCCGAAAAAATGTTGTTTGTACCCAAATTTTTGCTTTTGGTGCCAAATAAATATTTTGGTACTATTTGATTTGTTATTTAGCATCCAATTAAATAACAAAAATAATGAAACAATTTTTCCGAGTATTTAAAAACAAAGTCTGTTTAAAAGTATTTTACTTAATTCTGTTTGGCGTGTTACAAAACACCCAATTAATTGCGCAGCAACCAGGCAATGCCTTGAAATTTGATGGATCAAATGATTATGTTCAATTGCCAAACGCATTAGCCACCATTAGTACCTTAACATCCAACAATGGAATTACCATTGAGTATTGGTTTAAAGGTAGCAGCCTTTTATCGGCTGTGCGAATTCAAAACACCAATGGTTACATTGTAGCCGGTTATGGAATGCAACACATTATTTCAACCGATGGTGGTACATCTGGAGTAGCAATTCCTGCTTATGTGCAAGATGGAAGGTGGCATCACATTGCCATGACATGGCAAAAAAATACCACCAACGGTTTTAAAAGTTATGTTGATGGGCAATTGGTAGCACAACGAACTTCGGCCAATGTAAATTTACCTACCATTACTTCAGGTGCTTTTTTTGGTACATATAACACTGCATCGGAGTTTACCAATGGTAGTTTAGATGAAATAAAAATATACAATACCGCCATTACCCAAGCCAATATTCAACACGATATGGTTAATTCAACTTCGCAAGTTCCGTTAAGTTTATTGGCATATTACAACTTTAACGCTGGTACATCGGGCGGAACAAATACCAGTTTTTCATCGGTTAGAGATACATCGGGCAGAGGATATCATGGAACAGCAACCAACTTTGCTTTAACTGGTACTGCTAGTAATTACATGGAAAGTTATGCCATGGTTGTTCCAACTGCTAATGCTGCCACCAATATTAATACAGTAGGATTTACAGCTAATTGGAGCGCACCTGCTGCAGGAACGGTTAGTAATTATTTTTTAGACGTTTCTACCAATAGTGATTTTACAGGAATGATTAGTGGCTCTCCATTTACTGTTGCCGCTACTTCACTTTCTCAAAACATTACAGGTTTAACAAGTGGAACTTACTATTACCGTGTGAGAGCAAATAAAACATCGGTTGATTTACAAGGATCACCTTCAAATGTTCAGTCGGCTACTATTGCTTATGTTGCCCCTGGCAATGCTTTAGCCTTTGATGGAGTAAACGATTATGTAAGTTTACCAATTGGAATTGTAAATGGGCTAACTAATACTACCATAGAAACTTGGTTTACAATAAACAATACAAACCAATGGCAAAGGGTATTTGATTTTGGATCTGGAACTGCAAAATATATATTGTTTTCACCTACAGCAGGTGCAAATGGAAAAAGTATTGCTGGCTTTCCATATTTTGAAATTTATAATGGAAGTTTTACTCAGCATATAAATGGAAATAAACCTCTGATTATTGGCAAATGGTACCATGTTGCTATTACCATTAACAATGCTACTTCAACAGGAAGAATGTATATAAATGGCGAGTTAGTTGGCGAAAATACTACCATGTCAATTAAGCCATCTGATATAGGTGTAACTTCGCAAAACTGGCTTGGACGTTCTCAATACAATGTTGATGCTTACTTTAATGGTAAAATGGACGAATTTAAAATTTGGAACACTGTTAAAACACCAACCGAAATACAAGCAGGCATGAAAGTGAGTGCTGCTTCCAATGCAAGTGGTTTATTTGCTAATTACAAATTTGATCAAGGAGTGGGAGCAGCTAATATTACCGGCATAACCTATCTAATTGATTCCTCAGCAAATGCGTTGAATGGCACACTCAATAATTTTTCATCAACTGGATTGGTAAGTAATTGGATAGAAAGTTATGCCTTGGCTATACCAACTGCCATAGCTCCATCAAGTGTGAGTACTTCAGGTTTTACAGCCAATTGGACTGCTCCAACGAATGGAATTGTAAACAGTTATTTGATTGATGTAGCCACCGATGCAAATTTTACCAATTTAATTTCTGGATCTCCATTTACAGTAACTGGTAATACTACGTTTTCAAGAAACTTTACTGGATTGCAAAGCAATTTAAATTACTATTACAGAGTTAGAGCAGAAAGAACTTTTTTAACAGGACAAGGTGCTATCAGTAATACCATCATTGCACGAACATTAAACGCAGTAAGCCCTCCAGGCAATTGTTTGGCCATGGATGGAGCAAATGATTTTATAACCATTCCTGCATCAACAGGTATAAACAATCAATTTGAAAATAACAGAATTACTTTAGAAACTTGGGTGAATTTAAAAAGCTTACCAACTGGGGGAGCTGCTCCTGCTTTAATTACCGAAGGTTTTAATGGGGCTGGAGGTTTTAATATAAAATTTGCTATATATTTACATCAAAATGGTTTATACGCAGGTCATCATTATAGCAATTGGACTAGTGCAAAATACTTAGAACCTTTGCCATTAAACAGATGGATACATATTGCAGCTACTTACGATCAAACTCAAATAAAATTATATTTAGATGGTACTATAGTTGCCACTCAAAATTCAACTGCGGCTTTGCCTTATGGATCAGAAAATTGGTTTATTGGCAAGCGTTGGGATTATGATGAAACTATTAACGGTAGCATGGATGAAGTGCGCATATACAATGAAGCATTAACCGAAGCTCAAATACAATCAGATATGCGAGATACACTATCCGCTTTACCAAATAATTTAGTAGCTTATTATAATTTTGACCAAGGAACTGCTGGAAATACAAACACTGGAATAACCTTATTAACCGACAAAAGTAATAGCACTTTATTCAATGCAAATTTGAACAATTTTGCTTTAACAGGTACTAATAGTAATTTTATTTCTAGTTATGGAATGGTTGTTCCAACTACTACAACGGCTAGTTCAATTACTTCAAACGGATTTACTGCTAATTGGCTTGCACCAAATCATGGAATTTGGAATAATTACTTAATTGATGTTTCTACATCATCTGATTTTACAGGACCAATTTCAGGCTCACCATTTACTGTTAGTAATTCAACTTTATCACAAGCTGTTACTGGTTTAATTGCTGGAACATATTATTATAGGGTTAGGGCTTTAAATACAAATTTTCCTAACCAAAGTGCAACCTCAAATACTGTTTCAGTGTTAGTAAATTACTCTTCGCCAGGTAATGCTTTAGCATTTGATGGAACAAATGATGTAACAACTACACCTATCTCTACTTCTTATATTAATAATTTTACTATGGAAGCATGGGTAAATCCTACATCTTTAACAAATAATTGGCAAACTATTTTTGCTTATGGTTATGATGATGGTAGTTACGGAAATGGAGTTTCTTTATATATTCACCCTACTAATGGCAGATTATATATCCAATATCCAGCTGTAAATACTATTGACTTAGGATTTACAATAGAATTGAACAGGTGGAGCCATGTGGCCATGACCAGAAGTGGAGGAGTTGTTAAAGTATTTGTAAATGGCGAGCAATTAAATATTACAGGTTCAAATAATCCTAATGGAATTTCTGGTATAATTAGGCTTGGTGGACATACCAATATTAGATTTTTAAAAGGTAAAATGGATGAGTTCCGCTTTTGGAACACAGCCAGAACCCAAGCACAAATTAGTGCTAATTTTAAAACAATTTTACCATCAAACACTGCTGGATTACTGATTTATTATAATTTTGATCAAGGGGTGTCGGATGCTATAAATACTAGCACCAATATGTTATTAGATCAAACAGCCAATGCTAATCATGCTAATTTAAATAATTTTACATTATCGGGAGCATTAAGTAACTGGACAGAAAGCTATGCAGCTATCGCTCCTATTGCAACCAATGCAAGTAGTATTAGCAACAGTGGATTTACAGCCAATTGGACAGCGGCTCCTCAAGGAACAATAAATAATTATTATATTGAGGTATCAACTACACCTAACTTTACAGGGCCTATAGCTGGTTCTCCATTTATAGTTGGAGCAAGTACTTTTTCAAAGGTATTTACAAATATGTTAGGTGGAACTTATTACTACAGGGTTTCTGCGAGTAAAACCAATATGGCCAACCAAGGCGCTTACTCAAATTCAATAGAGGTTGAGGTACCTTATACTCCTCCTGGCAATGCTATTGCTTTTGATGGCGTTAATGATCGTCTCAAGGTTCAAACTCCACAATTAGGAAATTTTGGGACTAGCAATTTTACCATTGAGTTCTGGATGAAAACTTCTGGATCAAGTGGTTACCTAATATCAAAAAGAAATACATGTGGGCATGGCTCTTTCTTTAATCTAATGCATCAAAATGGTGAATTAACGCTCGAAATGGATCAAGGAGATAACGCTTATTTTGATATTTATTGTTTATGTTTTCGACATGTGGGAATTAACTATAGAGCAATAGGAACTAGTGGTGCAAATGTTAATGATGGCAGATGGCATCATGTAGCACTTATTAGAGAAGGAATAAATACAAAAATTTATGTAGATGGTGTTTCAAAAATGAACCATAATGGGAGTGGAGTTACTAATATCTCCAACAATAATCCCATTGATATCGGAGTAAGGTTTTGTCATGATGTATGGTATAATGGCAGTATGGATGAATTGAGAATATGGAATATAGCTAGACCATTAGATAGTTTGGTTACTTGGATGCGCAAACCTATGACCTCAAGTCAACAAGGTCTTCAAGCCTTTTATAATTTCGATAATGGTGTTGGAGGACTAATAAATCATGGAAGAAAAATAATATTAGATAAAACAGGTACAAGCACTAATAATTTGGACATTATTGATTTTAGCCTAGAAGCTCAAAATACTAACTATGTTGAAAGTTATGCAACCGTTGTTCCAACCCAAACTGAACCAACAAATATTACTCCCACTGGATTTACTTTAAATTGGAATGCTCCTACTAATGGAGTTATTAGTAATTATTTTGTTGATGTATCTTTAAGTTCAAACTTTACTGCACCTATTTCTGGTTCTCCATTCAGTGTAACTGGACTTTCGCACACACTTTCAGGCTTGGCAAGCAGCACTTTTTATTGTAGGGTAAGAGCGAATAATTCTGCTTCTATTATGGCTGGTGAAGGTGCTCCATCTAATGTAAAAATAGTGGATTTAAAATATACTCAACCAGGTAATGCTTTGAAATTTGATGGAACAGATGACTATGCATCGATACCTAAAAATTTAACAAGCAGTTTTACAGTTGAGTTTTGGATGAAATCAGGACAAACTGGTACAAATAAAGGAATTATTGGAACTTCAGATTTTGGAGTTACTTTATCGGGAGGTAAAATTGTATTTAACGCTCCTGGTGCTACCTTAACTTCAACAGCTACAGTTAATACTGATAAGTGGTTTCATGTGGCAGTAACAAGAAATGGAACACAGTTAAGGCTATATATTAATGGAGCTCAAGACCAAACAGCTACAGGAACTGGAGGAAACATTAATGGTAACGCTCCATTTACATTGGGCTCTTTGTATGGACAAGGTGGAGTTAACAGTTATTCATTTAATGGAGCCATTGATGAATTAAGAATTTGGAATGCAGAACGAACTTTCACCGAAATTTCTAGTTCCTACAAAGATACCATCAATAGAAACACAAGTAATTTAGTAGATTACTATAATTTTGACCAAGGAATTGGAGGTGCTACAAATACTGGTGTTACTACTTTAAAAGACATTGCTGGAACTGATAATGGTGGAACATTATATGGTTTTACTTTAACAGGTATAGCCAGTAATTGGGTAAATACTTACAATATTGGAGTTACTGCTCCAAATACTTTAACTGCCAGTACTAATGTTTGCGGTACAATCGATTTAAATTGGCAAATTCCAAGTACTCGTTTTTCTGGTTGCGAAGCTTCGAATGATTGCGATATTTCTGATTTTAAACAATACATTTATGTGGATGATTCTTTGCTAGCTATCGTTCCTGCTAGTGCTACTAATTACTCATTCAATGTAAACCAAATATATGGCAACACAAAATTACTGCGTGGCATAAATTACAAATTTGTTATTCGCACTGCATACGTTCCTCCGTTTTTCAATTTTGTAAGAACAAGTTTACCAACCAATATTGCTATTGGTAAATTCAAAGATAATCCAGCTATTCCAGCTGGTTTTACAGCATCGGTTGATAAATGCGATGGAAGCGTAACTTTAAGTTGGGGTTGGAATGAAGTAAATCCACAAAATGGTTTTGTAATCAATCGTTCCATAGATAGTGCCATGACAACACCAGTTGAGATATTATTACCAGGCAATCAAAGAAGTTATAATGATGCAGGATTACAAAGAGGTCAACTGTATTTTTATAGAATATTCCCACGAAATGATTGTTACAATGCTTTAGCACCAGATAGTATGTATGCAGGTGTTTCTGATACCATGATTATTGTTGGAGGTATTTCGCCACAAGTACCAGCAAGAGCAACCAATGTTTCGTTATTTTCCGATTCAATTAACAATATAATTACCATTCGTTGGAAAGACAATTCAAACAATGAAGATAAATTTGTAATTGAACGTGCTGCCATTGGTGGGTTAACAACCAACTTTGATGCCAATGCAAACGATACTGTTTATTATGATGATCAAGCTGCTGGTTGTGTAGCATATAATTATACAGTTAAAGCCATTTCTGGATGTGCTGTAAATGGTATTCCTTCACTAGGATTAAATCAAACACGAATCACACCCAATTTAACAAAAACTTTTGATGATGATACTACCATTTATAAGTTAACTTGTTCAAAAGGATATTATCAAAATAGGGTTGAGTTAAACTGGAATAACCGAAACAATGCTCAATTAAATAGCATTAGAATTTACAGAAAAATTGCTAACTCAAACAACGATTCTATATTGATTGCAAGTGTACTTCCAGGTTCTGGTTTATACATTGACAATACAGTAGTTGCAGGTGTGTTATATCGTTATTATTTAGTTGGTGAAGCGCAATGTGGAGGCGTAACCCGTTTTTCAAATATGACAAACGATATTGGATTCCGCAGTCCAACAGGAACAGTTAATGGAAGAGTAAGTTATTTAGGCGATTTTGCTGCGCAAGGAGTAAGAGTTTTAGCACAAAATACAACTAATAATAAAGGTGGTGGAATAAATCTAGATGGTGTAAATGATTTCTTAGAAATTAAACATAACAGTACTCAAAATACCATGACAAATGCTTTAACTATTGAGGCTTGGTATAAACCAATTACTCAAAATAGTTTTGTATTGATTGATAAAAGAGATTCTGCAAATGGAGGTTATAACTTAACTTACGATAAGGATTCTAATAATTTAACGTTTGCTGTTTATAATGATACCGATAGTCAATTAGTAAAGGTAAATAATCATTTTGTATCATTTACTTCATTTAATCAAATTACTGCCACTTTTGGAACAGATAGTATTCGTATTTATATTAATGGTTTAAATGCAACAACAGTCGTATCTAACTTAGCATATTTAGGAATGCCTACAAGCAATATTTATTTAGGTGGTTCTCCTAATTTGGGTATTTATGGTCTTGGAAATATAGATGAAGTGAGGTTATGGAAAAAAGCAAAATCGAAAACTGAAATAGAAAACGATTTCAACAGAAAAATTGAACCAGATGATGCTAATTTGTTTGCTTATCTAAATTTTGATGACAGATTCAATGGCTTAACTGAAACCTACGATTTAAGTAATTTAAACTTGGTGTTCAATGCCAATCATGCTAAGTTGATAAATGGAACAACCTTTACTGATAGTATTCCAAATAGCAGCCAATTAGCATTAGCAAGTTATACCGATGCAAATGGAAATTATACTATTCCAAATATGCGTTATATTGGAAGTGGACAAAATTATACCATTGTACCGAGTTTAGATATTCATACATTTTCGCCTAATAATTCAATCATATTTTTAGGTGATGGAAACCAATTGGTAAACAACATTAACTTCATGGACAATTCAAGTTTCGAATTTGTTGGAACCGTTCGTTATGCAGGAACTACTTGCCCATCAAGTGGGGCTAGAGTAATGATTGATGGACAATTTATAATTCAAAACAATCAAATAGTTACTGTAAATGATAGTGGAAAATTTGTTATACGTGTGCCTATAGGAAGCCACGTAATATCATTAAGTCAAAATAAACATATCTTTAGTGAAGGCAGATTCCCAACAAGTGGTTTATATGATTTTAGAGGTCCTGTTTCAGCTAATTTTGTAGATTCTACATTTGTAACAGTTGTAGGGCGAGTTGCAGGTGGAAATAGAGAATTAAACAAGCTTCCTGGCTTAGGAAGAGGCAAGAATAATATAGGCAAAGCTCAATTTACATTCAGTTCAGTTGGTCAATCTGGTATAACTGGTTGCTTTAGTAAGAATATAATCACCAATGATTCAACAGGCGAGTACTATGCATATTTATTGCCATTAAGGTATAACATTAGCGGTTTGAAGTTAGTAAATAATGCTGACCCAACTATACTAACTAAAACGGAATTTAACAATCCAAATATTTTAGACTTAACAAACATTCCAGATATAACTTCTGTTGTTGATACTTTTGTTACTCCTTTATTTACAAAGGTTGATAGTATTAATTACCACAAACAACTTGATTTTAAATATTTTGAATCGCCTGAAATATTTGTAACAGATACAAACACACCGTTTTTAAGTTTAGTAAATAATTTTATTGGCGAAAAAAGTATCAAAATGAATGATACAACCATACTTAATATTTCAAATAATGAATTGGGTTATCCAGTGTTTTTACAGGGTAGTCAGTATTATGCTGTAATAAAAGTAATAGAACGCTATACCAATATTGATAAAGTATCAACCGATACTACTAGGTACGATATTGTGCCAGTTAATGGCACTTTGCGTCTTTACAATAATTTTGCAATTAGTGATACCATTGCAGAAACAACTATTGAAAATGGTGTTTTTGTTTATCCTTTTAAAGGTGGTGTACCAAATCAATTACGGAACGCAACTAATCCACAATACAGTTACACCAAAACATTTCAATTAGAATTTTTACCATCAATTGGGGCAACAGTTAATTATTTACCAAATAAAGCTGATTTAGTAAATCAATTTTATAGAGCTTATTTATTTGGTTCTCGTCCTGGAGGAAGCAATTTTGTTACACGTGGACCAGCTTTAGTAGATTTTGTATTACGCGATCCTCCTGGAAGTGCTAGTAGTGCAACTTGGAGCAAAGGAACTGCCTATACAAAAGCTGAAAGTTACAGTTTTTCAAACTCGTTTAACAGATCATTATCTAATGAAACTGACTTAGGAAGTAAAGTGGTAACATTTGCTGGTTTAGGTTTTGGAGTAATAACAGAAACTGAAGTAAAAGCAAACTTTTCATTTGGAGTAAGTGTAGGTATAACCACTGCTTCCGAAGGTGAAATTGTTACAACAACAACAAACAATACAACAATCTCTACTGGTTCTGACCCATCTTCTGTAGGGCCTTCTGCCGATGTGTATTATGGTAAATCTATGAATATGCTTTTTGGCAATGCCGATGTTTTGGAACTTATAGATACCGCAACATGTGCTGTTTTAGACGCTAATGCAGGAGCTCAGGTTTGTTATGGAAATGAAACAAACGGTTTTAAAGTAGGTAAGAAAAATGGATTCTATATTTCTCCGGGCGGTATTGCTACTACTTTTGCTTATACTCAACAAGAAATTTTAGACATTGTTATTCCTGATTTGGAAGCACTCCGAAATCAGTTATTTACCAATGGTTCATTAAATATTAGAGGACAGCAAAAATATACAGCAATTTTCACAAATACCAACGATGCACTTTATGCAAGAAAATTTGGAGCAAATAACGATGATCCAATTTGGGGTGCAAACCGATCTACTCCTACTCCTTTGGTTCGTGAAACAAAAGATTCAATTGGCTTATGCTATCTCTTTAGAGGTAATTCTCGTTTTGAAACCGATTCTGTTCGTTTCTTTAACGATCAAATTAGATTATGGAAATCAGCAATAGCAAAAAATGAAGCAGACAAATTCCGAACTATTAATAATTCTGGAGCTCAACCTATTGCTGGCGGAAGAAATATTAGCATTGGTAAAGCAGTGATTACTGAAGATTTTACTACTCAAACAGACCAAACAAGTACTGAATCTTTTGATTTAAATATTGCGGCAGATTTAAGTGTAGTAGTAGGATTTGAGGCTTTTGGAATGGGACAGGAAATGACAAATACTTTATCATTTGAACATACATCTGGCTCTTCAAAATCAAAAACACAAAGTATATCCAATACATTTTCATATACCTTACAAGATGGTGATGATGGTGATTTAATTTCAACCGATATTATTGACCCACGTGTAGGAGGAAGTCATATGTTTAAATTGAGAGCTGGCAGAACATCTTGCCCTTATGAAGGTGAAGTAAGAGCTATGTTCTACGACCCAGCTAACGATACCATTACTTCTAGCACTTTGTTGGAAGATGGATTTGAAATTCAAACTGCCACAGCTCAAAATGATGTACCAGTAATTTCGGTTGACAGAAACAGTAACTTTAATGTTCCTGCTTCCGATGATGCAATTTTTATTTTAGATTTAGGTAACTTAAGTGAAGGTCGTCAAGATAGAACTTATTCGTTACGTGTTGACCCAGCTTCTAATCCTTATGGTGCTATTATAAAAGTTGATGGGTTAGATCCTAACCGTGATTTTGATGTGCCTTACGGAACAACAGTTCAAAAAACATTGACTTTAAAACGTGGTCCAAATCATTACGATTTTAACGATATCAAGTTGATACTAAAATCAGCTTGCGATGATGATATTTTTGATGAAGTAACTATTAGCGCTAAATTCTTACCAACTTGTACTGATATTACCATGAAATCTCCTGATGACAGATGGGTTTTAAATAGCAATTTTA
>Ga0247839_1003086_pt1 | contig 23542 bp, 27 predicted proteins | sample LaCruzMarch2015__6_FD_192405 | JGI IMG/M metagenome (GOLD analysis project Ga0247839, IMG submission 192405) | Freshwater microbial communities from meromictic Lake La Cruz, Castile-La Mancha, Spain - LaCruzMarch2015_16m | ecosystem: Environmental > Aquatic > Freshwater > Lake | place: Spain... | reverse complement strand
AAGCTTGGTGACGCGCCGAAAATTATCCCCACGAGCCAACTCCACTCCGTGTCCTCCGTGTCCTCTGTGGTCAAAGCCGTTTGCGCGCCGCGCGAAGGGCTTGTGCGGCTTCTTTTCTAATAGGCGTAATAGCCTGAAGAATCTCTGAACGCGTAGCGGAGGAGGCGGTTCTGCTTGGGAACAATCCAGTTCCGTAAGCGGCTTTTGGAAACTTACCCTTAAAAATAGGAATGACTTTATTAAATTCGCCGACAGGCATCCCTTGAGAACCAACCAGTATCTTCTTCAGCGCAGGAATCGCATAATCCCCACGAGCCAACTCCACTCCGTGTCCTCTGTGTCCTCTGTGGTTAAATCTGGAAAGCCGTTTCTCCTCAGTCCCCGCGATTTCCTCGCGGCGTTCTTCGGGAGTCAGCTTCGGCGGCATGCCTGCCTTCTGCATCATCTCGTAGCCGCGCTCGGTGATGACCACTTGACCCGCCACCATCTCGATGAGGCCCCGCTTGAGGAGCATCGCCCGCTGCGCAGACGACTCATCCGCGCTCGCCACAGCCTTCAAAGCCCCCAGCACCGCTTCATCCGCCCCGCCATCGCCAAACTCTACGATCCGCCCACTGCGGGCAGCCAGCTCGCGCAAGGCGGGCTTGAGGTTGGCAGAGAATTTCGTTAAGACATTTCCCACCTTGCCCAGCTTGCCCATCCAACCAGCTCTGGCGCTTGCTTGGGCGTTGGAAGACATCCTCTCGTGTAAGTTCTGAAGCCCCTTAGAATCTCCAGCAGCATACATCTTCTTTACATCGCCATAAAACTTACCAATACCACCTTCCGCTTGGATAGCCTTGTTTGCGTGATACCACCTTGTTCCAAGCACGGCCCCGCCAGCCGCACCAGCAGATCCAAGTCCAACCTTGGCAGCCGTCTTAAACCCGCTGCCTCCGCCATTCCCGTCTTCGACAAGCTGCCCATTGGCATCCCTTACCAAAGCAAATTCGCGCAGGGCAGGATTCAAAGCGGAGAGCTTCTTTTCAGTCGGCTGCAACATCCCTGCCAACCGCTGCCTTTCTTCCAAGCGCCCAGCCAAGCGCAGCCCCACCATACCGAGAGGAGCCCCGATGGCTGCACCAGCAAGCGCACCACGAAGATTTCCTCGGCGTGCAGCGATACCAGCACCAGTGATCCCACCAAGCAGCAAACCAGGCACCGTCATGGCATCGCCACTTTTGTCGATTGATTTTTGGAGATTGTATCTGAGCATTCTCTTGCGAGCTTCAGCCGGGCTTATTTGTTCATTCATAAAAAAAGAGGCAGACTTTAAGCCGGTCTGCCAGCGGTTGTGGTGGTGTGGAAAATTAGCAGGACCGGGAATCGAACCCGGGACCCGAGGTTATGGGCCTCGTGAGATACCGTTTCTCCATCCTGCAGTTAAATTATTTCATCCAGCGAGCGGCTCCGAGGAGCCCGCGACGCAGGCGCTTGGCAAAGCCGGATTTCTTAGCGGAGTTCATGCCAGATTGGGCAGCATTCCCGACACCAGCAGCAGCAGCCCGACCAGCATTCCCGACAGCAGCTCCGGCTGCTTGAGCCGAATTCATCGCACCCTGCCCGGCCGACCTGAGGGAATCAAGCCCCGCACTGCCGCCAGCCTTGGCCGCGCTCCAACCCGCTGCGCCAGCGCCTTTGTAGGCCTCGACAACGCGGTTTTTACCAGCCTCCATCGGCCCGAAGGTGCCAAACTTGTCCATCACTGCTTTATGGCCACGATAAGCTCCGTAGCCCGCACCGCCGAGAGCGGCAGCTCCCGCACCGACCTTCAAGGCCGTGCCAACGCCCATTCCGCCGCCGTCTTCGACCTCGACATAGCGACCACTTGCGTCGCGCACCATGGCAAATTCCGTGAGACTCTGGCTGCGTGCCGCCAACTCACGGAGAGCAGGCTTGAGGTTGTAATTAACTTTTTTCATAAAAATTCCTTTCAAAAAAAAGGAGGAAGGACTCAGCAGTTTCCTACTTCATCCTTCCTCCTTCATACTTTTCCTTAGATTCCTGTGGCGATGAGTCGGCCCGAGTTCGGGTTCACGATTTTGATCACGCGATTACTGCGCACGCGGATTTTGTCGCCACGGCGAGCTTCGTCGCGGTATTGATCGGTGGTGAAGAGTCCGCCTTCGGAGTCAGCATCCCAGATGATCGTGCGACCGCAGCCGCCGTTCATAAAGTCGCCGCCCTGCACTTCGCCTACCCAGATGTGGCTGTTGCCCCACACGGGAACGACATTCTGCTTGCCCTTGATTGCGTTGTCGTAGGACTTTTTGGCGATCACGATATTCGGGATACCAAAGGCCTCTGCAACGAGGGTGGGCGTAATGTTTGATCCGCCCTGAGTTGTGTTCAGGTGGCCGTAGAGGTAGGTCTGGAGCAGCTTGGAGCGCTTCAGGCGATTGTAGACCGAGAGACTGATCACGATCGTGTTGGGCTCTTCACCGTTGAGAGTGAGCGCTTCGATCGTCGCGTTCAAGTCGGCAGGGAAGTCCATCAAAGCGAGGTTCGCTTCGGTGTAGGCAGTGCCTGCGGCGCTTGCCGTGAACACGGAAGGATCCATGATCGCTGCGGCGGCCTCAACCTCGTAGTCCAACATGACTTTATTCATGCAGAACTTGGCTGTGACCATATCGGAGTCGAAAAAGTCGCGCATCTGGTTGCGGACGCTATCGTCCACGCGTTTTTCGTGCCCGTATTCAGCGGTCTGGTAGCTGTCCCACTCGAATTGCTCTTCGCTCTCGTTGTAGGTGCCGGTGGCTCCGCGCTTTTGGCTCTCTTTTTTGAGGAGTTCGCCCTTGCCGATGCGGAATTTGGGATAGCGTCCGACCTCACGCTCGCTGCCGTAGACGGGCAGGAGGCTGGAGGCGACGAAGTGTTTATCCTGGTGGACGGCTTCCATCAGGAGAGTGGAGATGTCCAGCCGTGGAGTGGAGTCTGAAGTATTGTATGCCATAATCGTTGTCTTCTATTTTTGTTTTTTCTTAGAGGATGATGGCGCGGATCATGCCGCCGCCGTTGCTGCTTGCGGGCGCGGCCTCTACGGCGTAGCCAGCGGTGGTGCCAGTGGTCTTGAGCACATAGGTGCCGCTTGCGGCTTGCTCCAGAAGACTGCCCAGGGGAATCGCTGTGGCGTTTCCGACTTGGACATAGCGAAGACCGTTTCCTTTGGTGAGGAAGACATCCACTGCCTTGCCGAGTTCAGCTCCACGGAGGAGTGTGCCGATCACGACATCAGCCGCGCCGGCGATCTCCACGCCTGTGGCGGAGAGTTTGAGTGAGACATGCTCTTTGCCGCGCAGGTCGGCTGCGGCGGGGAGCGAAATAACTGTGTTGAAGTTCATCGTATTTTTTTCCTTTTGGTTGAATTAGCCCTGGTTGCGGATCCAGTCTTGGTGCGCTTCAGGATTTTCCTTGTGGGCGAGCATGACGGCCCGTGCCTGTGTCTTGCCTTGGCTCTTGTGGTTTTGCACACGGGACTCGAACTCATGGAGCTCGCCGTTTTTGCCACTGATTGCTGCACCCTCGGCGCTGAAAGCCAGCGGGCGGATGCCTGTTTTGAGGGCGTTGCGAAGGGCGTCGTTTTCGGCGGCGAGGTTGTCGGCAAATTCCTTCAACTCGGCACGCTCGATAGCGAGCTGGTTCATATTTCCCTCGATGGTGGAAAAGTAATGTTCGATCTCGTTGTTCTCAGCGGCGGCATCTTCGCGAGCGAAGCGGGCCGAGAGTTCACGGACTTGGTTTTGAAGAGCGGAGAGCGTGGTGCCCTCGGAGCCGCCTGCGGAGCTTTCGACACCTGCACCGGCGAGTTCGCCAGCGGGTTCGTCGCCTTGCTCGCCAGCTTCGTCCGCATCCAGAGAGGCGATGACTTCGGCTTGGTAGGCTTGGATGCCAGCGGCATCTTCTTCACTGATCTCGCCAGCTTGGACGAGGGCGGCGATATCTTCCTGCGTGAGATCCATGATCTCTTCGAGGGAAATTTCGTTGTCATTCTCGGCACCCTCTTGCGAAAGAGCCGCGATGGTCTCATCTTGCGCTTGGACGCGCTCGCTGAGGTTTTGGATAGCAGCCAGAAGATCGCCCATGGAGGGCTCGGCGGCGGCACTTGCTTGGTTGTTTTGGTTGTCCATAAAGGTTCGCTCCTTGTCCGCCGTGTCAACAGACCCCGCGAATTCGGTGGCGGCGGTAGGCGGCTTGGCTTCAAAAAGTCCGGAAGGATTCGCGGCGGGATTTGCCACCAGATCCACGCTGATCAGCTCCGAGCAGCGGGCCTTCTTCTGCCCGTTCTCCATCTCGTCCTCGCCCATGAATGCTGCCGAGAGGCCCACGTTGCCGGGCATGCGCTCGGCCATTTCGATGGCTTGTGCAAAGCGGTCGTGGCTCTTGAGAAGATGCCAGTCGCCGAGGAGCTTTGAGTCCTCGATACGGAAATTATCCAGGAAGCCGTTCACGGCATCCGCGCCCGTGCGGTGGTTCCACTTCACGGGAACCGTGCCAAGTTTTTCGGCACACTCTTTGATCTGGCAGAGAGTCTTCGCATCGACCTCCAGATCGTGCCCGCGCGCCTTCACCCCGCTGGTGATCACGGCCACGCCGAATATCGTCCCATTTAGGGCATCTACTTTCTGTGCTGCCGCGTAGGGGGTGTAAAATTCTTTGAGATTTGCTGTCGTCGCCATGCCCCATGGCCCAAGCGTCAACCATCAATCCTCGCCGTCTTCATCCTCATCCTCGCCGTGCATACCCAGACACATCGGCAGTTGTTCACTCATGGCCTCCACCGCAAAGGAATTGCCAAACTTGAGAGTCAAATATTGCGTCTCGCCCTCCTCGGCCCACGAGACCATGCCCACGCCCACATCGAAGTGCTCGGCCAGAATCCGCTCGACCCGGGCGACCACCTCTGCGCGATCCTCACACTTTTCGCGCTTGGCGGCCATAGTTAGAATTCCAAGCAGATATCGCCCTTGGTGATCGCCTTCACGGCAGGCTGTGTGACATGGCCGCTATCCCACTCCACCTTCAGACGCCCTCGGGAAATCTCGGCAATCCTGCCCAGGTTGCCCCGCTTGCGCGAGCGCACCGCCATGCCCACGGCAGGCTTGGTTTTTTGAAGCAATTCGCCCTTGCGCGGCCTTCCAACCTTCCGCTTTTCAGCCTCTGGGTTTCCCGTTTCCGGTTTCCGGTTTCCCGTTTCCCTGCCCTTCTCGCGGTAGGCCACGATCTTGATCAACTCCTTGTTGAGTTTGTCCCATATCGTCATGTCCTGCCGCTCGATCTTCTTCGAGGAGATCGCGCTCTTGAGCACGCCTTGCACCTTGTCCTCATGGCAGTCCAGCGCCTCGGCCACTTGCTCGCGCTTGTGCCAGCCCACCTTGGCGTAAGTGTCCCATTGGTATTTCGGATCATTCTCATACTCCTCGACCATTTGTTGCTTCACGATGCGTTGCCAGAGGTTTGCCATAGGATTGGGTGTTAAGATTTCTTCTGTCCGCTGCCCTTGAGCAGCATCCCCGCGTAGCTCACGCCGTCGTTGATCGTGACATTGATCATCTGGAACGCGCCGGTCTTGCGGGAAATGAAGCGTATGAGATAGCCATGCGTCCACTCGGTCGGGCGCGTATTCGCATAGAGTGGTTGCCGCTTGCAAAGACAGCCGGGGTTCCACGCCGAGATCAAGCCCAGCCCGGGCACATTCTTGGGCTTGAAGGATGCGCGGTGCGTGTCGAAGTAGCAGATATTGCCCCCCGCCTTCGCCATCGCCACATCCGCCGCATCGCGGGCGTTGGAGATCTTGTGAACGAAATACATCTTATCCAGCTTGATCCACCCTGGCACATCGCACCCCCCGTGCGTCTTGCCCTGGTGGTAATATTTTATGCCGCGCTCCGCGACCTTCAGCACATGCTCGGCGCAGAAGGTGCGGCGAAGAAGGTCGATATCCTTGTGGTGCGCGAGCCGCTGCGTGAGTGCCCATCTTTCCACGCGCCACTCGTGGTTTCCCTCAACGTAATGGATATCCCCGCAGCCCGAGTGGTGCATCACGGCATCGAGCAGATCGTTTGCCACACGCACATCGTCCTCGTAGCTATCCTCGGTCTCGGCCACATAGCCCAGCGTGTGATGTTCCGCCAGGAAGCCCCCACAATCAATAAAGTCGCCACCGATCACGATACGATCCGGCTGGATCGCCCGTAAGTCCCCCAGAAAAGCGGAGAACGCCGCCGGGTCGTGCTTGTTCCCATGCACATCCGAAAAAATCACTTCCACAATATCGCCCGCTCCTGGCTTCGGCGAAGTCGGCTTCGCCTTCACGATCGGCCGAGTGCCCGTGCGAGCCCGCTCCAGCGCCCGCACCGTCTCCGCATGAGCCTTGCGCTCGGCATCGAGATCCGCCAGAGCCTGGTCGAGCTTCGACTTGTGATCCGCCGCCTGCGCGGCCTGCGCCACAGCTCCCCATTGGGTTGTTTTTTTCATAAAGTTATTTTTTCTCTTTGGAATTTCTGGAGCGAATCGCATTTGCGCCGAGCAAGAGCCCGACCCCCCCGAGGCCCGCAGCAGCAATCGCATTGCGACCACGACTCTTCTTGAGAGCGGACTTCACTTCATCCACAAAAGCCGAACGGGCCTTCGCCCCCTCGCGAATCATGCCCTCGGCGACTTCCTTTTGCCGTTCCACCGCATGCGACGGGTCGCGTAAAATGTGCCGAAGGTGCGCAACCGCATCCTCGTTGCGTGCCTGCTGAGTGCCCCCGCGCGCCACCCGCATCCCTTGCCTATGCGCCATACCCTCATTAACCTTAAAATGATTAGATGGATGGTCTCCTGACTGCCAAATAACGCCAGGGCGCGAGCTTGCCGCCACTTCGTGCATTGTCCCCGCTCCTGAATTTCCGATATTCACCGCATGCGCCCGCACCGCATTTTTAATCGCCTTGCGACTCATAGCCCCATGGATTTTGAATTTCGCAGCCGCAGAGGGATTTGTTTTTGCCAACTCATCCACAGCTGCGCGCGCTTCCTCAAAGCCCCCGCCAGCGTATCCAGGCTTCACCCCCTTAGGCCCTGCGTAAAGATGGATGGCATCGAAATCCTCGTGAAGCTTGGCCAAGTGGGGAACCTTATTCCCCACATCCACGCCTCCTCCCCCTCCGTATACACCAACCGTCTTCTTACGAGCCTTGATCGGCTTACTCATAGCATTCGGCATCACCGGCAAAACCGAATCCGTTACCGCCGTATAGTCCGGCTTGAATTTGACACTGGGAGCGCCAATCACATGTGGCCCGAACCCCGTATTTACCATCACAGCATGCTTCTGCGATCCCCAGAATCCCCGCGCGTCGCCGTTGCGCACCGTGGATTTGATGCCTTCGCCGTCAAAGATTTTTTTCACATCCTCGGCATGGCTGAGATGCCCGCGATAGGCATTCGTTTTGCCGTAGGTAATCGCCACACTGGGATTGATAGCGCGATAGGCGGCCACGCCGCCCGCCCCAACCAATCCCGCACCTGCGACTCCACTCGCAGTATTGAGAGCATCCCGCCGCTCTACCTGGCGCTGGCTCCGCGACGCCAATTCATGAAGCCTCAAGAGAAAGTTCATTGATTTTCCTTTCTGCGCACCGAAAGCCCCGCTGTGGTTCCCCCGGCAACAACCAGCCCAGGCGCAGCCAGAGAAATCTTGGCATATTTGGAGGCAGCCCCCTTGTTGTGGTGCGCCAGATTCTTGAAATATTGTAAGGCATCGGGATTTTTTGTGTTTTCCGCCACATGCCGCAACGCCTCGCTCTCGCTCTTGCCGTGGTGCCAAAGCTGCTCGTTCATCTCATCATCCACAGCCTTGCGCCCCGCCGCCATCTGCTCCCGACGCTTCACGACGTTATTAACCTTCGCGGGATTGGCCCCTGGCACGAAATTGTTATCCGCATCCAAAATGCCGCTCTGCTTCCCAAGGTGGTTCTTGAGATCGCCCACCTCGCTATCCCAATGCTTCATGGCCTCCCGAGGCCCCGAGCGGAATCTCGCATAGTGACTCACTCCGTAGTCTCCCAACTCACCGCCCACCACCTTAGCCACCCTCCCATTCGGGTTCGCCTTGGCATGCTGAAGGATCTTACCGGCGATCTTACCCTGGATTCCCTTGTTCAAAACACTCTGCGCTCCCTCGATATAGTCAGCAACGAACCGCCCATCCCGATTGGGATCGCTCTTGGGCGGCTTGATGAATGAACGCAGCCCCCGCTTTTTCGCCCAGCCCGTCAATGTATCGTGTGCTATGTCGCGGGTGGCGATACGGAACATCTTTCCCGCCGCTGGCATGAGCGTGGCTCCCACAGCAGCCGTGCCCACGCCCGCCGCGATGCCGAGCTTTTGCTTGGTGGTCAGCGGGCGCTTCTCCTCGGCGAATTCTTTCAGCCCACAAGACACCTCGGCCAACTCCCGCAAGCGCAGCTTGGCCGAGTAAAGTTTGGCCCCAGCCTTTGGCCCAGCCAACTTCACGCGCTCTGGAGCGACACGAGCCCAACTGGGCCTCCATGCTTGATAAGCGTTCGGAACGGTTCCGGAAGGGATATTCTCGATGGCGGCTCGTTTCAGGCGTGCCTGCTGCCTGACCCCTTTCGCACCCGACTGCGACACTCCTCGCGCGGCAGCGCGCCGCTGGATACGATCTACGTATTTACGCCTCAACTGCGATTCTTCCATGCCTGCCTCAAACCCACCCCGGATCTCTTTCCAGCGCTTACCTGGGTTCAATACATTCCAAGCCCTCGGAAGCACTACCGATTTGAAAACTTTTCCAGCGGTGCGAGGAATCACCGTGGCATCATCAATATTCTGCGAAGCCTGCAATACCGCCCCCTGCACCGACTTCGCCGTATTCTCGACCTCAGCGGCCATTTTTGGAATAGCCTGTTTAGCAGCGTCGGATGCACCAAAAATCCCCTCGGAAACACGGCCGATGTTTTTCTTCAGAATAGGGCGCAGATATCTTGCCCCCGCGACACCGCCACCGATACCCAGGCCCAGGCCCAAGCCTATCGCGCCCATCTTGCCGATGCCGCCCTTGCGCTCTTCTTCGGGATAAGGTTGAGCCGCCACGCGAGCCAACTCACGCAAGCGAAGCTTGGCGGAGAGTTGTTGTTGTTGCGGCACAGTCTCCTCAACACCACGCCGCAGCCCGATGGCGCGACGCAGCTTCTCGGCAAGACTCGCCTTGCGCGCCTCGATGATTTGCGGGTTGTAGGCCGCAGAGGTGGTATTCGGATCCATGCCACCCTGCTCGTCGGGAGCAAATTGGCCTTGGCTGTTGCGTGGTCTTGAATCGTTCATAAATTATTAGGCGGCGCTATTTCCCCCATCAGCAAAATAATCACGCAGTTTGCGCTTTTCTTCTTCGGACTGGACATAGGGGCGATCTGCATACGGCCTTTCCTTTTTTCCAGTAACTGGGTTTTTCGCATTTGGTGCAAATTTGCCATCTTGGCGGCGAACCATTACAGGAACAGGCGGAGCCTCCATCGGGACGGGCGGCTTCTTGAGCATAAAGCTCGGAACAAGCGATTTCCCCTTGGCGAGCCGATACGCCGCCACGCCGCCAAGCCCGCCGAGAGCGGCCGCGCCGACCCCTGCGGCGATCATGAGCTTGCGTTGGTTCTCGGTCTTTTCATGCCAGTATTTCTCACGCCGCACACGCGTGCGGCTCCCTGGTGCATACACGCGCACCGACCTGCCGCGAGGGTCTCGGGCATCCCATCCTGCCGCGCTGGCAAAGAGATCGAATTCGCGCAACTTCTTTAACTTGGCAGAAAACTTTTTAGGCCCAGTAGCATCATCAGCCGCACCCATAATGCGACCCAAGCCCGACTTGATATCATCCTTGGTCCTACGGACACCTGATTCCGTGTTTGTTACAAATTTCCCCAATGTGGTTTTAGGGTTCATGCGACCATACCTCCACGCGCCTGCGCCCGCCAATCCCGCTACGGTCAGTCCTGCTGTCGTCACGGCATTGCGGAACCACGCCTTCTCCCACTCGCGTTTCTTGATACGACCACTGGCATCGCGCTCACGATCCTTGCCCTGAAGCACAGCCGTGGTATCTCCCGCCAGCCCAGCCCCCCGCTGCACATTCACGCGAATCCCTCTGGCCTTATTGTGCATCGCATTCACAAGCTGCGGCGAGGACGGGCTCCACTTGTTGCCACCCTTATCCACCAAGTCATCACCACGAACCCAGCCCATGATCGGATCTGCCCATGCCTTGCTCTCCCGATACCGAGGCTGGTCATCACGGCCAAACATCTTCAATCCACGGAGCTTGCGAGCAAGGTTGTGGCGCTTCTTCCATTTGTCTCGCGCCATGGCCGCATTCATGCGCTCGCCCTCATGCGGGGATTCTTTTGCCATACGATCCATAGATTTCCATTTCTCCCACGCCTCGGCCTTAGGAGTGCCTGCATAGGGGTTTTTTACACCTTGAGCACCGGAATTGCTGCTCGCGCCGGAATTGCTCCCAGCACCGGATGACCGACTCTGCTGCCTCGCCTGTTGGCTGCGGCGCACATAATCATCGTCGTAGGATTTACTCCTACCGCCCGTGCGGAATAAATTCTCCCAATCGAAGCCAGAACTCGACCCGCTGCTGGCACTACCAGAAGTCGAGTTGTTTTCTTGATACCACCTGCGCTCAGCATTATCAGCCCTCCGGCGTTGCACTTCCGCCTGGCCCTGATACCTGTCCGCCCTGATCTTCATCCGCTCCGTATCGGACTCAGCAGCCTTTGCCGCGCTCTTAGCCGCACGCAATTCCGCCTTACCAAGAACACGCGCCACTCTGTAGCCACCAAGTCCCGCCAGCCCCATGCCAGCGATAATTCCCGTTGTCTTTAGAAATCTCGCCCTTTCGGTGGAACGGCGCTCCTTCGTCTGAGCCATCGACTCGACATTGAGCGGAGAGACTTGGAACTCCTTGACCCCGTATTGCTTTTTATTCGCGGCCACAGCCCCCTTCACTTTGGCGACAATACGCTTTACGAAATCCGCACGCAGAGCCGGATCAGTCTTCCATAACTGCTTGGCCGCGATTGCGGGGAATGCGCGGAACTCCCGAAGGCTGGAAAAATTCTTTTGCCGAATGTCTTTTCTAATATTGCGTATGGAGTCGACCTGCTGGCCTTCATCGGCACCTTGCGCTCCGCCCACAAAAGCCCCACCCACAGCGCCAAGCGCACCCGCTCCCAGCACAGGAGCGTCGACGATCCATTTTGCTGGCCGCCATGTTTTTGCGGCCTCCCTCACCAGCTTGGTATTGCGAAGCAAAAGACCGCCTGCGCCGCCGACCAAAGCCCCAGTTATCGCCCCACCTAAAGCCGCCCGCTTCATAAAGGGAGCCGACTCCTCTTCACGCGGATCGCCCACGATCTTGCTGCCGAGCAACGCCCCGCCGCCGACGACACCCGCACTCAGCGCGCCCAATTTAGCCGCCGTTTTCCCAGCCGAAGCCACAGAGGTGCCACGCTTCAGCCATGAGAGTGCCCCGAGACCCGCACCACTCACACCGCCCGACAGAGCAGCCCCCACATAGGGGTTCAACTCCCGCTTCTCACGGCGATCCCGTTTCTCGAAAAATCTGACGCGCAGCTTCGCAGAGAGGCTCTTCCGCGCTGGCCCTTGCCCACGGCCCTTGCCGTAGCGGGACTGATCGGGCGACTTTCCATCGCGCCGAGTCCGCACCCACACGCCACGCGCCATCTGACTTTTCTCGGTCGCATTCGGTGTGCGCACAGCCACCAACTCGTCGCCGCCACGCTTCTTTTTCGAGCGAGCCTCCTCGACACTCTTCGCGGCGATCCCCGTATTCCGCCCCTTGAAATAGTAAAGGCGGTAGTCGTCAAAGTTCTTCACCCCGCGCAGGCGGGAGGAAAAATAATATGAAGGCAACTGAGCCTGTGCTCCAGACAGCCACCCCACCGGCTTCTTCGCCCGCTGCGTGTAGGGAATGTTCCCGCTATTAAGCCGCCGCATCGCCCGCATTTTATCTGCAACATATTTTGAGTATGCCGAGTGCTTATCAGGAGCAGGCAGCACCTCATTCTGAACCCAACCTCTCGGGTCAGAACGCTTGATCCAACGCTCACTTGGCAAGAGCTTCGCCATATAGTCACCACGCACAAATTCCCTCAACCATCCTCCGTGCTCTCCGTGTCCTCCGTGGTTAAACTTCTTCGCAAACGCCTTGAACCGCTTACCCGCCAGCCATGCCGCCGCACCGAGGCCGCCCACAGCGGGGATCAACTCCGCGCGCTTGCTCCCGCGATTGCGCTCACCGTAGATATCGCGGCCGTTATTCGTGATCTGCCGTATGCCCACCACACCGAGACCACCTATGCCCGCACCGATCAATGCCCGCCTGCCCGCATGGATCCGGCCACGAGCCATAAGCCCCGCCAGCGCACCCGCACCCCCTGCGCGCAGGATATTCGCATCGCGGCGATCCAAGTCCTCGTCGCGGAGCTTCTTCACGAAACGATCGCGAGGCACACGCCCCGTCAGAGGGATTCCCCCTTCGTCAGTTTGAAGCTGGTTGAAGTAACGAACGCGACTCAGCAGAGCCGAGAGGTTCTTCTTTTTGTCGCGCTTTGCCTTGACCTTGGCGGCGATTTTATCGGCAAAGGAAAGCGGAGCGGCCTCTTTCTTAGCTTTCTTGCCGCCGCTGGCAGCAGGCTTTTTAGCGGCAGGTGCCTTGGCCGCTGCCTTGGCGGAAGTTTTCTTGGTGCGCACTTGAGGATTCTCCTTCAGCTTCGCTTCCCAATCGGCCTCCTCGGGCGAGACCCCACCCTCAGTGAGGTCATCGAGATCATCCTCATCGAGATCGTCAGCGTCATCGGCCTCTTTTTTGGATTTAGATTCTTTGGATTTTCTCTTGGCCTTTGGCTTCGGATTGTTTTCCTTCCCCGCCGCACGCAGTTGAGCGCTCAGGTTTGGCGGGAAGTCGCTTTTCAGCGAGGCGGTTGCTCGAGCGCGAGCGGCATCGATCACATCCCCGGCTGTCTGTCCCTTAAAGCCATCGGATGCACTCACTTTATCTAACTCGCCGCGCAGGGCCGCCCTTTCCGCAGCGGTGCCTGTAAGCGGAATCTTCTTGCCGCCGCTCTCCCAAAACTCCTCGTTCGTCGCGCTGGCGACGGGTTTGGTTGGAAGCGTTTTAGTAGTGTTAGCGGCAGGAGTCTCTATTTTTGCCGCTACGGGAGCGGTCTTTGGAACGACCGCCACTGGTGCTGCGGGTGCTGGTGTGGACGACACGGAGGGCGTCCCTCCAGATTGCGCGGCGGCGGCAGCTTTGGCGACTTTAGCCTGCCGTTTCGCTAACTTCTGTTGTTTCGCCGTGAGCTTGCGTGGTGCCTTAGCTGCCGTGATCTCCTCGACCTCGGCGGCGGCATCGGCTGTGGACAAGTCGCCCGATTGGTTCAAATCTTTGACCACCTTGGTTTTTGGGGCCTTGCCTTCCGGCGGAGGCGTTTGGGGTTTCGTAGCAGCCGGAGGTGCCTGCGGCGGCGGTGTAGGGGCAGGTGTCTGCGGCGGTGCGGGAGGCGGCGTATTGCTTTGGGTCTTCGGCGGGCGGCCACGCGGTGCAGGCGCTGCCTTAGCCGCCTTGGCCGCTTGAGCCGCCGCTTTGGCCTTGGCAGCCTGCGCGCGCGCCACCGCAGACACATCCTTATCAAAGGCTCCGCCATTCCCGTAAAACTTGGATGCCGCCTTCTCATAGGCGGATTTCTGCCCAGCCGCTTCTGTTGCCGCCGCAGCCATAGCCGCCTTGGCATTACGAACGCCAGCCGCCTTGTTCGCACTCACTTTCTTGACGACTTGCGCCAAGCGAGCCGCTTTCTTCGCAGCCCCGCTCACGCCAGCCGTATACAGCCCTAAACCTGCCAGTCCCCCAGCAGCGGCAAGCCCCGTGCCGACAATACCCGCCCTCAAAAAATCACGCCGCTCCTCGTCGCCAGTCTTATCATAAGACTTGAATTCATGCCTCATACCCAGCCTCCCTCGCGTCAACAGCTTGAATTGCCCGTTTTCCTCCATATCCGGCAACCTACGCCGATGGTATTTCGGATCGGCATTCGCATTCAGCCAATCCTGCGCCATCTGCGCCGTGCGCCAACGCTCGGCCTCACTCACCTCGCCGCCACCCGCCGCCACAGGCTTGAGATGCGGCCTTGCCCTAAGAATCCGCGCTTTCTCGACTGCCTTACGAAGTAATTCACTCATCGCTTTTTTCCCTTTCCAAAAATAAAATCCTTGTTTCCAAATCCCTTATGTGCCTCCAGATAGTTCGCCTGCACCCGCCGCCGCTCCGGCGTCTGCCGCCAGAAATACTCGCTGCCCCGCTGCATATCCCGCTTGAGCCGCTCCATCCAAATCCGCTCCCGCTCCTCCCCCGTGAAATGCTTCCGCACCTTCCCCGCCTGCTGATACGACAAGCACCCCGTGGCCTTCAAAGAATTCTGACCCGCCTTGCTACTCATGGCCTTACAATCTCCTCATACACATCCCCGCCAGCCCGACCCTTGCGTAGCATCTTGGCAGCGTTATTCCGAGCAGCAGTTCGAGCAGATTGAGCCCAAGCAGTTTGCTCGGCAGTGAGCCCCGGGGGGGGAATAGTGCGCAAATAATCCGGAATACCCAATGGGACATTCCTAACAACATCAGATTTTGAAGTAATCTGATTTCTCCTCATACACATCCCCGCCAGCCCGACCCTTGCGTAGCATCTTGGCAGCGTTATTCCGAGCAGCAGTTCGAGCAGTTTGAGCCCAAGCAGTTTGCAAATAATCCGGAATACCCAATGGGACATTCCTAACAACATCAGATAGGGAATCCATATTTTTTTTGAAGTAATCTGATTTTTTGCCTTCCTGAATACCATAACGATCATGCGGGTGCGCAGAAATTTTACCTCCCGGGAAGATCTTCCCAACAGACAAATCCCCCAGCTTCGGCCCGCGCTTGCCTGTCATAAACTCCTCCAAAAACGAACGATCCTTCAGCATCTTCCCCAGCGCCGGAATCGCATAATCCCCCCGCGCCAACTCCCGCAACCGCAGCTTCGCGGAGAACGAACGATCCTTCAGCATCTTCCCCAGCGCCGGAATCGCATAATCCCCCCGCGCAAACTCCCGCAAGCGCAGCTTCGCGGTGAAATACTTTCTATTACGAACCAAATGGTCGCCAACCTGCGGATGGCGCACTTCCCACTCAGGCCCAAATACAGATTGCGGACGAACCCACGCACTATCAATCTCGCTTTCCGGCAATAAATAAGTGCCTATATTTGGACGGGGTTTCTTCAGTCGCATCTTACCGCGACTTGATGGCTTTAGATCAGGCGACCTTTTAATACCACCGCGAGAAATTGCCGCTAATTCTTCATGGTATGCACGATCATTTGGGTGTAGATACTCTCGGCTACCAGGATCTTCCAAAATACTCTTGGATTTTGCAATTACCGCAGAACGCTGCTTACGAAGTTTAGTGGGCGAATCGCCTGCAAATATTTTTGCAACCCCGCGATGAGTGCTTGCAGGGAACCCCGGCGCTTGAGCAACATCCCCCCACTTGCCTTGATATTTACTGCCAGAGAGCGCCTGCTTTCCGCCACTTGAAACGCCTCGATGCAATACAATAAACGCTTCACCATCACGCATCACCACTCGCGGACGAGTTGCTTTTCCCGTTGTGATTGCGGCGTGCACATCTTGAATGTTTGATGTATAACGAGGTTCCAACGCCATATTGGCTGGAGTCATACCCTTGGAACGCATACGGCTGTCAGAAACCGCATTTAATTTACCTACAATCCGCTCCAATACCTCTTTAGGGGCTCGTTTAATTCCCTTAACTCCCGCTCCCTCGTAAATTGTCTTAACTGTCCGTGGGATCATTTCCTGCCCTCCGTGTTCTCTGTGTCCTCTGTGGTCAATCCCTTCTTCTCCCCAGGCCCATCAGGAATCATCTTCTCCGCAGCATTGCGCTCCACGCCATACAGGTTCATCAAATTGATAATCGCGCTTTCGCGGTCCAAAATGCCTTCGCCCACATTTTTCAGAAGCTCCAGGAGCGGCTTCACATCCAGCCCCTGTGGCACGAGGCCAGGCGGCGGGGGTTGCGGCGGCTCGGCCATGGCGGCGAGGGATTGGGTGGGGGCCTGCAGGCGTTGAGTAATGAGTTCGATCGGCACACCTGTCTCGGTTGCGACTCGTTGCAGGTAGGCGACTTCGCTCGCGCTGCGGCGCACGACCTCCTCGAAGGATTGGCCTGTCTCGGCGATGAGATCGCTGGCGGTGACGAGTCCGGCTTGGAGAAGCTGGAGATTTGCCGTAGTGTCGTGGCCGTAGTCGCCTGTGAGCGATCGGCCGAAGCCCCAGCGACCATTGCGCCACTGCGGATGCGGCGGTAACTCGCCCATGGCAACACCGAGTCCGATCACGCGATCCCGCAGGGGATCGAGCGCCTTCTCGCTGAGAAGCTTCTGGTAGCGGCGGATCGAGCGCATGGCTTGCGCGATCTCGATCCTGCCCGTGTGCCCCGAGAAGGCTGTCATATCGTAGAGGAACCCGTAGGGCATATTCAGCCCGCTGGAGATTTCGCGCACCATCACCTGCACCAGCGCCATGAAGGCTCCGCTCGGGCGGTTCGTGCCAGGAGCGAACTGGATGTCTTCGCCCTGCGAGAGACGCTGGATTTTTCCCGCCTCCATCGCCATCGTGCCAGGCGAGTCGGGGCGGCTGTCCTTCGTGCCATTCCACGCCGAGATACCGCCATCGCGTCGTGTCGGGTCTGTGACCTTGATAAATCCTGCATGGCCGACCTGCCACTTCGCGGCCAGCTTCTCAAAGTGATACACCTCATACAAATCCCGCGCAGGAGCGATCGCCGTGGAGAGCGCCGTGACGCCTCGGTATTGATCCACCCGCATGGGGTCGAAGATGTGAATGAACTGCTCGGCAGGAATCTCCCGCTCAAAGGAATACATCGCCGTGCGCCGCTCGCGCTTGAAGATGCGGTAGGAAAGCGGCCGCCCGAGGTCGTCCACGATAATGCCGCCGATCTCGTTATTATTACTGGAACCCATCGGGTTATTCGGATCCCCTATGCGGTCGGCCTCGATGGATTGGATGCGGAGTTGCTTCCTGCCGCCCTCGTCGATCTCCACCAAGTGCCAGCCATGGTCGCCATCCACCAGCAGGCTCCACATCGCCATCGAAACCAATGACCCCAGCCGGTGACGGCCCGTGATATCCGCCCGCTCGCACCACGCATGGAAGTAATCCTGATACTGGGAGTCGATCTCCTCGTCGCCCGTCTGCGAGACATACTGCACGGTATCCGCCGTGTATTGCACGATGCGGCTGATGATCCCTCGCAGGATCGAAAAATTCCGCACCACATCGCGCGCATCCCACATGAGCACAACACGATCCCGCTGCATCCGCCATGTCTCCGAGGACGCGTTCTTCTGCCTGCCGCCGCTGCCCCCGCGATTCGTGCCAGGCTGCGCGGCATCATAGCCGAAAGCCTTCAACCGCTCCCGCGCCTGCGCCCGACCCACCCCCGCCTCGGGGTCAAAAAAAGAAACCGCTCGATCAAGAAAGTTCATACGCTCATTGCTGGGCGGTCAACGGGGAGGATTTAACCACGGAGGACACGGAGGGGGGGATCATCACATCGACCTCCTCGCGCTGAGCATGGCTTTGAATGTCGGGAACAACCGCTCTATGCTGAATCCCCATGTTCATGGCTTCCATGGCGACACCTGACCCAGTGGGTCAGTCAAAACCAGCTTCCGCTTGCCACGGCGAGGGTCTAACATGATGTTGTGCGCCTGCACAGAAACTTTCCCCCCCATCCACGGCTGCGCTTCACTATAAAGCTCCGAGTCGATTGCGCCTTTGGGGATTTGATACCAAGACTCCCGCCCGCCAGATGCCGTCGTTTCTTTGGGGAAGGGAGTTATTTTATCAAAAAAATCCTGATTGATAGCTTTTCCCGGACGAACGCGAACCATGCGATCCTGCACATACCCCGCCTTGTGCCAGCCCACAGGCAGCGCCGCGTGCTCGCCAGCGGGAGAGGCCGCCACATCCGCCCAGGCTTTTTCCGCTTTATCCAGCGCACGAGCGGTTTCAGCACCCACTACGGATGGCTCGGCAAACTTATTCATGGGACTCATTTGACCCCTAAGAACCTTCGTGACCGTGTGCCCACGCCCAGGAGTAAAGGATTCATAGGCGCGGAAATCCACACCTGCCCCCAACTGCCCGCCCACTTGCCGAGTCTGCTCGCGCATCAGCAGCAAACCTTTCTTGTCGAGCCCAGATTTTAATCTCTGCACCGTCTCGGGCTTCAAGCTCTTCAAGCGCCGCGCCCATGCCACGGAAAACTCCACCAAGTGCTCGCTCACCCGCGCCAGCTCGCGCAATCTCTCTCTGCCGTGTTGAATCCCCATGCCCACAGCGCATGGCGGTCAACCGAGCTTCATCGCCATCGAGCGCACCCCTTGAGCGAATCTGGCCCGCTGGAAAATGGGTCGCGACCCGCCACGGAATATCTCCTGCATCGGACTTTTGACGGCAATCCTCACCGCGATTTACGTCGGTCTCAAAATCAACCGCCTCGCCGAGATCGGCGGCGGGTGGGCAACGCAACCAAGTTTTCGCAGACGAATTTGAGCGACTCACTTTGAGCAGCGACCAAGCAATCGCCTTCACGGCGCGGCGCGGACTCGTTGTAAATGACGGAGGCACGACCACGATTGTTGGTAGCATTGAGACACTCGGCACTTGCGAGCCTCTGGGTCGATCAGGTCGCCATGAGAGCAACCCACGGCCATCCATTTTTTCCACTTTTTAATCGGTGTCATGGCAGGTCGGGGATTTCGTTATCTTTGCGAAGCTCCCAAATGTAGGCGCGAACTTTTTCGAGCGTGTGCTCACAGCCAGAGTGTGTGTGGCCTTCTTCGTCTCGCCATTCGCGGAACTCTCCTCCGCCATGTTTAACGAACGAGCGGATTTCGTTAAGAAGGTCGTCGATTATTAAAATCGCATCCATGCCCTTGACAGCGCAAATGTGCTCGCAGCGTTCTTCTGGGAGCGTAAATTCCAGAGTGGCTTTCACGCTTCTGCCTCCTCTTCTTCGTCGTCGTCGTCGTCGTCGTTCTCGTCAGGCCAAAGAATCACTTCCGCATCTGCAACGCTTAATTCAGCGTGGGGAATGTTGTCGTTGTAATGGCTATAACCATTCACTAATGCGGCCCCTGCCCATTTTCCACCCCTGCCATCTTTCATTCCATTGCCGGTGGAATTTTTTAAGTTATAGGGAGGAGATGTCACTACAAGGTCTATTGACTCACTTGGTATTTGCCTCATGATCGACAAACTATCTCCCTGAATAATTTTGTTTATGTAGTTCACGATTATGGCTCTCCTCCGTGCTCTCCGTGGTTAAAAATCCTCGGTTCATCCCAGCAACTCGCGGAAACACGCCAGCGTGAGCAGGGCGTCCTCGAGCGCGTTATGCTTCTCGCTCGTGCGCGAGAGGCCGAGCGCACCGGCGATGCTGTCGAGCGAGAGCTTGGGGTTGCCGTCCTTGCCGATCGCAAGCTCCAGCCCCTTTGTCTCATAGGCGAGCCAGGCCGCGCCTCGGATATCCAGCGAGCGTCCGGCCTGCCACTTGATATTGCACCGCTTCATCGCGGCCTCCAGAAAGCCGATGTCAAAGGCCACATTGCACCCCGCCACCATGAAGCCACGCCGCGCCTCCATCCACGCCACGAACTCGGCGAGCACCACCGCCTCCGACCGGCCCGCATCGCGCAGGAAGTCCATAGTCAAGCCATTCACCTCCAAGGCTCCCGCCTCCACAAGCCAATCTGCCGAAGGGCGTATGAGCGCGTGATATGCCTCACCGCTCTCCGAGTCCACCACAGCAATCGAGAGCAACGCATGGCGATCCGCCCGCAAGCCCCCTGTTTCCGTATCCACCACCACCAGTTTTGTTTTCATAAATCTTCTTCTTCGTCGCTGTCATCCTCGTCATCCGCGCGCTCAGCCTCCTCCTCGGAGATGGCCCGTTCCAGATAACCTTTGAGCCCCTCCAGTGCCTCCTCGTAGGTGTCAAACTCCTCCTCCACACGCTCAAACACGCCGCCGTCATGCACGACCACATACACTTGCGGCAACCCGTAGCTCCACCGCGCTTCCACATACCAATGGCAGTCGCGATCCTTGTGCGGCCCCGCAGAGACAAGCTCGTGCCACTGCTCCGTAAGCCCCGTGATTTCGTCTTCGATTTTCATTTTTTCATTCCAAACATCCGCATCAACTCCGAGAGTTTGCTGTCATCTCCCACCTCGCTGGGAGGAACGGCTCCCGCGCCGCCCGCGTCATCCTCGCCCTCTCCCGAAGCTCCCGCCTCGTAGGCAAAATCCCATGTCTGCGTGAAGAGCTTGGCAGCCCCCGCGCCGAGAGCGTCACCGATCCATCCCCGTCGAAGGAAGGGTTCCGCTCCGCAAACTTGCGCCACAACTCGTCCCGAGTCATCGCGCCTCCCTGTGTCGCTTCACGGCGATATACTCCGCCAATCCCATCTGCCGGATTGGAGGGACGGCCTCCGTGTCGTCCACGCTCGGCGGGGGGGCAGGCAACAGCGGCCGCCTGAACTTCTCGCGCAGAGCATTAAAGAACAATACCTTGTTATTTTTTCCCTTTTCCATAATCCTCCACATACTTCTTGATGCGAGCCAGATCCGCCTCCGCCCGCTCGCGGCCCTCGGGCGTATCGGCATAGCTGAACTCGTAGCGGGGGAAGGGCAGCTCCCTATGCAGGCGCGGCCCCACGGCCACCCCGTTTGCACACAGCACCAAGCGCACTTCAAAATCAATGTTCATACAGACCCAGTATGTTGAGCGCCAACGCCTCCGGTGCCCCACCGTTGAGAAACTCCGGCATCCACACCTCGTCCAGCGCATACTCTGAAAAATGGCGATCCTCGCGGCGATCCGCTCCCGAGCGGCGTATCCGCACAGGCACAAAACCCAGCGCCCGCGCGGCCTCCAACTCATTGGGGAAGCGACAGTCATCCGCCACGATCTTGGTATCCGCCGGCAGCGACTCCACCCGCCGACGCCAGGCATCCACCCACAGCGACTCACCGATCTTCATGCGCCCCCACTCCGTGCCCAGGCGTTGCATCGCCCAGCGCGGCGTATGGCCACAGAGCAACTCGCTCGGTAGCTCCTTCCTATCCCCCTCCAGCTCCCGCTCGCCCAGCCCCAGCCCACGCAGCATTTCCTTGAGCGGATCCGCAAACTTCACCACCTCATACCCATAGTCGCGCGCCAGCACCCGTGCCAGAGCCGACTTGCCCACCCCAGCCCCACCACACACACACAGACGGTCGGCCATAATCAGGGAGCTTCGGTTTTTACTTCGGTTTTCACCACGCGGCATCCAGGCACATCGTGCATCACCAGACGGCCCCCGAAGGGATCGCGCACCTGCGCCCCACACTTCGGACACCCCGCGCCGCCAGACGGCTGCCGCCGCATCTCGCGCTCCAGCATCCGCACCTTGTCTTCACCTTCCAGTCGATTTTCCATACCACCCCGAAATCCTGTCAATGAATCCCCGCCGAGAAGTCCGGCACACCCCAGCTCGGCACATCCCGATACCGCCGCTCATTCCGCACACGGATCGCCGCATGGAGCCGGTTCCGCACCTCGTCCAACGACTTCTGGTAGCTCTTGTCCGCGATGTTCTGCGAGAGATACACCGTGGCCTCCTGCTTCATGCGAGTAATCTCCGCCTCCAACTCCTCCCCCGAGTAATCCCGGTAAATCTCCAACCAGTCCGTGCTCATGCCCCAAGCGGCGGCGGTCAACAAAGAGAAGTATGAAGGAAGAAGTATGAAGGATGAAGCGGGAGCAGGCCTACCGCGCCTTCACTATCACCCATTCCAGATGGACGGCTTCACCCATTCCAGATGGACGGGCATCAGCATTTCAAAATGGACGGAAATAAGTGTAATTATACATAAGTAAACATATCGCAAGCCCGAAAAAGCGAGTTTTTGCACCTTGTAAGTTATTGATTATGAGTGGCTTGCAATCGAAAATAAACCTTGTTTCCTTTTCGTTTTCTGGTATAGTGTTTTCAGTTGCTTGCACGACGCAAGTAACTGAAACGCAGTAACAAACACAAACGAAAGAAAGAAAATGACAGCCATAAAAGAATCGCAAGTATCAGATAGTCAGTATGTTATGAATATTCATAACGAAGCAAAGAATAGAAAAGCCCAGCCGCTGGCGCAATATGTTGACACTCATGTTTTTATGCGGCGTGGCGCTGCCCTTCCACAAATAGTTGGAAGTGAGCGCCTTAACCGGCTCCGCGATATTCTCGCGGCGAGAAAACAAGGAAATCGCGACGCTGCCATGCTGATAAGTGTTTCAGCGAAAGTAGGTTGGAAAGCGGCACATAAGCGGGCGAGGTTCTATGCTAATGGAAGATCGGAGAAAGATGTTTTGAAGCAACAGGTTAAGAGAGTGAGCGCAAAACTCAAATCTGCCGGATGGACGCAAAACGATGAGGCTCAACTCGTTGCGTTAGAGAACGCGAACGAGGGCGGGACGGGCGCAACTCTTGAATTACCAAGGATTTATGAAATGTTTCTTGCGGCGCGAGCCGCATTCATTGGGGGCTATTGTAACTCACGCACGGGCAAGGCCTTGCCCGGAGTCAAAAGTGTTCACGGTGTTGTCGCTTTCTTCAGGATAAAAGACAAACCCACCCGCAATAAGTATCTGGAAGTCAACGGTTTGCCAATCGGATTAAAGGCGGCATCGTCCGCCGCTTCAAACGAGTTGCTCCGTTCATTAAAAGAGCCTCAGTTTGAAGATGTTACGCAAGCAGAGCGATTCCATGCAAACGCATGGCGTATCCACTTGCAGGATATGAATGAAGTGTCGCAAACCGTTGATATATCGCGACTTCCGTCACGGGACATTGTAGCAAGAAAATTGGCTGATCATCGCAACCGCATCACAAGCTATTGGAAATCAAAAGGTTCCAAACGTTGGATGTCGGCACGCGACAGCCAATATCGCCTACTTAGAGAGATCATTGCAAGCGCTTTGATTGGAATAGCTTACAATCCGAAAAAAGACACGGCACAGCATCAGGCAGCGAAACGCCTTAAGCAAGTTCTTGCAACACAATTGCTTGCAAGTGATATGCAAAGGATTAACGAGATTCGACTTGACGCAATCGCCGACTAAAAACGCGTAAAACATTGGGGCGTAATGCTTTGCATTACGCCCCTTTTTCGTGCCCTTTTTCGCGGCCCCCTTCGTTTGATAATGGATGAAAGGGGATGCGTTTTTTCGCGGCCCCCTTCGTTTGATAATGGATGAAAGGGGATGCGTTTTTTCGCGTCCCCCCTCGTTTG